>Ga0315294_10003707_pt1 | contig 16673 bp, 15 predicted proteins | sample YL17G13_40_MG_FD_203626 | JGI IMG/M metagenome (GOLD analysis project Ga0315294, IMG submission 203626) | Sediment microbial communities from Yellowstone Lake, YNP, Wyoming, USA - YL17G13_40 | ecosystem: Environmental > Aquatic > Freshwater > Lake > Sediment | place: USA: Wyoming | collected... | reverse complement strand
CGAATACAGAAACCGCGCAGCAAGATTTGAAAAAGAAATCGAAAAATTCCATAGTTACCTGATAGGTCAAAAATGCAGCATCAACACAGCAAGAACCCAGACCTTAGGAATAAGGCAGCTTTTCCGATTTTACGAAATGCCCATAAGGTTCAGAGCGGGAAGCAAAGTTTCCAAGACAGTCAAGACAACAAAGAATTTCCCGTTGACGATAGAACATGTCAGAACAATGTTCAAGGTCGCCGACGTTCGAGAAAGAGTCATCCTGAGCATGGCTACAGACCTGGGGTTGAGAATGGGCGATTTTGTGAAGATTAGGAAGACAGAATTGCCCTCGCTGGAGCAGGAGCCGCCAATCTCCTTCGACTTAATGACCGCCAAGGAAGATGTCATAGCGTATTGCTTCTTGAGCCTGGAAACCGTAGACCTGTTGAAAGCCTACCTGCCAACGCTGGAGAAGAAGAACGGCAACGCCTACCTGTTCCCGTCGAATGGGAGCAGCCATATTTCGGACGAATGGCTCAACAGACTCTTGCAGAGATTGGCTGAAAACTCGAAGATAAACTTGAACGGCAAGAGCCTCACGTTCCATTGCTTCAGGAAAATGTTTCTTTCAGCAGCCATAGATTCGGGAATTGGCTTGACAGCGGGAAAGAAGCTTTGCGGAAAAGCCATAGCACAATCCGACGACACGTATTTGACGACCGTTAATCTTCGGCAGAAGTTTATTCAGCTAAAGAAGTTCCTAACCATAAATGAGCAGCCAAAAGTAGAAGCTGAAAAGGTCGAATCCCTAAAGAGTGCGGTGAGTAAACTTCAAGAGGAACTGACTCAGCAGAAAACGATAACTGAAACCATATCTGAGGAAAACATTGGCTTGAGGCAGAGGACAACAAAGACAGAACAGAAGCTTGCAGAATTGGAGAAGCTGATTAGACAGACCTTGGATCAAGCAGGCTAATATCCTAACAAACCGCCTCTACAGAACACGTTTCATCTCATGTCCCAACCCCAGTCATCGAGGGCGCTTCCATGCACTCTGGTCGATTCAAGGATGGATTTGTATGCCGATCTTGGATGTTTTCAATTCAGGAAATGCTTATACAGCAGAATAAGTAATGCATCTGGTCAGATCGTAATGAGTCAACAGGAAAAAGAACTGGGAGCAGCACTCAAGAAATGGAAGGGTGAGAAGAAATCCACTCTTCACTCGAATTTGAAATACAGATGGATTTCTACTTTATCTGCTCTTGGAATCGCGTTTGCTCTGGTCTACTTGTTCGGGTTGTTCGCCAGAATGGCTACTGACATAGTCTCTCAAGTTGTGGTTTTTGCTTACCTTGTATTTCTCATTTATCTTCCAGCATCATACTACGTCAAGAGCATGAATCAGATCATGTCAGAGTATTCATTGAACTACTCTATCTATGAGACTCGGAAACAAATCTGCAACATCAACCGTCGAAAGGAAGAAGACAGAGACCTGAGGTCATTGCAAACGAGAGTGAGAAAACTTCATAGCGACCTGTCGAATTTCGTCAGGTTTTCTGGAGTATTGACACCAGTAATACGCGATTACGAACTGAACAGACTCTACATGGCAATCGACACTTTCTTCAGTGTAGCTGGTGAAGTCCTGCTTGAGGACAAGTCATGGACATTTTCGCGTATGCACGCAATCGAGAAAAAGGAGCAAGACCTCGATGATTACCTTCAATGGGAGCCGACCGAGAAGGAAATCGAGGATCACCTAGAATCGGAGAGGCGTGAACAAGATGGCTTAATCGAATCTTTTGATTTTCAAGCTTTCGACGAATCTCTACTCTTTCTTGGGGACACGCTGTTCTACAGAACCAAAGCATATTCATTCTTTTCCACCAAGCACTCTATCAACTTGGTTCGACTCTCGCGATTCTTTGACAGCTGGAACAACATACTCTCATCATGCAGAAACAGCAAGAAAGCTTACGCAAAAGCGTCAAACGACATCCAGATATACTATGAGAAGATCGAGAAAAGAGAAACCGAGCATCAGCAGAGAACGTCCGACCTCAAAATTAGCTTGTTAACGATATTCGTCTCCGTCACACTCTCAGCCGTCGTCAGTATGCTGCTTGGACGATAACCTTCCCTTCTTTTGTTCGTCGCTGATTCTTCCAGCCCTTTGACTCGCTCAATATGATTCGGTTCAGAGCTTTGCTGTTCAAATTCTCAGAGGTTGAGTCGCCAGATGTTCGACCTTGAAGGAAATCTATCTCTACCGCGTTGCAGATGTCTCGTCATTCGAGTGGCAAAGTGCTCTCTTATCTCGCTGAATCGAGGCATAAACCCATGTCTCTTCATCTGATTCGTTATCTGGTTCACTGCGACCTTCCTCGATCGACAGATCTTGTCAATGAGCTTTTTGGGAATGAAGCTCACAAAGGCCTTCATGTATTTCCTCAAGAACAACTTGAAACGGCAATGCTCCAAGACTTCCTCGTGGAGCGCATTCTTTGCATTCTATATGATGCCTCTAGAATAGCGTCCAAATCGTTGTCCGATTGCTAAACTTCCTTTCGCTCACAAGAAGCGCCCTCTTCAACTAAAGTTAGAACAAGTTTGGCATTTGTAACTTTTCCTTGATACTGTTTTGCTTTTGCCAAATGATGCTTCTTAGCCTTCTCAGGTAGGTTGTTCCAGTTTTTATGAACGTTTGAAAACAGTCTGTCCAACTTCTCGATTTCTTCTCGTTCTTTCACCTGCTCGAGTGTCAAAGGCTTAGCTTCAAGTTCCAAACCCTGACTATACCTTCTAACATGCTCGTCATACTCTTCTCTGCTCAAGTAACCCAGATGAAACAGGCCCTCTGTAAGCGGAAGCAGCCCCGCATAACTGCGTCCCAAACCCTTGTCGGCTTGAAGCCTAATGAAAGCCTTGTAAAGCGTCTTATCCAAGTAAAGCATGACGCCATGTTCTCTAAAATCGCCCATCAGAGACCACTCTCCGAAGAAGCAAATGAACTGAAAAGAGCTTCCTTACAGTAGCTAGGTAGGTACAGTATACATCATAGTTAGTTATCTTATTCATTATAGGTGTAGTGCTGGCCCCAGTCTCCACAGTGTTGAGAAATCTGGGAAGCGCTTCCAAAGCTAGGTTGTTCTCACTCACTTCTTTCGCCTCTCAGGACTTCTCGGCAGATTGCGATTTGTTCCATAAGGTCTTGAAGCAATTCTCGGACACGCTGAAGCTTCAGCTCAGCAGCATTTGAGTGTTCATTCACCTTGCTGAACCTCTCTGATTCCCAGAGCTTTCTTGTCATCGCCTGAGAGAAATGATAGACTTGCGAGTTCCTTGCGTATGGCACGCCTAGCAAAATCGCTCAAATCCTCCTCTTGCTTAGCACGCACCACAGCAGTCTAGGCTCCTTTCCTTTTGGCTTCTTCCTTTGGCAGTTCAAAGGATAGAAGTAATCCACGGAAATCGTTGAAACGCCAAACAGCCACAAGCTTCTCCAATGCTTCTTCAAAGGTCAAGCCAATCCTTCTCGCCTCCCGTTCAAAGGCTTCTTTCGGAAGTGAAGTTTCCAGTGTTGCACCTAACTTGCCTGTAGATCTGATCTTATAACGTTTGATGATAACGTTGTCTTCATCTAACTTTATTATGCGAACGCTTTTTTCCATTTGTTTCCCATCCTTTTACCATAATTCTAATATTGGCAAAGATGTAAAAAGTTACTCATGGTAACCAAAAAGAAACTTTTATCGAATAATCAAAGGATCGCCCTAGATCTTTTGGCCGAAGGACCGAAAAGATGGAAAGATCTGAAAGCGATCACTAAAATGAATTCGAAAACTCTTAAGGTAGATGTTTTAAGTAAGCTGGAAAAGTACCATTATGTAAAAAGCCTTGGAAAAAGAAGAGGCTACATGATTACAAGGCTGGGTATGGAAGCACTTCAGGAGTCGAACGCCATCGCGTATTTTCGTGATGAGTTTGGCGAAGGTATAAAACATTTCCTGATGCAAGAACCGTCAAAAATAGACAGTCTTTTTCTTCTTAGAATACCACTTGCTGGAAAATGCTTCGTTATATATTCTCCGAACAAGGATCTAGAAGGGAAAATGGCAGAGCTTTTCGGTTTTTACATTGGTCACGGTAGTAACTTGTCGCCAGAAGGACAGAAGATGGCAAATATATTCAAAGATTCGTGCCGTTTGTTCATGTTTAGTTTCATAAACTCGGGTGGTTCCCAAGACTACCTAGACACTATGCACCAAGCTTTCAGCAAATGGCTCCCCTGATTACGCGCGTTTGCAAGAGGGCGAATCTTCTCATCGAGAGACTTGCCAGTGGAACAGACGAGCTCAAGACAAGTTGGTGCAAAATATGCGAGGAGATGCAAGGCAAGACAATCAATGCTGAAGAAGAAGCGGAGGTTAGGAATCTTCTGAAGATTGTCTGAAAACTCGAATGCTTTGCAATCGAGCTTGGAAAATGAGAAATCATTGCACCCAGGACATTGAAGACATCATCGCTTCTTACTGGGAAGTCTTGGCTAGAAGAGTGGGGAATGCAACAATGCGTGAGGAAAGAATATGGGAAGTTCGCAACAACTTGCATAGACAAGTGAAGAAGGTTTTTTCGGTGAACTGCGAGACTCTACACGTGTAGAAGATGGCGAACCTTAGGTCTCAAGGTGAACAGTACGAAAGCTGCAAACAACACTAGCATTCCTATTATTGGTCCATGTTCTGGCACCACGTTGAAAGCAACCATTCCGAAGGCTTGGTCGTTAACAATGTCTCCAATGTCCAACACTCCATCCTGATTGACGTCGACCCAGATGTCATAGTATCCTGGGTCAAGAGGGCTTGTCCACACCAACACCGGCTTCAGACTTCCGTCGCTTTCGGTTTTCGTCTGCTTTACCGCCATCGCATTTTCGGGATTGACTTCTGAACCGTCGACCAAGATATAGACTGTTAAGTCCTTGCTGCAAGAGTATCCACCACCTTTCACCTGCAGACTTTCCGATTGCAGGAAGATATTCTTGTAGTCGCCAGATTCATTGCAGGGCATAACATACGGCATCGGCGTTGAGTATTCTTCGTACAGCGTTTGATTGATAGCCTCCTCGCTTCCGAGCCAAGCTAGCCCAGCACCAGGTCCTAAGCGTCCAAAAGTAACGTTCACCCTGACCGACTGAGGATTGTAGACTGTGAACCAGTAGATTCCGAGGTCTTTCGGGAACGGGGGAATTCTGTAGTCCAAGTCCACGTAAGCGTTGAAAGACGTTACTCCTGAAATCGACTGAATGAGTTGCATTTTTGGGCCTCTTATCTCAATATTGACGGGAAGTGTGGAGTTTATTGATTCCGTTAAAGACAGTCGGAGCGTATATGGCTGTATGTCATTGAGATATGAAACATTGAAGGATTTGCCTGGGTCTATTGTGACGTTAAGTGAGTCCCACGTTGGATTGTTTCTTCTTGGATAATAGTGCGGTCCGTACCACGTGACCACCTCGTCTGAATGTATTGTCCATCCAGCGAGATAGAACATGTTGTATCCAAACGTCAAATACAAGGCAGGAAGAATACTCAGGATTAGGCCACCTATCAATGGAATCTTCGACACTCCAACGCCCGCTGTAGGGTCTATGGGAATCCAGCCGTTTCTCTCGCCCCATCCTGAAGTTCTGACTTGCTGTATCCGTTCCAGTGTCACTTCAGGCATGGTGAGAACGGTTTCATTGAAACCCATCGTTAAGCTCTGGCCTTCAAGAACGGACACAGACTCATTTGCCGATAGTGACATGACTGTTCCAACAGGTGATGGGGTCTTGATTTCAACCCATGCGTGGCATACGTTAAGGGGGTTGCCAAACAAGTCGTAGAGAGGTGCATAAACAATTTCGATGCGGTTTTCAGGCCAGCCTATGCCTCTAAGCAGAGAATAGTAGAGACGTGCGAAGTCACAACAAACTCCCTTATTCTGGCTTAGCATCTCAGGTATAGTCTGCCACGCGTGCACATGGCTGCTATCATAACTGAATCGCCATCCTAAGGCACAATAGAGGATGGCAAAATTATACCAGAGATTATCTTCGAGAGGAAATCTGCACTCACGCCTAATAATTTCTTGGAGTTCTGGATTCTGCGGGTCGACATCAAAATACTCATAATCATCGAAGGCAAAAGTGGAGAAGTGAATAGATGACAATGCCAGGAGTAAGATGCAAAACGTTACCACTAAAGCTTGTCTCTTCATTGTTGTCCCTGCATATCAGTTCTTTGGTGGAGGGTTTAAGCCTTGTGAAAACAACTTCTGGAACATTTCTGCGGGAATTTAATCTTCCTCTGCCACTACCATGTGTATGCATACTGCATATGAAACAGGGGAGGATGGTTAGGACGTTAAGGGTCAAGAAAAGTTTACTTAAATGGCTTTTCGCATATCTGACAGAGAACGACGCGCGTGCGAAAGAATGTCTCTACGGCACTATACCAATCGATAAGTGCACTAGAAACAGATTGAAATGCGATCTCATACGCGAACTACTCGGAAAACAACGGTCTTAGGACAGTGTAAGGTTATTGGAAAGCTATCTACACGACGTTGAACATGAAGAATTCGGAAAGATTAGTCAAGTGCATTTAGTGTGGAACATTGAAGCGTGGGAATGAACGGGAAGTAAGGGAAGCGATAGGAAGTCAAGGGAATTGTTAAAAAGTAAACTTGTCTAGAGTATATTTGAATGTTGAAAAGCTTAGATTTGGAGATCGCGGAGAAGCTGTTCAAAAGGCAGCCTTACAATGTGATTGCTAGGGAGCTGAGGGCTTCGCCTAAAACCATAAGCAAAGTTAGAAAAATGGTCGAGGAAGGCATCGTCAGGATTTCGGAGAATGGACAAGCCAGTTACGCCGAGGGTCCTAGGTCGACTATGAGCGGCGTGATTCCGTCTGAACTTTGGTTGGAGGTTCTGGGAGCATCTCATTTGGAAGGAAAGAGCCCTGAGGACACGTTAAGAACGCTGGTTGACCTTCATCGCGTGTTAGTGGTTAAAGGCTTGAACTTGGACGCTCTAGAAAGGCTGTCACAATTCCTTGAAAAAGCCTATTCTAGGGGGTGGAAGGCCGACTGGCTCTTGTCGATCATAGCTAAACTTTGGAATTCAGGATTTACACATCTGGATCAGCAGAGCCTGAAATGTCTCTCTGATTTGCTGGCCGAAATGAAGAGTAGCGGATTGACGTCAGAGGGATTTATCGAAGCTTTTCGGAAGAAAAGAGGCGAGTGGGAAAACGACATCAAGAAAGCATACGATCTAGGTCTCAAAGATGGGTCACAAGCTTTTGAATCGGCAATTCTGAAATCTATTGAGAACGTCGTTAAGGATTACGGTAAACGGGACTGGTTCTATGAAATAGTGAGAATAGCGGAAATGCAGGCACTCTTAGACGCAAACTAACAAAAAGGAAGAGTTCATCCGTGGTGCAATACGCTCCAAGCTTACCTGGCTGGGGAGATAGCGTGCGCTAAAAGAATTCGGATTTGACACGCTACACAAGTTCAGAACATTTATATCTAAGTTAAACTAGTTCAAAATGCGTTTTATGGGAGACAGAAGAAGCCTATGTCAAGTGCAAGGCTGAAATATGGCATCTACTCCGCTCAAGTAGACAAGGATGGGAGAGTTGTAAAAGGAAAATCCTTGTGCATATACGATGAAGGGATAATTGATGGTGAAGAGACGATTGCAAGAAGAATACTTCCTCTTGTCGAAGAGAAAGGATTCCGTTTTCCAATTATCATCTGTAGTTACTATTCACGACAGCCCCCCTCAAAAACTGGACTTGACTTCATCAGGAACAAACAAGGAATTCCTCGTTTCAAACCCAAGCGACCAATTCCTTCTACAGAATCATGTGACTGGTATGTTGATGACGAAAAAGGAATTCACAAAGTGAAAGATTTCAAAATAATGTGACTAGCGACTTGCCCCGCGGGATACGCCCGCTTCTGTAATTCGCATTTCTTGAGTGAACGCTCCTTTCACCACTGATTAGTGAAGAAGCATTGCTGTTTGGGGGTAAAGTTTTATCCCAACCCAACCAACCAAAATCATAGTGCAAGAAATGAGCACGCCCTATCATTATATAGAAGAATCTGTAATTGGACAAGTACGAGAAGCCCTGGGCAAGTGTGAGGAATGGAATAGACAGAGAGGGCCTAGGGAAGAAGCGAAGAAGATTGGGAAAATTCTTGTGGGAAACAGAACTAGGAAAAAGAAATAGAGGGCAATTGGACTTGAAGAGATGCCTTGCACACGGGACAGTTAAACTTTATAGAAAACAAGGAGGAAATAGTGTAGAAATAGGAAGGGCAATATGCAAGACAGTGGCAATTCAGAGTCAGGTTCTGCCGCCCTTCATCAAATACTCTAGTATGCTCATGTAGACTGTCTCCGTTACCGTTCTAGTTGCTACAGTGGTTCTCTGCTTAGGAATTTGCTGAATCTGTATCCTTGGGACTTGAACTGGGAAATATTGCGTTTCTTCCCAACTGAACAAGTCGCCTTTGTCAACATCAAAATAAACTTTAGCCAGATTTTGCAGTTCATAGTACGAGATCTTTATCGCATGCCAACCCTGAGATAGCCACCAACCACGCCTAGTATTTTCAAGATAAACATGATCAAACCATAGATCAATTACAGTCGTTCCATCTATTTCCAGCTTGGAGGCTGTATCGCTTCCTAAAGTGAATGCATGCAAACCAGCAGCTTCCAGATAAAAGCTTCCCGTTGCAATGAATCCTATATAATCGTCGTAACCACCGTACACAACCCCAGTACCCCAATCATACACAAAGGTCGAATCAAATGTCTGGCTTCCAACAGAAGCCCCCCATTGCTTGTCTCCAGTGAGTGTATACCAAGTGACTTGCCACTGCATGTTTTTGACAACTTGGCAAGGAATAGAAATAGTCTCATTCACTACTTGTGGCGCCTCATCATAATATGTCTCAGTTGTCATGTACAACTCTTCTCTTGATCGCGACATCGGCATTGGAAATAGCAAGACAAACACTGCGATCAATACGGAGAAAGCCAAGATCTGAGTCTTATCAATCTTTCTAGGGCTTGTCACAGCCAATCACCCTCATCTATTTGGTTCGATTACCTTTTATGATTTGCCTAGGAACTCTCCATTGAGAGTCAATATGTTCATGGGCTGGATTTTATGCAGTTGGAATCTTGCGTTTAATAACAGTTATCAGTATGTCAGTGCTAGCGCTGAACCCTAAGGCCGAATTTATAAGGTTTGAACCAATATAGGTTAATGGATGATCGTATGGTCGGCAGAGGTTTCAATGAACTCAAAGTGGTCATTTTGGGGTTTCTGAAGTGTGGTGAATTTGTTTCAAGCGACTTGTTGGGCCGTTCGGTTGATGCCAAAAGGACGAACATATGCGACTGCCTCTGTCGGCTTCACAAGCAGCGATTAGTTGATCGTCAACAGATCCCAAGAGAAAAGCCTGGAAGACCCAGATACAAGTATACGCTCAGCAAAAGAGGGCAAGACCGCCTAGAATTCTGGCAGTCCAAAAAAGAAAAGGGTAGCTGAATTGTTTACTTTTCACGTGATTGTCTGCGATATGAATGCATTCATTTAGCAGAAAAGGAGATTTGCGGGAGATAATGTTTCGCTATGCCTACGCTGGGACTAGGTCTGCCATAGGAAGTAATGCGCTCTTTGGTTGTCTACACCACGTTGAATCGTTTTCCAGTGAATAGCCAGATTTTGCACTTTTTCCGTTCTGAAAGAATTGCCAAGATTTCTATGTAGCATACCATCCTCATCTAAGCACAGAAGATAGTTATATGGTATCCCCACTTTCTTATGAGCCATCAATTTCAAAAAGTCCAGCTCAACCTCATACATGCGAATTCGAGCCTCTTCATCCTTCAAACCAGCAAGCTCAGCGACTTTAATATCAGGTGCTTTGAGGACGACATTAGTCACAGGTTTTCGAGTCGTAGGCATATCTGGGTAATCGGGTTCGTATTTCACCTCAAACGATACTTCATTCTCAAACAGGAAATCAACTCTGGTTTTTCCCACGATACCTTTCTCTGTCTGCATCTTCAAAGAGGGCAAGCATTTCTCCTCAGATACTCTTTGGAAACATTTCATTAACGAATTGCAGAGATTACGTTCATATTTGTAGTAGTCCTCCGCTTTTGATTTGTATAAGCCAGTCCACAAGTCAAATCCTTTCAAAAAAACTTCATTCCAACGTGTTTCAGACACTCTATTCACTCCAGAGTATGGTTTTTCGAATTCTGCTAAAGTGTTTTTCGCTCGAGAGTATCTGTCAATATCGCGCACTAGGGGAATGCTTCGCATTCAAAAACGTTTCTAGCATGTTACAAGAGACACGAACAAGAACGCACTCTAGAGCGCTAGAAGAATGTTTTACTGAGATTTGTTTGGCGATAGACCAATATATGGTCTTCATGCTGAGATGTCAGATACCTGAAAAGAAATCGGGTTTTCGGGAGACATCTCCACTTTCCCTTTCGCCTTCAAAGGAATTTCCTCTTGGGATACTCGAGAAGGTTGGAACATGCGTAGTCAGGTATAAGACTCAAAGTACACGCGATTAACTATTGTTCCAGTGGCAAAGCAAAAACTTGTAAGCTGGCAACCGAAAATATCGATAACTGGGCATTGAACGGCGAGAGTTGTGTTGGTCGTACCAGGCTCCACTGAATCTTTGCAACGTGGCTTCCTGATGAAACCATCTTGTTGAAGACAAGAGTGTTCTGTTCGTGCTTCAACTCGCCCAGAAAGGTATACCAGGCACCTACTTCTCCAGGACTTGCTGTTGAGCCATCAACGAGCGCTCTTATGTAAATAGTTCCTGTTGGGTCTGCGGTACTAGCGCTGAACTCGGCACTGAAAATTATCAGCAAGTTACTACTACTCAATGCGTTGATGTTTAGAGACATTCCATAAATGTCAACGTATTCGGTAGAATTGGTATATACATTGCCATCTTGTTGCTGTGTTCTTGAGGCGAACGGTATTTCTGATACACCAGCAGGACCAGCCGACCCAGCAGTACCTGTAGCCCCAGTATCGCCCTTGTCTCCTTTAAGTCCATTAGTTGGTGGAAATTGTGTCACTATTACTGCTGAGATTAGGCTAGAAGCCAGAATTGCGGCAATAATTCCGACTACAAACATTGTTTTTGATATGCCTATGCTTTTCACTTCGGTCATTTTATCACCTAATGCTTCCCGCGTATTGATTGAATTAATAGATATGATTTTCGGAAACAAGATAATAGAACAAACTTCTATCACTCTTTTTGAGCAACTGTTTAGCTTATTGTTTGTTGGAGCTAAAGGATTTCTGACATAGAATAGCAGACTTCGGGAGATGTCGAGACATTAGCGTCATCGCCATCCAAACCCGGGTTCAAGTCAATGCGTGCATAAAATAATGCAGGGATTCGTCCTCAACTCCCGCAATAGAGCTTGACTGTTTTCCTGTTTTGCTGGAAGAAGCGCGCGCCTGCGTTCTTTCTCCAAGTTTCTGAAGTACTTTGAAAGCTTGCAGAAGGCTTTGTATGCAGTTGGGAGATTTGGAGAAACAGAAATGAATGAGCGAGCTGAATGACCCTATCAAGTCTAGAAGCATATCCCCCGCTCGCGCGCTATGCGCGTTAATCCGGTCCAAACGCGCAGCATTTAGATCTACCACTAGCCAGACTGCCATGCATCAACTTACCCGAACGTTTTGCCCCTTCGCGCGCTAGCACATGCCCAATAGACAAATAAAGTGACGACGCAGAGATTCAAGTTGAGATTGAGCTTTATGAACAGAAGCCGCTGTGAGAAAGCAGTGGGTATAGACTTGGGAACGACTAGTTCTGCAGCTGCACTCTTTGAGGGCGGGCGAGCTACAGTGATACCAAGTGCTGAGTGCCCCACGATGGGATGCAAGATGTTTCCTTCCATAGTCGCATTCACAGCGGGAGACGGAAGAATACTCGTTGGGGAGTCTGCGAGGAGACAGGCAACGATTAATCCTGAAGGAACTGTTTTCGGGATAAAGAGGAACATGGGCACTGATGTAAAACTGAGCATTCTAGGAAAGCAGTATATTCCTCAACAGATCTCAGCATTCATTCTACAAAAGATCAAGAAAGACGCAGAGGCATACCTCGGCGTTCCGATAAAAAAGGCGGTTCTAACCGTCCCTGCTAGCTTTAATGATAACCAACGTCAAGCCACAAAAGACGCTGGAGAAATAGCGGGTCTAGAAGTTATGAGGATAATAAACGAGCCGACTGCGGCTTGCCTTGCCTATGGGGTTGACAAACCGGAGAAAGAGATGAAGATACTGGTTTTCAGCTTTGGCGGCGGAACTCATGACGTGACAGCGATGTACTTCGGCAAAGGAGTCTTCCAAGTACTATCAACCAGCGGCGATACACAAATTGGTGGTTCGGATGTGGACAATGCAGTGATGGGTTACATAGTTGAAGAGTTCAAGAGACACGTGGGGACCGATCTGCGCGGCGACAAGATAGCCATAGCAAGGCTAAAGGAAGCCGCTGAAAAGGCCAAGATAGAGCTATCGACGATGATGACGACCGACATTGATTTGCCCTTCTTATACTCCGACGCGTCTGGACCTAAGCATCTACATCTTACGTTGACCAGAGCCAAACTCGAGAACTTGGCTCAACCGATCGTGCAAAAAACTGAGAAGACGATAATAAAGGCTCTTGAAGATGCAAGACTGACGCCAAAGGACATTGACAAGATAGTTCTTGTCGGCGGCATGACCCGAATGCCCTACGTCCAGAAATTCGTGGAACAGATAATGGGTAAGCCTGTGGAAAGAGGCGTAGATCCTATGGAATGCGTTGCCATAGGCGCTGCTATAATGGCAACGGTGCTCACCGGAGAGGTGAAAGACATGCTCTTGCTTGATGTCACGCCTCTATCTTTGGGTGTGGAAACTCTCGGACGCGTCTTCACAAAAGTCCTCGAAAAGAACACCACCATCCCCACAAGAGGAAGCCAAATTTTCACAACTGCTGCAGATTTCCAAACAACCGTGACAATTCATGTACTACAGGGAGAGCGAAGTATGGCTCCCGATAACGTGTCTTTAGGCTTTTTCAGTCTCGGAAACATACCACCTGCAGCAAGAGGAGTGCCGCAAATAGAGGTGACATTTGATATCGACGCAAACGGAATACTCAATGTGACTGCTATGGACCTGGGCACTGGCAAACATGCGAACGTAGTGGTCAATAATTCTAAAAGACTATGCCAGAAAGACAGGGAGAAAATGGTGCATGACGCGGAGAAGTATCTTGAGCAAAACAGGAAGGAAAGGGAGGAGGATGAGATAAGAAACACCGCTGATCGCCTGCTTTACACAGCTGAGAGAACCAAACAAGATCTTGCAGAGAAAGTAACCCAAGGGGAAATGGGCATGATAGATATGGCAGTCAATGCCTTGAAGGATGCTCTGGTGACTAATGATTTGGAAAGGATGAGGGTTAAGTCTGAAGAGCTGACGAAAGTGCTTCTGGAAATCGGAACAGCGGTTTGCGAACAGGCTTCAGTGGACCATGCAAAGCAGAAGAGCGCGCGTGTTGATTCGTCTAAGCCAGAATCTAGGAGAGAATAAATGAAGGATACAATAGTTGAGTTTGTTGAAATTGCACTTCAGATGGCAGACGCAGATTGTTGCATTGAGATTAGTCAGCTTTGGCGTTTATATGATGCATTATCGGAGGGAATAAAGAACCAACCGCTTTCACGCTCAGAAATTATGGATATGCTATGGCTTAATCTCAAGGGAACCTGTCCGCAATGTGGATGGACAATAACTGGAGACGATTTGGGAAATCTTTGGACGAAGGGGAAGATGGGTTTTGACAATGTAATTATCTATGGTTCGGGCAGAGCATTGAGATTTGGCAAAGGACTCTGCCTGAACGAAATGTGTTCTTCCGAAAAGATAGTGCTTTCTTGGCGACCCTATTACGAATTGTTCAGAAAACAGAAAGATGTCGAAGGTTTAATGAAGGTTTTAGAGACAGAGAAATACTGGTTTGCTCGAAAGAAAGCAGCAGAGGCTCTTGGGAGGACTGGAGATACGAGAGCAGTGCAGCCTTTAATTGCAGTTTTGAAGGACAAAGGAGAAGCGGCTTTGAGGGACAAAGAAGCGGACGAAAAAGCGGATGTTCGATGGAAGGCAGCAGTAGCTCTTGGAGAGATTGGAGATTCTAGGGCAGTAGAACCATTGGAGGAATTGTTGGGAGATAGAGATGAATATAGATTAGTTCAAGAAGCTGCAAACGAAGCTTTGCAGAAGATTAAGAAAGGAAAGGCTCAGCGATGATGCGCGCTGCCTTGTCCCGAAATTGGTGTAAAATGGTCATAACTCTTATTATCGGGTTAGCGCGCGCGCTATGGCGTGGAAGTCCAAGAACATCAGCCGTAAAAGTAGAAATGCTCCATCGATCCAGTTTCTGTGTTCTGGTGTTCGGAATGCTTTACTCTTTCGGGTATTTCTTCTCTTAACCATCGCATTACTTGACCAACCGATATTCCCATTTCTGTTTCGCGCCAGACTTGTTTGTAAGTCTCGGGAAATAACCGCTGGATGGACTTAACAATTTCAGAAGCTTTGCCCGCATTCGTCTCTCCATGGAAGTCACGATACAGAGAAGTCAATACTAATCGCCTTTGTGCGACAGAAGTTTCCATTTTCGACGTAAGCAGGCTAATGAATTCAGGCACTACGTCCAATGATTGACGGGAGGATTGCTCGCGCACAGCGCCCATTATTGCCTTGGCCAATTCCTCTATCCGGGTCTTGATTTCTTCGTCAACATTCACCATACAGGTAATCGCCTCTCTCTGAAGATAAGTTCTCTTGCTTATTATTAAGGATTTTCATTTACAGCCATAGTGCCAACATATAATTCAGCTAGCTACGCAACATTCAGTCTGCGACCTCCTAGGCATAGCCAAACATTTTCATGTCCTTCATCAAAACGACAGAGGGAGCGCGCGCGCTCGAATACAGCAGAAACGTCCAAAACGGAATTAAGACCATTTTTAACCATTTTCGGAACAGCCATGCGCGCTCTTTATAACGCAAGCTGCTGTCTATTTCAATTCCTCTCCACAGTTGCTACAGAACTTGGCCTCATTTGACACCCTAGTTGCACATTTGGGGCAAGTTCTCTCAATCTGACTTGCCCAGCCTACACTGAATCTTTTGACGTATTGATACCCAGCCGAGCACAGCAAAGCCACAGCCGCCAAGGAAACAGACAACTGGATCTCCTCAATCGAGCTTCCGGGGTACGGTTTACCATAGAACGTGAAGTGAAAGAGTTCTATGGAAGCATAAACTGCCAAGGCTGTTTCAAAAGCTGTAAACATGAACCCAGTGAGCGAATCAATGTTCATTTTGCTATGTCGAATCACTCCGACAACAAAATGGATCACAAAAAGGGTGATGAAGATGGAAACCCCCAATAGATAGAGTGGTGGGAGTTCTATCATTCTATTTCTCTCCTTTCTCGCAAACCTATGCTGGAACCTCGCTCGTAGGCTTCCAGCATTATGGAGGTGAGTCTTAAGTATGCCTCCATAGCTACTACGGTCATGATGAGTAGGGCAGCAACGAGTAATGAAGACCCTTGAGGCATTAGCGAATTTACGATGAGTGAGTAGAAACCCAAGATGATAGCTGAAACCGCTTCCGAAAGGACATTCAGGTTGTTTAGCTTGAGTACATATTGTGGAGCGTTCATCTGTTTCATTACATTCTTGTGTTCCCTCGTTGTAAGAGCACGAAAGAGAAAAAGCCCACTCAGAAATACCATGAACGCCGAAGGTGAATTGTTCGTGGTGAATAGTACAAAGTAGCTAAGTGACTCCACAAACGTAAGGAGAAATAGCCTCAGATTGTGCGTGCTTATGACGGCTCTTGCAAACTCACTTTTGAACCCAGGGTGGATAGTATCAGAAACCCATGAATAGGCAAGGAGAGAGAACGTAAAACTCAGCAAAAGCAACTCGAAATCTGTAAACAAGTGCCCTTGCGTCAAAGAGACGATAGTCCGACAGATACCAAAAGCAAGTGGTGCAATGTAAACCCATATGTAGAATTGTGTGCCAAAGCCAATCTCTCGGGGCATTAATATGCACCTGATAGTTGAAAGAATAATAGGGGGGTCTTCACATATCTGCTTTCTGTTCGCCACTACAAAGCAACTGTTATGTCGTTATATGTGCAGCGCGCTATCTAACAAGACTTTACAGAACCCACTTTCACAAGGCTTAAATTCACGCTTGCCTCCTTCTTGTTTCGGTATATCAGACAAAACGTAAAGCTAACTATTTGTAAGGACTTCGGGAGAAACCTTCACGCTTTCATAAGGCTTATATTCACGATTGCCTCTCTCTCATTTGGTATATCAAGACCTTCGAAAAGCTAACTATTGGTAAGGACTTCGGGAGATATCACCAGTTTTGTTGGGTGATTGGGCTGTGCAATGGGTGTTGGGTTATTCAGCTTGTTGATGTTGGCCTCATTGTGTAAACCGAATGCGGTTCGCACGTAATGTGAGGTTGTATCTGC
>Ga0315294_10003706_pt1 | contig 16676 bp, 16 predicted proteins | sample YL17G13_40_MG_FD_203626 | JGI IMG/M metagenome (GOLD analysis project Ga0315294, IMG submission 203626) | Sediment microbial communities from Yellowstone Lake, YNP, Wyoming, USA - YL17G13_40 | ecosystem: Environmental > Aquatic > Freshwater > Lake > Sediment | place: USA: Wyoming | collected... | reverse complement strand
ACGAGGGAAAGATTCTGGAGACCGGGACTCCCGAAGAGATCGCCCAAAGCCGCAGGGCCCGGGAGATCTACCTGGGAGAGAATTTTCATTTTTAGGGGATTGAAGGATTCCGGCGGAATGGTCGATACAGATAGAGAAGCCTTAAAAGATCCAGCGGCCTGCGGGGCCGCGCGAAAAGCCTGAAGGGTTTATGGCCTTAGAAATCCGTCAAAGTCTCAAGCTCTCCCAGCAGCCCATCATGACTCCCCAGCTCCAGCAGGCGATCAAGCTGCTGCAGCTTTCCCGGATGGAGCTGATGGACCTGATCCGGCAGGAGGAGGAAGAGAATCCGGTCATCGAAGAGCTCTCCGAGCCCGCCCAGGAAACCGAGCCCCTGGAGACCAATTACGAAACCCTCGGCCCCACCGCCACCGAGCCCAAGGAGCGGCGGGAGGAAGAGCCCGGCCTGCCGGAACTGGACTGGCGGGCGCAGGAGCCTTCCTGGGGGACGCGGGCATCCGAAGAGGACGACGACCGTCCGACCTTCGAGAATTTTCTGACCAAGAAGGCCAGCCTGTCGGACCATCTTCTCTGGCAGCTCCGCCTGAATCACCTTACCGAAGAAGAGCGGCTGATCGGGACGCTGATCATCGGCAACCTGAACGATGACGGCCTCCTGCAGGTCTCCCCGGAGGAAGTGGCCGTGCAGAGCGGGTTCGACCCCGAAACCGTCCAGAAGGTGATCCAGAAAATCCAGGCCTTCGATCCTCCCGGGGTGGCCGGCCGCGACCTGCGGGAATGCCTGCTTCTGCAGGCGCAGCAGCTCTATCCCCAGGAATCGCTCATGCAGAGGATCATCAACGATCATCTGCATCTTCTGGCCAAAAAGAACTATCAGACCTTGACCCGCGAGCTGGGGGCGCCTCTGGAAGAGGTCGTCCGGGCGACCCGCCTGATCGGCGAACTGGACCCGCGTCCCGGACGCCGGTTCAACGATGAGAGCATCCCGTACATCACCCCGGACGTGTATGTCTTCAAGATGGGAGATGATTACCTGGTCATGCTGAACGAGGACGGGCTTCCCAAGCTGCGCATCAACTCCTATTACCGGAGCATCCTGCGGGAACAGACCCAGTTCTCCGGGGAGGCCAAGGATTACATCAACGACAAAATCCGCTCGGCCCTCTGGCTGATCAAGTCCATTCATCAGCGCCAGCGGACCATCTACCGGGTGACCAAGTCGATCGTTAAATTTCAGCGGGACTTCCTGGACAAGGGGGTCGCCTGCCTGAGACCCATGGTTCTGAAAGACGTGGCCATGGACGTGGAGATGCACGAGTCCACCATCAGCCGGGTGACCTCGAATAAGTACGTCCATACCCCGCAGGGAATCTTCGAGCTCAAATACTTCTTCAACAGCAGCATCAACACCTCCCGGGGGGAGAACGTGGCCTCCGAGAGCGTCAAGGAAAGGATCCGTCTGATCCTCGCCCAGGAAGATCCCCAGAAACCTTACAGCGATCAGGAACTCGTGGAGATTCTCAAGAAGCAGGACATCCTGATCGCCCGCCGGACGGTGACCAAATACCGGGAAATGCTGGGGGTTCTTCCCTCCACCCAGAGGAAACAAATCATCTAATCCAGAGAATGGAGGCGTGGAGCATGCAAGTTTCCGTCACGTTCCGAAACATGGAATCCAAAGATGTATGGCGCGAGTATGTGCAGGACAAAATATCCAAAATGAAAAAATATCTGGACTCCCCCCTGGAGGCCAGCGTGGTTCTCACCACGGAGAAGCACCGCCAGATCGCCGAAGTGAACCTGGTGGCCAATCGGTTGACGGTAAACGCCCGGGAAGAGACCGAGGACATGTTTTCGACCATCGATGGAATGATGGACAAGCTGGAACGGCAGCTCCTGAAATACAAGGAGAAGATCAAACGCCACAAAGTGAACTCCAGCCTTCCGGAATCGAGCCTGCGGATGAACGTGTACGCGGCCGAGAGTTTTGAGGAGGGCGGGGAACCGAAGCTGATCAAGAGCCAGAAGCTGCAGGTCCGGCCCATGTCGGTGGAGGAGGCCGCCCTGCAGATGGACCTGTTGAACAACGACTTTTATATTTTCACCAACATAACCTCGAAAAACCTGAATATCATTTACCGCATGAAAGACGGGCATTACGGCCTGATTGAACCCCAGGGAGGATGAACCTTGCCTCCGGCCTCCATGGCCTGGACCGGGGAGACGAAAGGACAGTGCAAAACCGCGAGCCCGGAAAGAGAGAATCCCCGGGGGCCCCCCTTCGGGGCAGAAGGGGGCAAGGGGTTCCTTCGACGGAAACCTGGAAGCTATGAAAATCCTGGACATCCTGGATAAGAGATTGATTATCCCCGAAATCGCCTCCAAGACCAAGGAGGGCGTTTTGCGGGAATTGGTTCATGTGCTGGCCCAGGTGGAAAGACAGGTCAACGAAGACCGGATGATCGAGATCCTGCTGGAGCGGGAGAGCCTGGGGAGCACAGGAATCGGAGAAGGGGTGGCCATTCCCCACGGGAAGAGCAAGGAGGTCAAAAAGATTCTGGCCTCCTTCGGGAGAAGCCTGCCCGGCATGGACTTTCAGTCGCTGGACGGGAAACCGACCCACCTGTTTTTCCTTCTCATCGCCCCGGAAAATTCGGCCGGAATGCATCTGAAAGCGTTGGCCCAGGTTTCCCGGTTGATGAAAGATCAGACTTTTCGCAAGCGCCTCATGGACGCCCACTCCGCGGAGGAAATCTATTCCTTCTTTTCCGAGGGGGAGGAGAAGATGTAAGGGGAACCCCCGAGGCGGTCCTTCCCCGGCAGTGATTCAGAACCGATTCCCGAGAAACCAGACCGAATCAGGCGGGCTGATTCCGGCGCCGGGTTCCACCGGGGCCGACCGGAGAAGAAGGGGGGAAGGGGAGGGCCTTGCCGAGCGCGGTGAACAAGCTGGAGCTGAAAAACTCGCGGATCGTGATCATCACCGGGCTCTCGGGATCGGGGAAGAGCACCGCGAGCCGGGCGCTGGAGGACATGGGGTTCTTCTGCGTGGACAACCTCCCCATCGCCCTTCTGCCCACGCTCCTGGAACTCTCTTCCGCTTCCGTGGGGGAGTACTCCAAAATCGCCCTGGTCATGGACCTGCGGGAGAGAGAATTCCTCCGGACCTACCGGGAGGTCTTCTCCCGCCTGTCCGCGGAAGGCTATCAGCTGGAGATTCTTTTCCTGGAAGCCTCGGATGACGTGCTGGTGCGCCGCTACAGCCAGACCCGGCGGACGCATCCCCTGGCAGAGGGACAGGACCTGGTGGAAGGAATCCGGCAGGAGCGGGAAATGCTGGCTCCCCTGCGGTCCATGGCCACCCTGGTGGTGGACACCTCCACCTATAACGTCCATGAGCTCCAGTTGGCGATCCGCGAGCTCTTTGGACAGAGGCCCCTGGGGAGAAAAATGGCTTTGACCTTTCTCTCCTTCGGATACACCCACGGAATTCCCCAGGAGGCGGATCTGGTGATCGATGTGCGCTTTCTGCCCAACCCCTATTTTGTGGAAGAACTGAAGGAGCTGCCCGGTTCCGACCCCCGGATTCACGATTTTCTCATGGGCCACCGGGAAACGCGGGACTTTCTCTCCCGCTTTGAAAATCTGCTGGCCTACCTCCTTCCCCGGTACGAGCGGGAAGGCAAAGCTTACCTGACCGTGGCCATCGGGTGCACGGGAGGCCGCCATCGTTCGGTGGCCGTTGCGGAAGAGATGAAGAGCCTCTTCCAGAGCCAGTTCCCGGTGAGGCTGAGGCACCGTGACCTGAAGACTTCCGCCTGAAAAGAAATGGGGGGAAGGGAAAGAGAGGGTTCAGAGGAGTATGGTTGGCGTAGTTTTGGTTACCCATCCGAATCTCGGAGAGGAGTTCATCCGCTCCGCAGAACTGATCTGCGGCAAGCTTCCTTTTTTAACCAACGTTTCCATCGATACCCGCAAAGGGGTCGAAGTGCTGCGGGAGGAGATTGCCCGGGCCATCAAAAGCGTCGACTCGGGCAAAGGGGTCCTGATCCTCACGGACATGTTCGGAGGAACCCCCTCGAACATGAGCCTGGCCTTTCTCAGCGAGAACCGGGTGGAGGTGGTCACCGGCCTCAATCTCCCCATGCTCATTCAAATCTCCAACTGCCGGGAGGGGCGGTCGCTGCAGGAGCTGGCCAAGAATGTGAAAGAGGCGGGTCAGCGCAATATCAACCTGGCCAGCGAAGTGTTGCAGAAAAAATCTTAGTTGCTGGTTACTCGTTACTGGTTACTGGTTAAACAAAAGTTCCTTTAACGAGGAACCAGGAACGAGCAACCAGCAGCCAGGAACCAGGAACGCAGAACGGGTCGCCCCTGCGAATCGCAAATCAAATGAACGGCCGAGCGGAAATTGGAGGGCCGGTCCATATCCGGGAAATGACCGAAGGGGACCTGGATGGGGTCCTGGAAATCGAAAGGATGACCTTCCCCTCTCCCTGGTCGCGGGCCCTTTTCGAACGGGAATTGGTAACTCCCTTTGCCCGGTCCTTTGTGGGGCTGCGGAAAGAAACCGGCCAGCTTGCGGGATACCTCTGCTTCTGGCTGGTCGAGCAGGAAGGTCATGTTCTAAACCTGGCCGTGCATCCCCAGCACCGCGGGCAGAGGATCGGGAGCCGGCTGCTGGGATTCGGAGTGGAATTTTGCCGGCAGCAGGGAGGCCAGCTGATCACCCTGGAGGTCCGGCGGTCCAATTACCAAGCCATCTCCCTGTACCGGAATTTTCAATTTCAACCCCAGGGGATTCGCCGCCGGTACTACACCGACAGTGGGGAAGATGCCATCATCATGGGACTGGACCTGGGCGATCGGAAGCCCCTATCAAACGCATGAAAATCTATCCCAAAGAAGTAAAGGCCAAGGTTTTCCTCCACCGGCGGATCAGTTCCGATTATTTCCGGCTCCAACTGGCCTGTCCGGAGATTGCCCGCCTGGCCCGTCCGGGACAGTTCCTCATGCTGCGGGTGAATGAATTGCAGGATCCCTTCCTGCGCCGCCCCTTCAGTTTCTCCCGGATCTTTCCGCCCCGGGAGAAAAAGAGGAAGCCCATGGACGAAGGGGGGGTGGAGATCTGTTACCAGACCGTGGGGCGGGGAACCCTGCTCATGACCCGGATCCAGGAAGGACAACGCCTCGACCTGCTCGGTCCTCTGGGGAACGGGTTCTGGCCCGAGGAGGGATGCACCCGGGTGATCCTGGTGGGAGGAGGGATCGGCGTGCCGCCTCTTCTAACCTGGGCCCAGGAGCTAAAAAAGAATGGGCCGGGAAAGAAAAAATCCATCAGAGCCCCGGAGATGACCTTCCTGATCGGGGGGAAGAACAAGGAAAAAATTCTGGGTGCGGGAGAGTGCCGGAGATGGGGGATCGAAGCCCAGGTGGCCACGGAAGACGGAAGCCTGGGGGCCAAAGGGCTGGTCACCGACCTTCTGGAGAAGGAATTGATGACCGGACGGCATGAAGCTACGGCCATTTATGCCTGCGGCCCGAATCCCATGCTGGCCCGGATCGCCCAGGTGGCCGACCAGTTTGACCTGCCCTGCCAGGTTTCCCTCGAATCCCGCATGGCCTGTGGAGTGGGAGCCTGTCTCGGCTGCACGGTAAAATTCCGGGAGGGGGGCCCTCCAGGGGAAAATCAGGAACGGCAATCGGCTCCGCTCCAGGCGGACTCCTTTCCGGCAGCAGAGGGGGAGGAGAGGACGACCCGCGAGGGGGCGATTCCGGTCATTTCCGAAGCTCCTCCCTTTCGGTACGCCCGGGTTTGCAGGGAAGGCCCGGTGTTTGACGCCCGGAAGATCTTTTGGGATTGAGGATAGCCATGGGTTCCAAAAAAGAAGGTCCCGGCCTGTCCGTTGAACTCGGCCCGCTCAAGATCAAAAACCCGGTCCTGGTGGCTTCCGGAACCTTCGGGTACGGGGAAGAGTACTCGGGCATCATTCCCCTGAAGAGCCTGGGGGCCCTGATCACCAAAGGATTGTCTCTCAAACCCCGGAAGGGAAATCCCCCCCCGCGCCTCGCCGAGACCCCGGCGGGCATGCTGAACGCCATCGGGCTGGAGAATGTGGGGCTGGAGGCTTTTCTGCGGGATAAAATGCCTTTCCTACGCAGGGCGGGGTGCCCGGTCCTGGTCAACATTTTCGGCGGCACCGAGGACGAGTACGCCGAGATGGCCCGAAGGCTGGCGGATGTGGATGGAATCGCCGGACTGGAAATCAACATCTCCTGCCCGAACCTGAAGGCCGGAGGGTCCATTTTTGCCACCGAACCCGGGTCCGTGTATCAGGTGGTCTCCAGAATCCGGGAGGCCACCTCTGCTTTCTTAATGGTCAAGCTGTCTCCCAACGTGGCCGACATTGCCCGGATCGCCCTGGCGGCGGAAGAGGCCGGTGCGGATGCCGTCTCTTTGATCAACACCCTGACCGGCATGGCCATCGACATCAAAACCCGGACTCCCGTTCTGGGCAATATCACCGGGGGACTCTCCGGCCCGGCCATCAAGCCGATTGGCCTGCGCATGGTGTGGCAGGCGGCCCAGGCGGTTCGCATCCCCGTGGTGGGAATCGGGGGGATCATGACCGCGGAAGACGCCCTGGAATATTTCATCTCCGGGGCCAGCGCCGTTCAAGTGGGGTCGGCCCTTTTTGTCGATCCCCGGGCCTGCCTGAAAATCGTGGACGGGATCCAGAGCTACCTCAAGGCCCAGGGGATTCCCCACATTTCTTCCCTGATCGGGAGCCTGAAGGTGGGACAGGAACCGGCGGGATGCCGGTGAAAGGGGCGTTGCTTCTCAATGGCCGTTATTCTTCGACCAGCAACGAGCAACGAGTAAAGGGAAAGGAAGCGGATCATGGAACTGAAGACCGTCAAACTGGAGATCCCGGAAGGAACGAACCTCATCTTCGGCCAGACCCATTTCATCAAGACGGTCGAGGATCTTTATGAGATTATGGTCGGGGCCATGCCCAAGGCCAGATTCGGCATTGCCTTCTGCGAAGCCTCCGGGGCCTGCCTGATCCGGGTGGAAGGGAACGACGAAGAGCTGAAAAAGACGGCCACCCGGAATGCCCAGGCCGTGGGGGCCGGGCACACCTTCATCCTGATCCTGGGCGATGCCTATCCGGTCAATGTTCTGAATGCCGTCAAGAACTGTCCGGAGGTCTGCTCCATTTACTGCGCCACGGCCAACCCGGTGGAGGTCATCCTGGCCGAATCCTCCCAGGGGCGTGGGGTCCTGGGAGTCATCGACGGCTACTCCCCCAAAGGAGTGGAGGCCCAGACGGACGTTCAGTGGAGAAAAGACCTTCTGCGGAAGATCGGGTATAAAATCTCCTAAACACCGGTTGCTATATAGAACGACAAAAATAAGGTGACATCGCGATGTGTCCGACATCTCCAGAAATCCCCCCTTGCCCCCCTTTAAAAAAGGGGGGATGGGGGGATTTCTGCCTCGCATGGGCTTGATTCAAAATGCTGCCTTTGATCATGTCAACTTATTTTGGCCGTTCCCTATAGTTGCTCGTTACTGGTTACTGGTCAAGAAGACTTCCTCTAACAAGGAACCAGAAACAAGCAACCAGCAACAAGTCCTGCCTATTGCTTTCCTCCCCCGGCTAATGTTATGGTAGGAAAAACTCATCCGGCATTGCCCCTTGTCCCTGCGCGGGGAGAAGGTTAGAAACGAGTATGAATGGAACCAGGGAAGGTCGTTGCCTTCTTTGAACAGAAGAAAATCCTTTTGGCCGTTTGTCTGGAGGTCAAAGGGAACAGAATCCATCTCCTGACCGAGGAAAATCGGGAGATGACCCTGGGGCCCAACCGCGTCGTTCTTGCCTCTTCGCAGACCCTGAATCCAACCCTCCCCCGCGAGTCCCTCCTGGAAACGCTGAAAGAAGCGGGGAAACACCAGAAGGAGCTGACCGGCGCTTGTTCCCTCCGGGAGCTCTGGGAACTGGTCTGGGAAGAGAGAAGGGAGTTCAGCCTCCGGGAGCTCGCCGAACTCATTTTCAACCCGCCGGTCACCTTCGACCAGGAGATGGCCCTCTTCCGGGCCCTTTTTGAAGACCGTCTCTATTTCAAACCCAAGGCGGACCTCTACGAGCCGCGGGAGCCCGAAAAGGTCGAGGAGATCGCCCTGCAGATCGAACGGGAGGCGGAGCAGACCCGGGAGCTTGAGGAGGGCAGCCGGTGGCTGGCCCAAATCTGGTCCGGGGAATCGGCCGCTCCCACTTCCGGGAAGGACGAAGTCATCCGGGTTCTGAAGGAATTCGCCCTCCTGGGAACCGAAGCCCCGGACCAGGTCAAGGCCAGGGTGCTCCTCCAGGCGGCCCAGATTTCCTCTCCCCGTGCCCCTTTCGAATTGCTGGTTCGTATGGGGGTCTGGGGAGAGGATGAAAACCTCTTTCTCCACCGCCATCAGATTTCCCAGGCTTTTCCCGGAAAGGTTCTCAGCGAGGCGGAACAAATCCTGGCCCAGTCTTCCCGGGGAATCACCCCCCAGCCTCAGGATTGCGACCTCACCTTCCTGCATCCCCTGACCATCGACAGCGAGTTCACCCGGGATATTGACGATGGCCTGAGCGTGCAACGGATGGGGAATGACCTCCAGGTGGGAATCCACATCACCGACGTGGCCACCTATCTGAACGGCTTCGCGGAGATCTTCCGGGAGGCCATGGCCCGGGCCACTTCGATCTACCTTCCCGATCAGCGCATCCCCATGATTCCTCCGGCCCTATCGGAGGGGGCCTGCAGCCTGATTGTGGGCGAGAAACGGCGGGCGCTGAGTTTTCTGGTCCGGTTCGACGGCGAGGGCAGGGTGCTGGAATACCGGATCGTGCCCAGCATCATTCAGGTGGAACGGCGGCTTTCCTACGACCAGGTGGATCAGCTTCTGGAAGAGATGGATGAAGAGCTGACCCTCTTGAAGCGGATCTCCGAAAGGCTCGGGCGGCGGAGAACGGAGATGGGAGCCTTCTTTATTCCCCGGCCCGAACGGGTGATCCGGGTGAATCGGGATAAGGAGATCATCCTCTACAAGAGAGACCGGGAGAGTCCTTCCCAGAAGATGGTCTCCGAGTTCATGATTCTAGCCAATTCCCTGACGGCCCTCTTCCTGAAGGAAAAGGAAGTGCCGGCCATTTACCGGGGGCAGATGGAGCCCAGGGAAAAAGTTCCCCCCATGGAGAAGTTTGACGCCCTCCAGGCGTACCGGCTGCGGCGCATCATGAACCGGGTGGAAGTGAGCACCCGGCCCTCACGCCATGCCGGGCTCGGGGCGGAGGCGTATCTGACCCTGACCTCGCCGATTCGCCGCTTCTACGACCTTCTGGTGGAGCATCAGATCCTGGGCGCCCTGCGGGGAACCACGGTGATGAGCCAGGAAGAACTGGAAGGGATCATTACCCAGGTGGGGCCCATTCTTTCCCGGGTGGGGCTGGTGGAGGAACTGACCGAGCAGTACTGGATCATGCGTTTTCTGGAGAAAAAAATCGGCTCCACCACCACCGCCGTCATTCTGGACCGGTTTCCCAATCGATACCACATTCACCTGGAAGAGTACCTTCTGGAGGTCGATATGCCCGCCGGCCCGGGCCGGGAGTTCGTACCCGGGGATCAGGTCTTGGTACGCATCGAAAAATCCAACGCCCGCCAGGGAATCCTCAAAATCGTGGCCGTCTAACCCAACGAGTTTCGAGTTTCGGGTTTCTAGTTTCGAGTCCGCGAGATTTTGGCCTTTTAACCCGAAACCTGAAACCCGCAACCCGAAACCTTTTTATCCCACCGCCTCTTTAATCAGCTCCTGCTTCTGCCGGAAGAGCTTTTCGCCCAGGCTGACGTGGTAGAGGTGGGGGTTCTGGAGCCGCTTGTATTCCGGGCGGAAATGATGAAGGTTCTGGAAGGTTCGGGCCTGTATTTCCTGCAGGGTGGGTTTGGAGTACACCAGCTTTCCCCCTTGGAAGACGGGGACCAGGATCTCCTCCCTTTTATACATGCCCGGATAGGTCTTATGGACGTGGGCCAGCATGGGGTGGAAGGCCTGCACCGCCTGGTTGGGCGGGAGAATTTCATCGGCGAAGAAGAGGACATCGCCGCGCATGAAACTCTTCTCATCGAAGAAGCGGACGACTTTCTTGATTCCCGGGTTGGTGGTCTTCTCCAGATCGTCGGAGACCTTCAGTTTGGGCTTCATCTCTCCATCCTCAAAGATGGCCGAGAGCTTGTACACTCCGCCCAGGGCCGGGCAGGAATAGGAGGTCACCATCCGGGTCCCCACCCCCCAGAAGTCGATTTCCGCCCCCTGCTTCTTGATGGATTCGATGAGCCACTCATCCAAGTCGCTGGAGCCCAGAATATGGGTCCGGTCAAAACCGGCTTCGTCGAGAAGCTTGCGGGCTTCCCGGCTCAGAAAGGTCAGGTCCCCGCTGTCCAGCCGGACCCCCAGGAGGTCCCCCTCTTGCCTGGCGCGAAGTTCTTTCCCGACCTTGATGGCATTGGGAACCCCGCTCCGGAGCGTGTCGTAGGTATCGACCAGGAGGACCACATTCTTGGGATAGACCCTGGCGTAGGACTGAAAGGACTCCAGCTCGGAAGAGAAAGACTCGATCCAGCTGTGGGCCACCGTTCCGCGGACGGGAATCCCGTAGACCTTTCCGGCCATGAGATTGGATGTGGCCCGTGTTCCTCCGATAAATGCGGCCCGGGAGGCGCTGAGGCCGCCGTCTGGCCCCTGGGCCCGGCGGACCCCGAATTCAATCACCGGATCTTCTCCGGCGACAATGCAGACCCGGGCTGCCTTGGTGGCAATCAGGGTTTGAAAGTTGAGAATGTTGAGCAGGGCGGTTTCGATGAATTGAGCCTCGGGCAGGGGAGCGGTAACCCGGATCAGGGGCTCCTGGGGAAAAACCAGGGTGCCCTCGGGAACCGCATAGAGGTCTCCCGTGAAACGGAGGTCCTGGAAAAACCGCAGCACTTCGGGCGGAAACAGGTTCAGGCTGCGCAGGTAATCGATATCTTCGGATTCGAAGTGAAGGTCCTGAATGTAGTCAATCAACTGCTCCAGGCCGGCCGCCACGCAGAACCCGCCGTCTTCCGGGATCTTGCGGAAAAAATAGTCGAAATTGGCCTTCTCCCGGCTTTTCCCCAGAAGGTAGTAGCCCCCCATCATGGTCAGCTGGTAGAGGTCGGTCAACAGGGTCATGTTCAGTTTCATCTTTCCATCCTCTTCACGCGGATGCGGGTCCGTTGTTCCCCGCACTGGTTCCGGGTTGCTCGTCAGAAAAAAAGTATCTTTTGAGGCTTCTGAAAAAATCTCCCAGAAATCCCCCCTGCCCCCCTTTGCAAAGGGGGGCAGGGGGGGATTTCAGCGATGGGTTTCCCAATCGATATGGCCTGGCATAATTTAGATCTTTTGCAGGTGATGGCATGGAATAGAACGAGTAACCAGCGACCAGCAACAAGACTTGCCGATCGTCCGGGATCAGATGTAGTTCTCCATCAGGGCATGGATCTCTTGCTCGATTTCCTGCTCCTGCGCCTTGCGGCCCTTTCCCTGCTCGACGGAGCGGCTGACCTCCTCGATCGCCCGGTCGATCCGCAGGCGCAGGTTCGGATCCTCCAGGTCGGCCAGGTTGCGCAGATACCCGAGCCTCCGGCCCACGCGGAACTGGAGTCGCTTTTCGGCGGACCAGGCCAGGTAGCGATCGATGAGGGCCAGCATCTTTTCTTTTTCTTCGGGCAGCTGGCCCTGCACCTCCTCCAGGAGGTTCAGGATGTGGTCGCTGACCACCGTGCTGTGGATGCCGTCCAGGGTCTCCAGGAAGAGGCGAATCTCGGCGACGATCCGGTCGTCGGAAGGCCGGGCAAATTCCCCCGCCTCCACCTTCCGGTACAGGGGCATATTCCTGCGGACATACAGGGTCCGGAGGCGGATGTAGTCGGGATCGATCTGGTTCAGGACCCGGGCCGATTCGACCGCATGTTCCCGCCACCACCGTTCGCCCCCCAGCCCGGGCATCAGGTATTCGGAAAGGGAGATCCCGGAGGCCACCACGTTCCGTCCGGCGGCGACCTGTTCTTTGGCCGTCACCCCCTTTTTCATGTACTGCAGGAGGGGGTCATATCCGCTTTCCATGCCGATGTGAATCCGGGAGAGCCCTGCCTCCCGGAGTTCCTTCAGCTCTTCCACGGTTTTTTTGGCCAGCGTCCGCGCGCGCCCGTAGCTGGTCATCCGCTCGATGGAAGGAAATTTTTCTTTCAGATAGCGGAGAATCTCCACCAGATCGCCCGTCTTCCGCATGAGGGAGTTCCCGTCCTGCAAGAAAACCTGGGTTCCCCCGAAATAAAGCCAGCCGGCAACGGTCTGGTAGGCCGGACTCTGGGAATGGGGGCGGGGAAAAAACTGGCGGAGGACCGCCTGGCTGATTTTTCCGGCCTGCCCGGTTTTCCAGGAGAATTCCCGGATTTCGTCGGCGATCGCCCTGGCCTGATCGATGTCCTTTTTGACCTCTTCGACGGGCCGGATGGAAAAGGTCTCGCCCTTGTAGGTGTGGCAGAACTCGCACTGGTTCCAGGGGCAGTTGCGCGTGACCCGGATCAGCAGGCTTTGCGCTTCGCTGGGCGGCCGGATGGGGCCCATCTCCAAAAGATCGGGCATTTTTATATCCTCTTTTTAAAAATTTATCATGAATTCGGCCCTCAATCAATTGCGGATTTCGGATTGCGGATTGCGGAATGAATGAAAAATTCAGGCAGGGAATGCAGAATTTCGCAAGAAGATATCGATTTTCCTCGATAATATCCTTTTCAATCCCCAATCTGCAATCCGAAATCCGCAATTCCCTTGACTTCCCCCCTGAAACTCTATATAAAAATCTGGACTGGATGGAGAATTCTGAGTTTCCCGCACCGAAGGGGTTCCCCATGGGGGAGGAAAATTCATATCCCCGAATGCGCAGCCTGGATATCTTCCCGGCCGAAGTTTCCGGGCAGAAGGTGATCTGCCTCCGGGACCCCTTGAACCTCTCGGGCAAGATCCTTTTCATTCCTTTTCCCACCTTTTTTATCATCAGCCTCTTCGACGGGTTTCATTCCATCGTGGACATCCAGTCGGAATTCATGCGCCGTTTCGGCGAACTCCTCTACCGGGAGAAGATCCAGGACCTGATCGACCAGCTCGACGAATATCTGCTGCTGGAGGGTGAACGCTTCCGCCTGGCCGAGCAGAAGATTATCGAGGATTTCCGCAGGTCTCCCTTGCGCCCGCTCACGCTTTGCGGGGATTCCTACGAGGAGGACGGCGAAAAGCTGAGGAAGAGCATCGAGTTCTTCTTCCGCGACCCGGAGGGGCCTGGATTCCCCGCTCCGAACGGGAAGCCCCAAAACCTGGCCGGGGTCATCGCTCCCCATATCGATTACCGGCGGGGAGGAACCTGTTACGCCTTCGCCCATCGGGCGATTCTCGAAGCCTCTCCGGCGGACTCGTTCATCATCCTGGGGACCGCCCATGCGGCCATGAAACAACCCTTTGCCCTCACCCGCAAGCATTTCCAGACCCCCTGGGGCCCGGTCGAGACCGATGCGGAATTCCTGTCGGCGATGGAAGCCGGGTGCGGGGGCGATTTCTATGAGGATGAGCTTGCTCACCGGATGGAGCACTCCATCGAGCTCCAGCTGGTCTTTTTGCGGGCCCTCTGGCCGGGAAAAACCCCTTTTCAAATGGTCCCCATTCTCTGCGGTTCCTTTCAGGAAGCGATCCTGAAGGGGACGAGCCCCATGGATCTGCCGGGGGTGGCCCCTTTTATTGCCGCCTTGGGAAAAGCCGCCACCCAAACCGGGAAAAAAGTCTGCCTTCTGGCCAGCGCGGATCTGGCCCATGTGGGCCTCCGCTTCGGAGACCCCGACCCCCCCAACCGGCTTTCCCTGCGAAGCCTGGCCGAGGAAGACCGGCGCCTGCTGGAATATGCCGAGCGGAACGATGCGGAAGGGTTCTTCACCCTGCTGGCCCGCGAAAAGGACCGGCGAAAAGTCTGCGGTCTCTCTCCCATCTACGTGCTTCTCCGTTTACTGGAGGGCGTTTCCGGAAAGCTTTTAAAGTACAGCCAGTCGGTGGACTCAAACACGCAATCGGTGGTCACCTTTGCCAGTTTAGCCTTTTACGCTTGATCGATCCCCGACCCGGGGACGGGCGAAAAGAACCGGATGACCCTCCGTTTCGCTCGCGGCGGCGAAGGGGAATTCAGGGGGATTTTCCCCTCAGGGAGGATAACGGATGAAAAGAAAGATCGTCTTGGATTTTCGGACCCTGCTGATCCTGGCGGGGTTGATCCTGGGAGTTACCGCCGCCGGATCCTTCTGGCTGCGGGAGCCCCCGCAGGCCTTCGGGGGAAACTTTTCCCCCATGGGCCAGCAGCCCTTCGCGCGCTTTCAGATCGCCGCGAAGGACGCCAACTCCGCCTGGGTGATCGATACCTCGGCGGGGGATGTGTTCCTGATCTTTAGCAGCGGCAAATGGAAGGACGTGGGGAGCATTTTTGACGAAAAGAACCGGATAAAAAATTGAAGGGCGCTAAGACGGTTTTCCGGGAGGAGGAAAGGAAGGGGGAATTTTCGCCGAAGGGGTATCTCTTGGGTCAGGGCTTTCAAACTCCGCCGGCAGAAAGGAAAAAGGGATGGCCAAGGAATGGAGACTGCTTGATCTCTATGTGGATTTGAATGAGAATTCGGCTTTCCTGAATCCCGCCATTCAACGGGCCCGGATGGAAGGCCGGGTGCCGGATACCGTGACTTTCTGCAGCATAAAGAAAATCGGCATTTCCCTGGGTTTTTATCCCGACCCGGAGAAGGACATCAACCTGGATTACTGCCGGGCCCATGACATCGGCGTGAGCCGGCGCCTGCAGCCTTATTATGTGAATGTGGGATATCCGGGGTTCATCGTCGCGTATATCATCGCGGGCAAACATTTTATGCCCCCCACCGTCGCGGAGATTTTCCAGACCGTCATTTCCCGGATGGCCGAGGAATTCAACGGCCGGTGGGGAACCGCCGCTCAGTACCGGCCGTTCAACGACATGGAAGTGGGCGGGAGGAAGATCTCCTGGATGGGAGGAAGCTTTTTTGGGGACATCTGGAGCGGGGCCAGCGTTCTGCTGGTCAAGCCTTCTCCCATCGACAAGATCAACCCCGCCCTGAATATTCCCCCGGAGAAGTTCGCCGACAAAGAGGCCAAAACCGCGGGAGAAAGGGCCGTATCCCTGGAGGAACTGACCGGCAGGCCGATCCCCCTGGAAGAAGTCAGGGAAGCGTACCGGCAGTCGCTGGAAAAGATCTTCGGGGTCAAGCTGGTTCTGGGCTGCCTCAGCGAGACGGAGATGAAGTACGAGCAGGAAAACCGGGAGAAGTATTCTCCCGAGATCCTCCTCGCCCGGACGGAAGGGAGAAAATTCGGCCCGCTGAGCCCCGGCGTGAAGCGGGGGGAGTCCATCTGGAAAGTCCCCCGGGGAGGGCTGATCCGGGCGGTGATTCTGGTAAAAGACGGAGTGATCCAGAATCTCCTCTTCTCGGGAAACGTTCTTTGCTCCCCGGTTACCGCGTTGGAGGAGATGGAGGGATGCTTGAAAGGGGTCCCCCTGGAAGAAGGTCCCATCCGGGAAAAGGTTCAGGCCATTTACGGCAAGCCGAACTACCAGCTCACCGGCACCACGCCCGACGACCTGGTTCGCCTGGTGCTGGAGTCGGCCAAAAAGGCGGTTTGAAAAGCGAGCGAAAGGGAGGAGACGAAATGAACGAAGAGCGCACGGCCCCAATCAGCGAAGAAGAGTTCATCTTCCGGGCGATCAAGCGGCTCCGGAAGCCCCCGTACCGGGGAATCCATACCGTTTACAGCGGGTTCAACCAGGCTTTCAAGGAACACTTCGGCAAGAACCCGGTAGAAGTGACCCAGAAGCTGGCCGCGGAAGGGAAGATCGTCATCCGGCCGGTGAAGGGGGGGGTTATGGTGTACCTCCCCGAGGATGCGCCTTCGGCCCCCAAGAGCGTGCTGCAGAAGATCCTGGGGCCGGAGGAAGAGACGTCGTAAGATTTCGATTGACCGGGAGTGGAAGATACCTTAGCAAGGGAAACTTGTTTTCTCATCCCCGTTTTTGGGGGAACGTTCCAGCAGGAGGTGGGTAATGAAAGAAGGAAAGAAGGGGAGGTTTCTTTTTCTTTATGTTCTGATCATTCTGGCTTTTTTGACCCTGCCCGTTCTGGCCGGCGCGTTTCCCACCCGGCCGGTTACGCTCGTCTGCCCCTGGCCCGCGGGAGGTTCTACGGACCTGGTCATGAGGGCCCTGGCCGAGACCACGGGAAAGTACCTCGGCCAGCCCGTGGTCGTGGATAACAAGCCGGGCGGGGGCGGCACGGTGGGCCCGGCCACCATGGCGGCGACGTCCAAGCCGGACGGCTACACCGTTTCCCAAATTCCCATTACTGTTTTCCGCTATCCCCACATGATGAAAGTCAGCTGGGAGCCCTTGAAGGATTTCACCTACATCGTTCATCAGACGGGGTATACTTTCGGGGTTGTGGTCAAGAAAGACGCCCCCTGGAAGACATGGAATGAGTTCGTGGCCTATGCCAAAGCC
>Ga0315294_10003704_pt1 | contig 16685 bp, 19 predicted proteins | sample YL17G13_40_MG_FD_203626 | JGI IMG/M metagenome (GOLD analysis project Ga0315294, IMG submission 203626) | Sediment microbial communities from Yellowstone Lake, YNP, Wyoming, USA - YL17G13_40 | ecosystem: Environmental > Aquatic > Freshwater > Lake > Sediment | place: USA: Wyoming | collected... | reverse complement strand
CGGCACTCCCCCGGCCGCACTCTGATGTGGTGCGGTCTTCCAGGTATGCCAACATGAAGGAGTTGCGGATCCAACATGCTGGACGCCCCTACCGGGTGCTCTATGCGTTCGATCCCCGGCGGTGCGCGATCCTGCTGATCGGTGGGGACAAGACAGGCAACGATCGGTGGTACGAGACCTTCGTCCCAAGGGCTGAGCAGTTGTACGACGAGCACATCGCTAGCCTGAGGCGGGAGGGGTTGATCGATGGCTAAGAACTTCAAGGCCTTGCAGGCGAAGATGACGCCCGAGGCGCGTCGCCGCGCCGAAGCCAAGGCAGAGGCGATGCTCCACTCGATGTCCCTGGACGAGCTCCGCGAGTCCCTGGAACTCACGCAGGCGGAGCTGGCCGCCCGTTTGCGGGTGAAGCAGCCGGCTGTGGCCAAGCTGGAACGGCGCGAGGACGTGCGGTTGAGCACGCTCCGGGCCATCATCGAGGCGATGGGGGGACAGATCGAGGTTCGTGCGGTCTTTCCGCAAGGCGCCGTCGTCCTGCGCCAGCCCGGCAAATCACAAGCTCCAGCAGCAACTGGCGGCGACTGATCGAGCCCTTTTTGCGTTCTGTCGCCCTCTGCAGAGCCCGCCCGTCCATCGGAAGAACGGCCCATGAGTGTGTATGAAAAGCGCAATGCGATGCTGGGTGTGGAGTTCGACCGATACGTGCGGGATCATCCCTCCTTCGCGGCACGCATCCCGCGAGGGGCGCAGATTGTCCTCCAGATTCCTGGCGATACGAAGTTCAACACGTGGGCGCGGCGGCTGGCGGAACGACAGCGAGAAGCGGGTCAGCCGGTGGTCCAGGTGATGGTCGAGCGGCTTCAGGCGCCCAAGTCCCGCTTGGTTTCCCCGCGGCTCCAAATCGAGGCAGCGTAGAGACAGACGATCGAGAGAAGGCTGCCGTAGGGCGCCGGGGTCGCCAGAGCGCCTCACAGCTGTTCCTCTTCTTGTCGGGACGAGCCCATGGCGATCAATCCTATCGCCTTCGCCCGCGCGGTCAACGAACAGTTCCTCCGCTATCAGCTCACCGCTTTCCCGCTCGCCGACGAGACGCTGGCGCGCCAGGCCGAGGAGAGCATCCGCGGCGGCGGGGCCAGACCCACCCCCATCATCAAGGGCCCCACCTCTCTCTTGCCAAAGCCTTTCGGAGAATCACGCCAGGGGAAGATCGTCTTGGTGCAGCACAGAGACGTAGAAGACCCGGCGACGGGTGGTCAGTACACCATGAAGCAGTACGCCTCCGAGAAGGTCGCGGATGAGTCCGGCGGCTGGTGCCACGCCCGCGTCACACTTGTTCCTCTCAACTCCGAATACGAGCCGATTGTCCTGACACCGGAGTCTGAGGACAAGGTGGTAGTGATTGCAGAGTGGATAAGGTTTCTCTAGATACCCCCGCCGGCGATACCGTCACCTCGGGCAGCGGAACTTTCTCCTTGTGAGGCTGTCTCCGGGGGCATAATCCATTGAGCTGGGAGATACGGCGATGGCTACTACGATAGGTCGCAAGAAAAAGCTCTCGGCGGCCGACTTCCTTGAAGCGCTTGAGGCGCGCTTGATTGCCATGAAACCGGCGGAACTTCGCGCGACCTTGATGGCCCACGCGGAGGCGCTGCCGGCGGGGGATCGGCGAGACTTCTTGGCCATCTTCGAGGCCGGGGCCGAGGCGGGCAAGGCCGGAGGAAAGCGGCGGCCCAGGCGGGCGACCGGGACGGAGAGCCTGCTTCGCGACATCGATGCCCTGGTCGAGATGTATGGAGAGAGCCGACACGAAGGAAGGGGGAACGATTGGGAGGAGGAGGGAGACGACGAGGATTGGGACCACTATGAACCAGCGCATGGAACATGGCCGACCGCAAAGATCGACGCCTTCTTCGAGCGGGCGCATGCCGCCTTCCGCGAGAACAACCTTGTCCTGGCGCGTGAGGCCTACGAGAAACTGCTCTACCTGGTCGCCGGGTACGGGGAAGAGGGCTTCGACGAGGACCAAGCGCCTGAGCAGCCGGTCGGAGTGACGGACCTCAGCGAGGCCAAGGCGCGGTATCTCCGGGTGCTCTACGAAACGACCGACCCGGCCCAACGGCCCGCCGCCCTCCTGAAGGCCGTGCAGGATCTGCAATATGTCGGCGAGGGGCCGGTCGGGCTTCCCGAAGTGGTCGGGGCGCGGCGAGCCGCCTTGCCGGATCGGGAAAGGTTTCTCGAGGCGTGGATTGACCTGCTCCGCCGGAGCCGGCCGGACCAATTTGGGTTCGACCTCGAGACGCACCGGCTCCTGTTCCAGGCAGTGCGAATGCACCGGGGAACCGACGGATTGGCGGAGCTGGCGCGGCGTGACGGGCGCCGGCTCCCGGAGGCCTACCGGAAGTGGATCCTGGCACTCGCCGAAGAGAGCCGGGCGGGCGAGGCGATGCAGGCGGCGCAGGAGGCGCTGCGTGCACTCCCCCCCATGGGAGACATCCGGGCATGGGTCGCCGAATTCATGGCGGAAGAGGCAGAGAAGAATGACGATGGAGCGGCGAGGCTGGATGCCCGCCGCGAGGCGTTTCGTGCTGCCCCGAGTCTCGCGCGCCTCTCGGCCCTCTGTGAGGCGGCGGAACCCATCGGGCAGTTGAAGACCGTAGTACACGCCGAGACGACGCGGCTGCGGTCGGTCGTGGCGAGGCAGCTACAACGGAAGAGTCAGGATGAGGAAGCGGTGGAGATGCAGACGGGGCATCGTCTCCTCGCGACGCTTCTCCTTCTCACCGGAGAAACTGATGAGGCGATCGCGCTGGCGGAGCGGGCGCCGGCCGTGGGCTGGAGCGGGGGAGATCATCCCGGGCCGGTTGTGATTCCATACCTCCTCTGCGCGGCGAGCGGTGGGGCGGAACTCACCCCCGGGACGGCGCTCGCCGATCTGTGGCGAGGGATCGATGCCGACGAACCAACCTTCCCGATGTGGGATCCCGAGGCCCAGGACGACGGCTTCGATGACGAGCAGGAAGAAGCATGGCCGGACGTGTCGTTGAAGCCCAGACCCGTGCGGCTGACTCCGTTTCTCCGGGCACAGATCGAGCAGCAGGCTGTCGATCCCGAGCGACGCGCTCAGTTCTTGGAAGTGGCGCGGACCATAGCGGAGCGACGGGTCAAGGAGATACTGGACCAGAAGCACCGGCGAGCGTACGAGCGGGCAGCCATGCTCGTGGGAGCGGTTTCGGAGGCCCGGATCATGGCCGGGGATCGCGGGAGCGGCCACACCCTTCTCGAGACCATCCGCCGGCAATTCTCCCGCTACTCTGCCTTCACCCGCGAGCTGGACAAGATCGCCCGGCGCTCGCCTCTTCTCCCATCCCCTCCTCCCAAGCATCGGCGCTGGTGATCCAGATGTTGCCACACTGGAAACGCTCCTCCGATCGGCGCGATCATCGGGCGCCTCCACGAAGAGCGCGAGAACCAACTGCGACTCCGGTTGCTTGACGGCGCCCTCGTTCTGCGCGAGACGTTTGACATTGCCGAACGGGTCGCGTTACGATTGCCCCCGGCGAAAGCGAGATAGGACAATCCTCCTGAGTCCTCAGGGTGAAGGCGTTACCCCACAGCAGCGAAAGGAGCAGCGCCCATGGCCGAGAAACCCATCCCGCCGAAACTGTCGGAGAAGAACACCAAACAGGAAATGCTGGACGCCTACCGGGTCGTGGTTCGCCAACTGGAGGAGAAGCGCGCGGCCGAGCTGAATCCGGAGAAGCGACAGCAGGAGAAGAAGACCGAGGAGGCCGTGGCGGTGGCCACCGGCCTGGCCCCGGACGGCGTCGAACGAGCCCTCGGCAATCTGAAGGCCGACATCGGCCGGAGCCTGGCCGAGATCGCCGAACGCATGGCCGCCGAAGTGGCGCGGTTCAAGGGCGTGCAGCAGGCGGTCGAATGCAAGGAGCGGGAGCTGCAAGAACTGTACGGCATCGAAAAAGCGGCGGCGAGCCTGGCGGCGCTCATCGAGGCACAGAACGAGAAGCGCCGGGCATTCGAAATCGAGCTGGGTCGGCAGAAGGAGGAGCTGGCCCGGGAGATCGAGTCCACGCGCGCCGAATGGGAGAAGGAGCGGAAGAATCACGAAGCCGAGCTGCGGGAGCGGGAGGCCGTCGAGAAGAAGAGTCGCGAGCGTGAGAAGGAGGAATTCACCTACCTCTTCAAGCGCGAGCAGCAGGCGACCCGTGATAAGCTCAGCGACGAGAAAGCCGGCCTCGAGAAGGAAATCCTCGCCAAGCGGGAATCCCTGACCAAGGATCTTGCCGAGCGCGAGAAGGCGGTGGCCACCCAGGAGAAGGAGCTGATCGAGCTCCGACAGAGGGCGGCGGCCTTCCCGAAGGAGCTGGACTCGGCGGTGGACAAGGCGGTCACGGCAGCAGCCGAACGGCTGGTGCTGGAAGCGAAGAACCGCGAGGAGCTGCTTCGCAAGGAGTATGAAGGCGAGCGCAACGTTGCGGCCGCCCGTGGCGAAGCCCTGGAGAAGATGAACAAGGATCTGAGCGACCAGAACGCGAAGCTTGCCAAGCAGCTTGAGGCCGCCTACCAGAAGGTCCAGGAGATCGCCGAGAAAGCCATCGAAGGCTCCTCGCAGGCCAAATCGCTGGCGGATTTGCAGAAGCTCCTCGCGGAGCAAGGCCGAAAGACCCCAGCGTAATAAGGGACGTAGGTGCAGAAACAACTTGTCGGTTCCACACCGAAAGGGGGCTCTCGAAGATTCCGGCAGTTGGGGATGTTCCGGAATGTTGCGCGCCCACGCGGACTGGGGGATCCGGTCAGAGAGCCCCCTCGTCCCGCTCGGCCCTCTGCCGAGGCGGGGGGCCGTCCCACACGTGAAAGGAGGACCGCATGGCCGAGACCGTTCGACTTCGGCATGATCCTCTGGGTGAAGTCGCGGGACGTGCGGCGCGCCTCAAAGGCACTCGGGGCGTCCTGACCGGTTATTCTGGCGAGGCGCAGGCCCTCTACCAGCGGCGTTACTCGTGAAGCGGGACGTTGTTTCCCACGTTGACTTGTGCCTGCCCGCCCCGCTGGCCCCCGATGGCTTGGGACCTCGAAGAGGCGCACGGGCCGCTCCCGGAATCGTCCGGAGCGCACGTAGCCTCAGGGGGGTGTGACTACTTCGGGGGCAGATACGCCTGTACGGTGAGGAGGCGGATCCCGGGGATGGCGGGCACGTCTCGGTCATTCGTCAGGAAGACGGGGCACTTCGCGAGGAGCGCGGTCGCGAGCTGGAGGGCATCCGGCGTCTTGACCGCACGCAATGCCCGCTAGCGGGTTCCGGTCGGGGTCGTAAGAGGCCCGGCGCGGTTCTCGTATTCAGTCATGAACGCGTGGTTCTTCCGCTACTACCGGCGTTTCCAGTAGTCCGGATCCCGGCGCAGGTGCATCACGGCAAGGATGAAGATCCCTTCGGGCTCGACGCTGTAGAGGACTCCGTAAGGGAACCGGTGCACCAGGCAGCGTCGGACTTCGCCTTCAAGCCGGGAAGCACGGTGACGACCAGGGATCAGGGCGCGAGAATCTCGACGGGGACTTCTTGGATGCGATCCAGCCGATGATCGTTTGTGAGAAAGCGGTCGCAAGGGTTAACGATGGCGCAGGCGAGATGAAGGGCGTCGGGGGCATCGGTGTCAACCAACTCCACGCCTTCCGCCGCGAAGAACCGATCGTGCGGAGTCCAGGTAGAGGCGCATCCCTATTCGGGCCAATCGTCGCGGAGGGCGGTTATTTGCGCGTCAATATCCTCCCGGCTGCGGCCAGGGCCGTTCTGTTCGACAAGGTCGAGGACGTGGATTCGCGCCGCCGGGGGCTGGGGGAGCGTCTCAACCCGCACGAGGACGCGGCCGGGGGGTAGGCCAAGCGTCTCGTCGAGGCGTAGCTGGCCATCCGGTGTAATTGTCGCCGTGCCGATGTATGTGTTGTTCATGACAGTTCCCCATGCTCGTATGTCCACGCGCTGTTATTCGCTGTGGAATACGGAGCGATAAGCGAACGTTAGCACCGCATGAAACGGACTGTCAAGTCGGAGCCGCGCGCCATGCTACCGGGATGTGTGCCGGAGACGCGGAAAAGGGGAGCCAGATGCCACGCGAGATGTTCGTGACGGTCGGGACGGAATAGAGCCGTGTTCGTGATCGTGAGCAGTTCGGGGGGTCATGTGCGTGCCGGGGGCGGATGCGGTCGCCGGTCGCAACGTGGTCGGCGTGGCCTTCGATCGCTCAGGTCGGGGTGTGGTCGTCCCGGGAATCACGGGTGCTGCGGGGTGACGTGACGCAACCCGGAATACGAAGAGCCTGTGAATCCATGAGGCGCAGGATGCCGGCCACGGCTTACGGCCTTGCCTCTGGAGGGACGGCGGCCAAAATGGCCCGCCGAACCTGCATGGCAAGATCGAGAGCCTCCTGCCCGGTGTCACGGGACGGCCAGAATTCGAAGTCGTAGCGCATCTCGACAGCGAACGGGGTGAGCTCGGTCACATCCACGCGACCGAAATCCAGGCTTGGATCGAGCGCGCAGCACAGGCGGGCGAGTTCCTCAAGGTTGTGCGTGTGCCGGAAGGGTTGATCATGAAAGGCCAGGAATCCCTTGAGGAGCTTTTCGGCGGCTTGCTGGGCGTGGAAGCAGGCCGTATCGAAGGGACCCTCGCCATCGAGGACGCGGCGGGCAGCGGAGAGGTCGCTCTCGGCCTTGAGGAGCCAGCCACGAGCATGGCTGATCCTATCCGCCATAGAGGACTCTCCCGTCTCGGAGGGCGGTGGTGACAAAGGCGTTGGGCACGCCGGCCCATTCGGTGATCTCGGCGGGGGTGTACACCACCACGTCTTTGGCCGGGAAAAGACCCAGGAGGGCGCGGAGATAGGGGATCGGTCTCCGGTGTCGAGGGAGAGTCGTTTCCTCGACGATTAAGAGATCGAGGTCGCTATCCGGTTGGGCGTCCTCGCGCGCCCGGGAGCCGAAGAGGACGATCCTTTGCGGATTTCCCGCAGCGCGGATGCGGCGGATCACTTCTTGGAGCAGTTGGTCATCCAGGGTTACAGTAGCCTCTGCTCGCGCCATCGGTGCCTCCGTGTCAGTGTGAGCTAGTATAGCATCGCGATAAGGTACCGGACACCTATTTGTGCCGAGCACTTGAGGATCAAGGCAGGAACTACGGAGTCCGTCGCAGGAGACGGCGGACCCGGAAAGTCGAGAAGGTCATCGGGCGAAACGCTCGCGCGCCCGCGCAAGGACCTCAGCGCCCGGCAGCGGCGTGACCCGCCCCGCCCGCAGCTCCGCAAGCCTGCGTGTCGCCACCTCCGCCCACTTGTGATCGACCTCCGCGTCAGGTGGGTTCAAGGTGCGGAGGAGCGAATCCACCACGAGGAGCCTGTCTTCTACTGGGAGCGATTCGGCCTGCTCGACGATTTCCTTCGCGCTAGGCATACTGCACCTCCGCGCACGCGTTACTTGAATAGTATACCCGTTTGTGATCGGCGCGCCAATCGCCTATCGCGGAAGACCTGCCAGTCTGTCGTCAGGTGAGTGTCCAGGATCCCATGCCGCCGATTGATCGCTCCCGCACCGGCTCTTTCATCTCACCGTCGGCAATCCTGGCTCCTTGGCGCTGTGCGTCATACGAAGGGTCCCGACGAGGATCCTGTAATCCGAATCCTGTGGCGTAACGGTAGATGAAGGGCGGAGGAGAGGCGGGTTGAGCTGCGGGCGGCTCTGCAAAGCCAGGGGCATGCGACGACCGCAGGACACTTGGAGAGCAAATCGGGAGGCGAGGAATGGGCATCGTGAACACCACGAACAACCTGTGGACGTTGCCGGACGGAGGTCGGGTTCCCATCGACGAAGCAGAGCACCACCTCCTCGAACGGCTCTCGCGGATGGAGCGAGCCTTGGGCGAAGAGGTGGCCGAAGTGGCCCGGTTCTACGAACAGACGGGCCGCCCGCTCCGCGCGTGGGTCCACGTCGAGCGCCTGACGGAGTTTCGGGAGACCCCCGAGTGGAACACCAGCGTCTGGCTGCGCCTGGAGCGTCTCCTCGGCCAGGCAGCCGCCCTGGGTTCGGCGGTGGGTTCTGGCCCTTCATGGGCGGGGTCGGAGCGTAGTCAACCGGCCGAACCCTCTCGGGGACGCGTCCGGACCGGACTCCGCACCCGCGGCAAAGTCGGCGCGCCCATGCAGACGGGTAGGATGCGATCCAGGGACGGGGGTGGCACGGCGGCCCGGGAAGGACCAGCCGCCGGTCTCGGCTGAGGTCCGGATTCATCCAAACATTTCACCGCAAAGCTCGCAAAGACCGCAAAGAGAGCCAGGATCTGTGGATCGGGCCTCGGACCACGGATGGAAATCGTAAGGCTCGCTCAGACCGGGTGATTCCGGAACCCTCTGGAATCAGTGGGTGTTTCTTCGCGCCCTTTGCCCCTCGACTATGCTCGGGGCCCTGAGCCGGTCGAAGGGCGTTCTTTGCGGTTCAACTGCAACGTTCGGGATTCATCCGTGTGTGGGTGAGCACAACACACTACTGGCCGGCGATGCGTTGACCAATCGCCCGGGTGGCGATGGCTGTAAAACGAGAGCGATGACGTAATGGTAGATGAGGGGCACGATCTGGGGAGACCAAAGGGGCGCTGCGACGGACCGCAATGTGGCGTCGTTCCGAAGGCCCCGACGGCGCGGTCGGCCAAGAATTGAGACCATGCCCTCGAAGAATCAATGGGTTAGGCGAGAAAAGGTGTCCGGTGCCTTTTTCGAGGAGATTGGAGATGCGGAAGAGTGGCGCGTGGGTGTGCGGGGCGATCCTGGCACTCATGGTGGTTGTGGGCAGCGGGGAGGCCAACGCCCGTGGCGGGCGGTCTGGCAGCCGCTCGATCGGGCCCGGCATCGGCAGCAATCCGCGGTCCTACAGCGTCCGGCCCCATGGCCGCCGGAACGGAACCTACGTCGCGCCGCACCGCCGGTCGATGCCGAACCGGACCTGGCGGGACAACTGGTCCGCGAAGCCGAATATCAATCCGTACACCGGGAAAAGCGGGAGCCGGCTGCAGCCCCGGCGATGACCCCGGTTCCAGCGGGTGCTGAAAACCCGATGGGTGCCCGCCGCGGGTGACGTTGCAACCACTTCGCATGGGTATGGGAACCAATCCGAACTCGACCAAGGTACCTCGGGAGCCCCGGTAATGGCTTGACGGTAGTTCGCAACTCTGCGAACATCCGGATGCTGTATTTCTTCCACGGGCGGGCCACGGCCGTGCTTTCGCATGGCGTAGTCAAGGAAGATCGGGCGCCCCCGAACGAGATCGATCGCGCGGCCGACCGGAAGCGCCAGTTCGACCGCGACCCGATCCGACATACCTTCGCGGAGGACTAACGATGCCACGCAAGAAGCCGAAGACGACAGACGCCGTCACCATCATCCATCGGCGGCACTATGCCAACCGGCCGGAGCGCGAGACCTCCCTCCAGGAAGAGCGAGCCAACGCGGAAATCGCCCGCAAGATTTATGACCTGCGGACGGCAGCGGGCCTCAGTCAGCGAGCCCTGGCGCACTTGATCGGTACCACCGCGTCGGTCATCTGCCGGCTGGAGGATGCAGACTATGAGGGCCATTCGCTGGCCATGCTCCAGCGGATCGCCGCTGCCTTGAATAAGCGCGTCGAGATTCGCTTCGTCCCCCGCCAGGCCGCCCATCCCACGGCTTGAGATCATCCCACCGCGAGTCCGGCGCTTCCACCTAATACGTTGGCAAGTACGACAAGTTGTGCGAGCCTCGCGTCTGCCATGCCCCGCCAGGCCCGCTTGGATGCGCTACTGCCTTGTGTCCGGGGGACTCCGCCTGTCCGCTTCGGCCTCCCCAGCCTGCTATTTCCGCCTGACGGTCTGCGGCGGTGCCGAGCGGACAGGGCGATCGCCGGGATGCGGGCGGCCCTGCTTCTTGCACCACGTGATGTATTCTCTCCAGCCCTCTTCGCTGAGAGGGTAGTACTTGCGCAGGTCGCCGCCTTCCTCCAGCCTCATCCGGCTGAACTCCTCCCACTCCGCATGATGTAGGGCCTTCTCGTAAAGCTCCTTGGCCAGCTTGATAGGAACGACCACGGCTCCATCGTCATCGGCGATGATGATGTCGCCAGGGATGACCAGGACGCCCCCGCAGGCGACAGGCACGTTGACCGCGAATGGGAAGAGGTTCGTCTGGGTGTGGTAGTTGGGCGTCACGCCGCGCAGCCACAGGCCCAGCCCGAGGTCTTTCGCGATGGGGAAGTCGCGGATGCAGCCGTCGATGACGACCCCGGCCCCTCCCTTGCCCTTGAGGTAGGTGAGCATCATGTTGCCAAAACAGCCGCTGCGCATGTCGCCGCGCGCATCAACCACCACCACATCGCCGGCGGCGGCGTGGTACAACGCGTGGCGGTGAAGCTGCTTCTCCGGATTCACGTACTCCGACTCGCCGTACAGGTCCTCCCGCTTGGGCATGAACTGAAGCGTGACTGCCGGCCCCACGACTTTGACGCCCGGGGTATGGCACACCGGCCCTTGCATATACGGGTCCCGGATGCCGAGACGGCTCAGTTCGCCGGCAGCCGTGGCGCTGTTGACGTTGTCGGAGAGGGCCTTGATGACTTTCTGGGGAGGACGCCGGATGTCTCGAATGGTCATCTTGCCTCCTGACGCCCGGACATCGTCCGGGCCTGTGATGCCCCCGTGGGCATCGGTCGGGGTTGCGGGAGAGCGGGAGTCAGCCCCCACGGGAAGCGTGTCGCGGGAAGAGGCATCTGGAAGAGACGCACGCTATTTCTGTCGGTACACCGCTTCGCGCAAGCCCTTGATGTACCCGATGGCGAACAGTCGTCCGACGGACGAGTACGCCGGATTATCGTTGCTGTCGCCTTCCATCGTGGGAACGTGGTCCGGGCGCAGCACGCCGTCGAAGCCGATGTCGCGGTAGGCTTCCATGCACGCCAGCATGTTCGTCTGGCCCTCGTCGAGGAAGGTCTCCACGAACCTCTCGGGGGTACCGCGCACGTCGCGGAAGTGGGCAAAGAAGAGCTTGCCCTGCCTGCCAAAGTGCCGGATGGCACCGGGCAGGTCATCCGTCATCAGGGTGAAGTTGCCTTGGCAGAGGGCAATGCCGTTGACCGGGCTGGGGGAGAGGTCCAGCAGGCGTTGGTAGTTCTCGATGGAGCGCATGATCCGTCCCACGCCGCGGATCGGCGAGAGAGGGGGATCGTCGGGGTGCATGGCGAGCTTCACGTTGGCTTTTTCGGCCACCGGCACCACCGCATCCAGGAAGTACTTCAGGTTCTTCCACAACGCCTCTTCGGTGACGATGCCGTATTCGGTCAGGGGGGCATTCTTCAGTAGTTCGTGGTCGTAGCCGGTCGCCAACGCTCCGCCGCGGGCTGGAACGGTGGTGGATGTGCGCATCCAGCCGAATACCGGCATCCATTCGTAGCACCACACCGGGATGCCGAGCGCTCCCAGATTGCGGATCAGGTCGATGGCGTGTTCGATCTCCTCGTCACGCCCGGGCAGCCCCAGCTTGGCTTTGTGGAGCGGCGGTCGGCTTTCGAGCACAGCCAACGTGAAGCCGGCGTCCTCGTAGGCGGTCTTGATGCGCAGGAGGGGCATGTAGCCCCAGGGGAGTTCGTCACGACTGGCTTGTTCCCAACCGGGGCGGAAATCCATCTTGCCGACGACGTGTTCGATGCCGCACTGCTTCACCATACGCCACAAGGGGGAAGGATGAGGGGGTAAGAATTCGGCAAGTTGCATCATGGGGAATCCTCTCTCCCGGTTTCTGTAGGGGCATGCAATAGGAGACGTGTGAGTCTACGTCGCCTCGCATATCTCCGCAAGGAAATGCTCTCCGCCCCGGGCCAGCGCCGGCCCCGGGGCCATGCATCCCCCGTGGGTGCGGGGCCGCCGGGAGCGGCTGCCGCCGGTCACAACCTGCCCAGGACATTGAGGGGAAGATAGATGAAGCACGCGAAGAGCACGGAGCGAATGCGTAACCACCAGGAGAGGCTCTCGGCTTCCGGGGTGTCTGTCTGGATGGCGAAGAGGAACACACCAGATGCGAGGAGGATGGAACTGACTCCTAGTTCTACGGGACTAAACCCGCCGGGCCGACCGGATATCCTCATGCCTCCCTCCTCCCCTGAGACGGAGGCTGCCGCGCCGCCGATCGCGCAGAGGCTACTCCCCGATATGCTCCTGCCACAGCGAACGGTGCGCGGCGATGAACTCGTTCATGATCGCGATGCATTCCGCCGCTTGGAGCACCTCGACCGCAACCCCGCGGCTCTTCAGCCACTCCTCTTCGCCCAGGAAGGTCCGATTCTCGCCCACGACGACGCGACGGATCCCGTACAGCACGATGGCGCCGCTGCACATCGCACAGGGTGACAGCGTGGTGTAGAGGACGCACTCCCTGTACAGCGATGCCGGCCGGCGGCCGGCGCTCTCCAGCGCATCCATCTCGGCATGCAGGATCACGCTGTTGCGCTGCACGCGGCGATTGTGCCCCCGGCCGATGATCCGACCCTCATGCACGAGGACGGACCCGATGGGGATGCCGCCCTCGGTGTAGCCTACCTTGGCCTCGGCAAGTGCCGCGGCTACGAATCGATCCATGCCTGCTCCTTTCCATGTCTCCCAACGAGAGATGATCGCCCGCGGAAGGCCCACGGCGTCCGCTGCCCCTCCGCCGCCTCCCCCTCCATTCCTGTCGCGTGCGGCGCACCTGCTCCCTTAGACTAGCGGACCCGCCCGCCGTAGGCAAGGGATCCCCGTCAGGAGGCGCCTGCGCCGCCCCCCGTCTCGCCGGCCCGTGCCCCGGCTCGAGAGACACCCTGGCCGGGCACCGAGATCGGAACCGGGGGGGGGTTCCTTGGATAGCTAGGCCCTGAGAGTGTCTTGAGGGAGTCTCGAATCGAGGGCCAGACGGCGGAGTGAAGCTCCGGCGCGACGAGCTTCACGGGGGAATCCGGGGACAGCCACTCACGTTCGCCCCACAGCGCAGAACATGGCGAGCCAACCGGACAACTGATGGTGAAGAGATGTGAATCCATTGACACCGAAGACCCGCCCAAGTATAAGCGTTGCCAATGCGGGGATGTCGCAACGGTCTCTCGCGGAGGATCCCCCCTGTGAAAGTCGATCTAGACCCCGTCCAAGCTTCCTTACCGCGGCATGTTCTCTCGCGCGCGGAACCTTCCGACTTATCACCAGCGCTGCCCTGCCCCCGCGTTCACCGTCCAGCCGGAGAGAACCCCTGCGGTTCGAACGGAGTCTATTACTCGCCGGAACCGACGAGGAGGGACAGGTGTTTGCTGTAGGCGCAACGTGCACCGCTTGCGGGACTGAGTACGGACTGGGTCGGATCTACCGCTGCGAGTTGTGCAACTCCCCGCTCGATATCAGGTACGACTACGGGAAGATCTCGCGCGGGGCCTTTGATCCGGCCGGGGGCAGCCGCGCCGAAGGCATGTGGACCCATCGGGAGCTCCTTCCCGTCGCCCCGGAGTACATCGTGAGCCTCGGCGAGGGCCGAACGCCCCTCCTCAGGTGCCCGCGCCTGGGAGAGCGGCTCGGGTTGGCTTCACTCTGGGTGAAGGACGAGACGCGGCAGCCCACGGGGTCCTTCAAGGACCGACCGCTGAGCGTGGCGGTCTCGAAGGCCAAGGAGTTGGGAGCCAAGACGGTGGTGACGGCGTCGAGCGGGAATGCGGCGGCGGCCATGTCCGCGTATGCCGCGCGAGCCGGCCTCCGGGCAGTCGTCCTCGTTGCCGCCGATACCCCACCCGGCAAGCTGCTCCAGATGTGTGCGGCGGGGGCGCGGGTCGTCCGGGTGACGGGCTCGGTGAGCAACAGCATCGGGATGGCCAAGGCGGCAACCAAGACCTTCAACTGGTACAACGTCACGACCACCTTTGAGAATCCGTATTCGGTTGAGGGGGATAAAACCGTCGCGTACGAGATCGCGGCCGAGCTAGGGTGGCGGGCACCGGATTGGATCGTCGTGCCGACCGGATCCGGACCATTGCCCGCGGGCATCTGGAAGGGCTTCGGCGAGATGCAGCAGTTTGGCCTGGTCGCCGCCTTGCCGAAGATGGTGGTCGCGCAGGCGGCCGGGTGTGCGCCGATCGCCGACGCGTTTCGGTCCGGCGGCGATATCGTCACGCCCTGGCCGGCTCCGCAGACGGTCGCGAGCGGCATCAATGATCCGCTCGTGGGGTATAGCGAGGACGGAACCTATACGCTGAAGATCGTGCGGAAGTCCGGCGGGGCGGCCGTCGCGGTCTCCGATGAGGAGATCCTCCGCGTGACGCGGCTGATGGTGGGGACGGAGGGGTTGTACGCCGAGCCGACGGCTGGCACGGCGGCCGCCTGTGCCGTGGAGCTCCTCAGACGCGGCACCATCGGCCCCGACGACGAAGTGGTCGTGGTGTCCACCGGGCACGGGCTGAAGCAGCCTTTCGTGGGGACCGAAGAGCTGGAGGCCCTCCCGGAGATTGCCCCCTCGCTGGACGCGCTGGCCGCGCTCAGTCTGGATAACTAGCGTATACGGACGTTACCGCAGAGCCATCAATCGCAGCCGGGAGGAGCCGTCATGTTCGACGTGCTGATCCGGAACGGGATGATCTACGACGGCGAGGGGAACGAACCGATCGAGGGCGACCTTGGCATTACCGGGGACAAGATCTCCGCTGTCGGTCTGCTCCCATCCGCCCTGGCTCGCCAGACGCTTGACGCAGGCGGAGCGGCCGTCGCCCCCGGGTTTATCGACATTCACAGCCATGCGGATCTCGCGCTGATAAACACCCCTGCACTCCCTGCGAAGATGCTCCAGGGGGTCACCACGGAGGTCGTAGGGAACTGCGGCTTCAGTCCTGCCCCCACGAACCCGACGGCGGGCCCACTCTTACAGCAGTACGTGACTCCGACGCTGGGAGCGACGACCGGTCCCTGGCCCTGGACCACCTTCGACGACTACGCGTCGCACCTGGAGGCCGCCCAGCCCTCCCTCAATGTCGCCGCGCATGTCGGGCACGGCGCCCTCCGCATCCTGGCCATGGGTTTCGTCGGCACCCAGGCAAGCCCCGGGCAGGTGGCGGTCATGGCGCGCGAGCTGGAGCAGAGCCTGGAAGCCGGCGCCTCGGGATTCAGTATCGGGCTCATCTACGCCCCGGCCTGCTTTGCCAACCTCGAGGAGATCGAGACGCTCTGCCGGGTCGTGGCGCGGTTCCGCCGGATCCTCACCGTGCACATGCGAAGCGAGTCCGACAACCTCCTGGACTCGATCCGGGAGAACCTCGGGGTCGCTCGCAGAACGGGGGTCCGCCTGCACATCTCGCATCTTAAGGCTTCCGGGCAGGCGAACTGGAACCAACTCTCGCAGGCGTTGGACCTCCTGGACCGGGCGCGGCGGGAAGGGGTCGAGGTCACGTGTGACCAGTATCCCTACGTGGCGGGGAGCACGACGATGACGGTCCTGCTCCCCCAGTGGGTGCTGGAGGGTGGGGTTGACGCGATGGTCGCGCGGCTGGGGCGCCGCGAGATGCGGGATCGGATCCGGAAAGACTACGAGCAGGGCATCCCCGGCTGGGACTGCGTGGTCCGAGCCAACGGCTGGGAGAACATCGTGGTGAGCTGGGTGGCAAAGGACTCCTTGAAGGCTCTCGAGGGGAGAACGCTCGCCGCGGTAAGCAAGGAATCGGGCAAGGATCCGGCGGAGATGCTCTTCGATCTGCTCGAGGAGCTCCAGGGCAACGCCTCCATCGTGGTCTTCCAGCAGTCAGAGGAGAACGTGGCCGCCGCCATGCGGAAGGAGTATGTCGCAGTTGGGTCCGACGGCCTCCATGCCGGGACCAAACCTCACCCCCGCCTGTACGGGACCTTCCCCCGGGTCCTCGGCCGGTACGTGCGCGAACTGAAGGTGCTTACGCTGCCAGAGGCAATCCGCAAGATGACGAGCTTGCCGGTGGATCTCCTGGGTGAGCGCCTGCGCGGCAGGATCCGGGAGGGCTGCTGCGCGGACATCACGGTGTTCGATCCGCTGACGGTGGCGGATACCGCGACCTTCTCCGATCCGGTTCGGTTCCCCGCTGGGATCCGGCACGTCCTGGTGAACGGCGTCCCGGTGGTCGTGGACGGCCGGCAGACGGAGGCCCGGCCCGGCCGAGTCCTTCGCAGCCCCATGCCGGCATGACGAGTGGGCGAAGCGGATGTTGTTTGTGGCAATCCTTGCATCTCACTTCAAGGAGGTCGGCAATGGCACAATCGAACAGGACACACGCGCTGCCGGGAGCGATCGCACTCGTCACCTGTTTGCTCCTCCTACTCGCAGGGCAGTGGGTCTGGGCCGGGGAGACGGTTTTCAAGCTGGGCTACCTGGGGCCTGCGGACGTAAACACTAACTACGAGCACGCCATGGCCTTCGCTTTCAAGAGCTCGGTCGAAGCCCGAACCGACGGGAAGATCAAGGTGGAGCTGTTCCCCAATGGCACGCTGGGATCCCAGGAAGAGATGTTCGAGATGACGCGCAAGAATGCCATCACGGGCGTGCTGCCCAGCGAGGGAGTGATCGGCCGGTGGTTCCCCGAGATCCAGGCCTTCGGCATCCCCTTCCTCTACAGCAGCTTGCCGGTCGCGTGGGACTTG
>Ga0315294_10003703_pt1 | contig 16686 bp, 19 predicted proteins | sample YL17G13_40_MG_FD_203626 | JGI IMG/M metagenome (GOLD analysis project Ga0315294, IMG submission 203626) | Sediment microbial communities from Yellowstone Lake, YNP, Wyoming, USA - YL17G13_40 | ecosystem: Environmental > Aquatic > Freshwater > Lake > Sediment | place: USA: Wyoming | collected... | reverse complement strand
ATCGATGTCGAGGCGGCCCGGGGATTGCTCCGGGATTTCGGAGGCGTTTTTCCCGACGTTCTCCCTTTATACCGGAAAGCCCTGGACTCGTCCCCGCGCGATTCGGGGCTCATCTTCAAGATTATCGACGGATTTCTGCGATTTTCCTCTTGACAAAAGCATGAAAATATATGATTTTAGTAGTAAGGAAGCATTCTAAACAAAAGGAAGCGCGCCCATTCCATAAAAGGAGGCCTTCATGAGAAGCCGAAAGCTCATTCTTTTCGTCACAGCCCTCTTGGTTATTTTTACGGTCGTATCGTTTGCCCAGACCAAGAAGCTGACCCGGATCGGCGTCAATACATTCGCCCAGATCAAGGGCAACATCCCCACGGCCCAGGTCATGAAGACCATCGCCGAGAAATACGCCGGCGACATCAAATACGGATTTGACCAGGTCGGGATGAGCAACGTCTACCTCGCCTTCCTGGACCAGTTGAACGCGGGGGCGTTCACCGAGAAGACCATCCCCGTCGGCGACAAGTTCTATTGGATGCTGTTCCGTGTCCAGGGCAAGGTCAAGGTTTGGCAGGACGTCGAATGGGCGGGCAAACAGCCGCTGCCGGTCTTCTCCCTGACGGCGCGCAAGGATAACAAGGACTACGAATTCATCATTCCCAAGCCTTGCGGGAACATCGCTTTGTACCGCGTCACCGAGGTCCGGATCCAGCCGCCGGCCCTTCCCCTCTGCAATCTGGTCGTAACTCCGGCCAAGGCGAACGTCAACGACTTGATCACGGTCGACATGAGCGGTACCCAGAACGCCACGTCCATGGACGTCGAGGTTTTCACGGCCCAGGGAACGAGAGTGACGACGCACGCCTTCACCCCCGCCTCGCCGAGATGGCAGACGAAATTCGACAAGCCCGGGGAGTATGTTTTCCGGGCCAAGGCCGTCAACGCGGAGGGCAAGGTCTCCGAGAATCCCTGCCAGGCCAGAACCAGCATCAACTTCCCTCCGATCTGTAAGCTGTGGACGTCCTGCCTCCCCTGCCAGGATTACGTCGGCAAACCGATCGTCTTCGACGCCAACGGTTCGACGGACGCGGACGGTCAGGTCGTCAAGGCCAGTTTTGAGGTCATGGATGAGACCGGTAAGGTGATCGACAGCTTCATGGATACCGAAAAACCTTTCACCTGGGAAAAGATCTTCACGAAGGCCGGCACTTATACCATCAACGTCGTCGTATTCGATGATATGGGCGCTCCGTCGGCCTCGACCGACCCCTGTCGCGTCACCTTCGAAGTGACCCAGAAAAGGTTCTTCTTATTGGCCGAAGTGGGCGGACTCCTGGCGCGCGGGACCTATTCGGGTTATATTTTCGGCCGTTTGGGCATGATGTGGAGCCTGTCCCCGGACGTCCTTGACCTCATCCTGAGGTTTGGCGGCGCGCTTCCGACCCAGGGGGATCCCTGGAAAGCCTTCTTTATGGGCGATCTCCTGATGAATTTCCATCTCGGGCCCGCGGTCTATCTGGACGCCGGGCTTGGCTACACCGGCAGGGAACAGAGTGTGCGCAAGAGCGGACTCGACCTGATCGGGGCTTTCGGGGTGAACCTCTTTAATAATTACAGCAATGCCGGATCGATTTTCGCCGAGGTCCGTCTTCCCGTCATCACGAAGGACCGCGACTCTGCCAATCACCACAAGCTCTTGCTCGGGTTCCGTTATATTTTCTAATTTTCAAGACCTCATTGAGCGGGCCGGGGAAAAACTCCCCGGCCTTTTTTTTGCGCGCGCCCTTCCCTTCGTTTCTCTTGAGCGGAATCGAGGGGACGACCCAGGCCTTATTCATAGGGATTTTTCCGCAGGACGGGAGTTGAGGGCCCCCCTGAAGAAACGGGGCCTGATCTAGGCGTCGAAGGGGGCGGAGATCTTTTCCAGAATATCGTCCGGAAGGACGGCGACGGCGCCGTTCCGATTCACGGCGATGTGCACGGTGTAGCCCTCGGCGATCAGGGCGGTGCGGTCCGGGATTCTCAGCTCGTAGCTGAAGGCTACTTTCTTGGCTGAGATCTCCCGGATCGAGGTCAAAACAACGAAGGGATCGTCGTAGCGGAGGGGCCGCTTGTAGCGGCAGAAGGCTTCGACGACGACGAGATAATGGCCTCGCTCTTCGATGGCCTTGTAGGTCAGCCCCCGCTGCCGGCAGAATTCGGTCCGGCCGAGCTCGAACCATTCCAGGTAGACTTTATTATGGGCCACGCCCATTTGGTCCGTCTCGGAATAGCGAACCCGCAGATCGAGGGGGACGGCAGGCGGCGCGGGGGGACGAAGGAGCTCCCTAATCGGAGAGTTTGCCGAGCTTGGCGAGTTCGTCATTATAATATTTCCGGTACAGGATCTCCCACTCCCGGCTGCCTTCATCGATGGATTTCTTCTGAGACTGGATCTTGTCGATGGCCCGCTTATCCAGGGTCTCGTAGAGCTTCATTTCCTCTTCGATGGAACGGACGATGCATAGTCGGATCTCGTTCGGATCATCGAGGAACTCGACATGGTCGTTCTTCGTCAGCGCCTCAAGGATCCGTTTAGAGAGGTAATTGATCTTTTCGCGCGACAGGCGGTTGCTCACAGGACGATGTTCCTTTCCTTGGCCAGCTTGGTCTTGATCATGCGGAACATCGTCTGGTATTCGAGATTTTCTCGCCGGATCTTTTCCATGTGCTTGCTGAGGAGCTCCCGGACCTCCTGATCGAGCTGATCCTCTTTTTGGAACTCCTCCGTGATCAGGGCGATAGTCTCGTCAAGGAGCGCCGTTTTCTCCTCGATCAGGACCTTCCCGTCCTTCTTCAGATTGCGGAGAATGAGGAATCCCAGATGTTCGATTTGATTCTTGTTCAGCCTCATGTCGGCTATAAAATACACCAGGTCGGCCGAAAATTCAAGAAACTCTTATTAAAGGACGAGGAAAGGCGCGAAATGGCCGGGACAAGCGGCGGGGCGGGCCAGGGCGATCAGCCGGCCGTCCGGGCTGAAGACCCGGACGATGATCGTCGGATCATCGCGGAGGACCGGAGGCCCGTTCCCCTCGGCGTCCGCGACCTGTTCGGCCGAGACCGGTCGGCCGTTCCGGATCCATTGAACGCCTTCTTCGCTGACTTTGATCATGGCCAAAGAAGGCAGGAGCGATTCCATGGGCAGAAGGAATCTTCCGGTCGCGCCCATCTCCTGAAAATCCCGGATCTCCTCCAACGTCAGACCGTCCTTCAGGCTGAATTCGCCGATCCCGGTCCGGACGAGCCCTGCAAGGTGGGCCCCGCATCCCAGCCTTTGGCCGAGGTCATGGGCCAGGGTCCGGATATAGGTTCCCGAGCCGCACTTCACCACAAAATCGATATGCGGGGCGACATACCCCAGGAGTTCGAAGGACTGGACCCGCACCTGGAACGGACGACCGTCGACAGGCGTTTTCCGGCGGGCGTAGGTATAAAGGGGTATTCCCCCGACCTTTTTCGCCGAATAGGGAGGTGGGATCTGGGTGATCTCTCCCTCGAAATCCCGAAGGGCTTCCTCGACCGCGGGGCGGTCGGGAAAAATATCGCAGGCCGGAGAGGTGGGATGGCCGGCGGCATCGAACGTATCGGTCGAAAAGCCCAGGCGGATACGGCCTTCGTAGATCTTGTCCATTTTGCTGTAGAAGGGGAACAGCCGCGTGGCCTTTCCGACGGCGGCAAGGAGAAGGCCGGAGGCCAGCGGATCCAGGGTCCCGAAGTGGCCGATCTTTTTTTGATTCAGGATCTTCCGAAGCGCCGCGACGACATCATGGGAAGTCGCGGGAACGGGTTTGCGGACGAGGATCAGGCCGTCCATTCATCACGTCGTGGCCGCGCGCCCGGGGGCCATCTCGCCGAGGAGTTTCTCGACGGTCGCGGGCACGCCTTTGATCAGCTCCTCGAACGGGCCGTAGACCGTGAATCCCGCGGCATGGGCGTGACCGCCCCCGCCGAAATGCTCGGCGATCGCCGCGGCGTGGGCGGTCCCCTTGGATCGGATGCTGACGCGGAAGACGTCAGGGTCCATTTCCTTGAAGAAAAGGACGACGTTCACGCCCTTGATCGAACGGGTCAGCGTGGTGATGTCTTCCGTGTCGATCTCGCTCAGGTTCAAGCTCCGGAGGTCCCTTTTGAACATATGGATCATGGCGATGGTGCCGTCCCGGCTGAGTTCCAGGGTGGACAGGACCCGCCCCAGGAGCTTGATTTTTTCGGGAGGGTTATTATGGAAAAGGTCTTCGCTCGTCCGGTTGGGCTCCGCGCCGGCTTCGACAAGGGCGTGGCAGACCGCGAAACACTTGGCGGTCGTGTTCGAGAACTGGAAGGAGCCCGTGTCCGATACGATCGCGCAGTACAGATGGCCGGCGATCCGCGGGGTCAGGCGCAGCGGCAGTTTTTGGCAAAGGTCAAAGGCCATCTCCGCGACGGCCGAGGCCGCGGGATCGACCCAGTTGATGTCGGCATAGCGGTCGTTCGAATAGTGATGATCGATATTGATCTTGAAATAGCGGTCGAGGTGCTCGTGGCCGGACCTGGAGACGTCGGCGCATTCGAGAAGGATGACCGCGTCGTAGATCCCGGGCGGGATCTGTCCGATCCGGATCCTGGCGGAATCGGGAAAGGTATGGAACGGGACCGGCGTTCGGTCCGTGTTGAAGATGTCCGCCTCTTTGCCCATGGCCTCGGCGGCGAAGGACAGGGCCAGGCTGGTGCACAAAGAATCGCCGTCGGGCCGGAGGTGACTGGTGATGGCCAGGCGGCGGCTGGCGGAGATTTTTTTGACGATGAGGTCAAGAGGCGTCGTGTCCATCGGTCTTGGCCGTCCGAAGAAGCCGGTCGATCCGTTCGCTCATGTCCGCGGTCGGATCCAGGCTGAAAAATAGCATTGGATTATACTTTAGTTTGACCGTGGAGGCAAGACGCTTGCGGATGAACCCCGTCCTCCGTTCGAGATGAGCGAAGATCGGGGCGGGATCGCCGGCGCCGAAGACGCTGAGAAAAACATGAGCGGTCTTGAGGTCGGCGGGAACGTCCACGCGCGTCACGGTCACGAGGACGGTCGTTACGCCGAGAAGCTCCTGGATGAGGATCGGGCTGAGCGCCTCAAGAAGCAGGCTGCCGATTTTCTTCTGTCGCCGGCTCTCGTCTTTCATGGGCCCTAATAATACTCGATCCGGGAGCCCAGAAGTTCGCCGTTGACATTCTCGAAGACGTCGGACCGGATCCGCGATAGGACCTGCTCGACGATGGTCTGGCGGCTGTTGAGGGTCACCACGCCGATCTTCGTCCGCTGCCAGACGTCCTGAAAGTCCAGCTCGGCCAGGGCGACGTTGTGTTTCCGGCGGATGCGATCCTTGAGCCCGTTGAGTTCCTTGCGTTTGTCCTTGAGGGACCGGGCGTGAGGGAAATGAAGGTCCAGTTCGAGATAGCCGATGACCATGGTCCGCGTCCCCGGCTAGGGTTGATAGACCTTTTCGGTGATGAAAGCCTCGATCAGGTCGCCTTCTTGGAACTCCTTGAACCGGTCCAGTCCGATGCCGCATTCCAGGTCCTTTTTGACCTCGGTCACGTTCTCCTTCAGGTGCTTCAACGAGGCGATCCGGCCCTTGAAGACGACTTCCTTGTTCCGGAGGACTTTGACCTCCGCGTTGCGCACGATTTTGCCGTCCTGGACATAACTTCCGGCGATGACGCCGACCTTGGGGATCCTGAAGATCTTGCGAACCTGGGCGCGGCCCAGGTACGTCTCTTTGATGACGGGTTCAAGCATACCCGCCACGGCCTTTTTAATGTCGTCCGTCAGCTGGTAGATGATCTTGTAGGACAGGACCTGGACGTTCTCCTTCTGAGCCAGCTCTTGGATCTTGGGACCGGGCTTGACGTTATAGCCGAGGATGATGGCCTTCGAGGTCGAGGCGAGGAGGATGTCCGACTCCGTGATCGATCCGGTCATGGCCTGGATGATCCTGATTTTTACTTTCTCCGTGCCGAGGGAGGGAAGAAGCCCGGTCAAGACCTCGACCGACCCTTGGACGTCGGCCTTGAGGATGATGGACAGCTCCTTGGATTCTCCCGCTTCAATCTTCTTAAAAAGGTCGTCAAGCGTGACCTGTCCAGGTTTTTGGGCGCCGCCCTTCGACGCGCGGGAGAGACGATATTCGGCGACGGCCCGGGCTTCCTCTTGGCTGTCGAGCACGAGGAAGAAATCGCCCGCCTGAGGCACCCCGGAGAATCCGAGGATCTCGACGGGGGTCGAAGGTCCAGCGGCTTTCAGCCCGCGGCCGTGTTCGTCGTTGAGCGCGCGGACCTTGCCGAAAGTCGTCCCTGACAGGAAGGCTTGGCCCACGGACAACGTTCCGTTCTGGATGATCACAGTCGCAAGAGGGCCCTTCTTCGCGTCGAGGCGCGCCTCGAGGACGAACCCCTGCGCCTTCCCTTTGGGATTGGCCTTGATCTCGATGACGTCGGCCAGGAGAAGGATCATTTCCAGGAGCTCCTTGATGTTCTTTTTGTCTTTGGCCGAGACCGCGACGCTGATGACGTCGCCGCCCCATTCCTCGACGAGAACATTTTCCTTCTGCAGCTCCCTTTTGATTTTGTCCGGATTGGCCTCGGGCTTGTCGATCTTATTGATGGCGACGATCATCGGGACTCCGGCGGCTTTGGCGTGGCTGATGGCCTCCTTGGTCTGGGGCATCACCGCTTCGTCGGCAGCGATGACCAGGACGACGATGTCGGTGACCTTCGCCCCGCGCGCGCGGAGCTGGGTGAACGCCTCGTGGCCCGGCGTGTCGATGAAAGTGATCGGCCGTTTGTTGTGGACGACCTGGTAGGCGCCGATGTGCTGGGTGATGCCGCCCGATTCCTTGTCGACGAGGTTCGAGGAGCGGATGGCGTCGAGCAGCGTTGTTTTGCCATGGTCGACATGGCCCATGATCGTCACGACCGGGGGCCGCGTCACGAGGTCCGCCTTCTTGCTCTCGGCGAGCTTCCGCATCTCCTTTTCGACGGAAACGCTCTCGAGCACGATGCCGAGGGTCGCCGCGACCTTGGCCGCGAACGCGTCGTCGATGACGTCGTTGACGCTCAGGCTGAAACCCTTCGCCGCCAGCTTCTCCAGGATATCCTTAGGCCGGGCCTTCAACTTGGCCGCCAGCTCCTTCACGGTCGACCCTTCGCGGAGAAGAATCACCGGCCGGGCCTTGGGGCCGTCCTTGGTCGTCTTGGTCGTTTTAATGGTCTTCGTTTCCGTCAATGGACGTTCCTTTTCTATGTTGATTCAGAGGGTGGCTGTTGGATCCCGATCCTCCAGCCGACGAGCTTTGAAGCCAGCTTCACGTTGATCCCCTTCTTGCCGATGGCCAGGGACAACTGGTCCCTGGTCACGATCGCCTGCATCGTCTTCTCGATCTTGTCGAGAACGATCATGTTCTCGACGCGCGCCGGGCTGAGGGCGGCCTTGGCGTAGCTCAGGGGATTGGGCGACCAGATGATGATGTCGATCTTCTCTCCGGCCAGCTCCTTGCTGACGGCCAGGATGCGCCCGCCCTTGACGCCGATGCAGGCCCCGACGGGGTCGACATCGCGTTCCCGGGTCGCCACGGCCACCTTGGCCCGTTCGCCGGGCTGCCGGACGATGTCCTTGATCTCGACCGCGCCGTTGGCGATCTCGGGGATCTCGAGTTCGAGGAGCTTTTCCAGGAACTTGGGGCTCGTCCGGGAGACGATGACTTGCGGATCCGCGCCTTTATAGCCCTTTTTGACCTGGACGATTACCGCCCGGATCTGGTCGCCTCGCCTGAAGTCCTCGTTGAAAAGCTTTTCGCGGAAGGGGAAGAGGACGTCGGTCTTGTTGACCTCGAGGATGATTGCGTCGTTTTCTTCGCGCCGATAGACGCCCATGATGATCTCGCCCAGCCGCGAAGCGAACTCGCCGTAAATCTTTTCCTGTTCCGCGTCCCGGACCTTCTGGAAGATCACCTGTTTGGCGGCCTGAGCGGCGATCCGGCCCAGCGTGTCGGAGGGGAGATCGGTCTCGACGGCGTCGTCGACGGCCGCCGCGGGGTTCATCTGCCGGGCCTCCTCCAGGGAGATCTCCCGGGCGGGGGAGGCGGGATGTTCGACCACCCGCTTGAGCGCGTAAACCCGGAGCTCGCCTTTTTCCGGCCGGAAGTCGACGCGGATGTCCTCGTTCCGCGTGTAATATTTGGAGGCGGCGACCTTGAGCGATTCCTGGATGGCGCTGATGATGAGGGAAGGCTCGACGCCTCGCTCCTTGCTCAGCTGCAAAATGGTGTTCCAGACATTGATCTTCATGACGTCGGCTTTCCCTGCCGGTTCCGTTAAAAGCACTTGATTATAGCGGAAACAGGCGCGAATATCAAACGACGAGGATGAGGCGGGCGCCCGTCTTTCGATCGATTTGGAAATTCTCCGGAATCAAGGACTTTCGGCGAGTTCTCCGCGCAAGCTATAAGGCCCGCAGGACGTGATCCGGACTTGGACGAAGCGTCCGATGACATCGGTTTCCGATCGGAAATTAACCACCTGATAGCCTTCGCTCCGGCCGGAGAAGACGCGTCCATCTTTCTTGCTCTTTCCCTGGCAGAGAACCCGGATCGTCCGGCCGATGAAACCTTCGTGGATCCGGGTCTGGATCGCTTTCTGGGCTTGTTGGACGTCCATCAGCCGGCGGCGTTTGACCCCGAACGGGACGTCATCCTTCAGCTTGGCCGCGGAGGTGCGGGGACGGGGCGAGTACCGGAACGAGAAGATGTTGGCGAAACGGATCTCATCCAGGGCCCCCAAAGTTTCCGAGAACTCCGACTCGGTCTCGCCCGGGAATCCGACGATGATGTCCGTGCTCAGACAGATCCCGGGCAGGAGCGAACGGAGGACCCGGATCTTCTCCAAATACTCCTCCCGCGAATAACTCCTTTTCATCCTCTCGAGAACCGCCGACGATCCGGATTGAAGGGGCAGATGGATCTGACGGCAGACGTGCCGGGAGCTGGCCATGGCCTCGGCCATTTCGGGGCCGAAATTCTTGGGATGCGAAGTGATGAAACGAATCCATTCGATGCCGTCGATTTCATCCGCCGCCCTGAGGAGGTCGGGAAAGGCGGCGCCGGTGTCCGGGTCCAGGTAGGAATTGACGTTCTGCCCGAGGAATTGGATCTCTTTGTAACCCTCGCCGGCCAGGACTCGAACCTCGTCGAGGACGGTCCGGAGCGGCCGGAACTTCTCCCGGCCTCGCGTGAATGGGACGATGCAGTATGCGCAGAAATTGTTGCATCCTTCCATGACCGTCACGAAGGCGGAGACCGGGCTTCGCCGGAGGCTCAGCCGGCGCTCGTCCTCCCGCCAATCCTTTGACCAGGCCGTGAAGACCCTTGGCCGGCCGAGACGGCGTTCCAGCAGCTCCGGCAGCAGGTGGTAATTGTCCGGGCCGAGGATGAAGTCCACGTCCGGATTCCTGTCCAGGATCCTGTCCCGGTGGAGCTGGGCGACACAGCCCGCCAAGACGATCCCCAGGCCGGTCTTTTTTTTCAGGGACCGCAGGCGGCCCAGGTAGGAGAACAGCTTCTCCTCGGATTTGCCCCGGACGGCGCAGGTATTGACGATCGTCACCTGACTGTCCTCGGGCCGGTCGGTCAGGCGGGCCCCGGCCGCCGCGAGCAGACCGGCGATCCGCTCCGAGTCGCTTTCGTTCATCTGGCAACCGAACGTTTCAACGAAAACGACCAGGCCGTTCAAGTCCGTCATGGGAACACGCTGAATCGGGGGCGGGCTCTTCAGAGGATCTCTTCGACGATCGTCGCCGCGTCTTGAACGTATTTGACGCATAGCGTCTGGAACAGGTTCTTTTCCCGGGCCAGCCGCATGCCCTCCTCGGTCCCCAGATCCAGACCGAGCAGGCACCGGCACTGGATCGAACAATGGAGCGCCTTGAACCGCTCGGCGAACTGGCGCATCTTGGCATAGGTCCGGTCTCTCGCCTCGAGGTCGTCGGCCTTGGTTCGGCCGTATTTGAGCCCGATGAGCATGAACGCGCCGGTGACGGCTCCGCAGGCTTCTCCCAGATGGGCCATCCCTCCGCCGAAAGCCTGGGCGAGTTTCAGGGACGTGTCGCGGTCCAAGCCATGATCTTCGCTGAAGGCCGCGAACACGGCCTGGGAGCAGCTGAATCCCTCTTTGAACAGCGCCGCCGCTTGTTCGGTTTTTTTCATGGTCCTCCTCCTTGCGTCCTTTGTTCAGATCCCGGCGCCGGACGCGTGGTGGCGGAGCATGTCCCGCGCGCTTTCGAGCGCGGCCGGCGTGGCGAGGCTGCCCGACATGAGCCGCGCGATCTCTTCGACCCGCTCTTCGAACGAGAGCTTTTTCACGGCCGTGAACGTCCGGTTGTGAGCGACGGTCTTCTCGATCCTGAAATGGTGATCGGCGAACGAAGCGATCTGAGGCAGATGGGTGATGCAGATGATCTGGTGGGCCCGAGCCAGGTTTTTCAGTTTTTGGGCGATGAACTCCGCCGTTTGGCCCCCGATGCCCGCGTCGATCTCGTCGAAGATCAGGGTCTTGGATCCGTCCTTGTCTTTGCCGACGGCCTTGAGGGCGAGCATGATCCGGGACAACTCGCCTCCCGAGGCGATCTTGCGCAGCGGCTTGAGCTGTTCGCCCGGATTCGGGCTGATGACGAATTCGACGTCGTCGATCCCCGTCTCCCGGACACGGTCGGGACTCTCTTCGGTCAAAGGAACGGAATCGATCTGGATGTGGAACCGGGCCTTTTTCATGCCCAACAGGCCGATCTCCTTTTCGATGAGCTTTGCCAGATCGGCGGCGGCCCTTTTCCGGGCCGCGGAGAGGGCCGTCGCTTTCGCCGTATAGGCGGCGAAGGCCGAGGCGATTTCGGTCTCGACATCCGCCAGCTTCTCCTGGACCCGGATCAGGTCCCCGTGCTCGCGCTTGATGGCCTCCAGATAGAACTGGATGTCGCGGATATCGCTGCCATACTTCCTTTTGAGGGTTTCGATGAGGCTGAGCCGCGCCTCGACCTCTTCCATCTTCTCCGGCGACAGGTCCTGTTTTTCCTTGTATCGCATCAGAACATCGGCGAGTTCGCGGACGACGATGCCCAGCGGTCCGAGCGACTCGTTCATCTCGGCAAAGGCCGGATCGAAGGCTCCCAGTTCGGCCAGAGCGTGATCGAGCTTGACCAGGAGAGCCGAGAGCGAAGGGTCGCCGGCATAGGCCGTATCGAGCGCCTGTTCGACGAGCATCGAGATCTTCTCGGCGTTCTTGAGGATGTGGCGGCGGGCCCGGAGCTCCTCCTCTTCGCCGGGCCGCAGGCCGGCCTTGTCGATCTCCCGGATCTGGAAATCCAGATAGTCGAGGCGCTGGCTGCGCTCGCGCTCGCGCTCCTTCCATTCGGCCTTCAAGCGGCTGAGGCGGCGCAGCTCCCGGGCCACGCCCGCCACATCGCCGCGGAGGGGGATCGTCCCGCTGAAATGATCGAGATAATCGAGATGGCTGTCGAGGCGAAGGAGGAAGACATGGTCGTTCTGTCCGTAGATGTCGACGAGCGGGCCGGCCAGGTCTTTGAGCTTTTTCACGGGGATCAGGACGCCGTCCCCGTAGGCTTTTCCCGTTCCGTCTCCTCCGATCGATCTTTGGAGGACGAGATCGCCGCTCGTCTCGTCCTGAAGGAGGCCGGCGCTTTCAAGGCCGGGACGGGAGAAAATGGCTTCGAGCGAGGCCTCCGCGCATCCCGTCCGGACCAGGTCCGCAAAGGCCTTTTCGCCGCAGATCAGCCGGATGCTGTCGATGATGATGGACTTGCCCGCTCCGGTCTCGCCGGTCAGGATGGATAGGCCCTCGGACAGGTCCATCCGGATGTCCTCGATCGTGGCCAGGTTCCGGATCCTCAGAAATTTGATCATCCCGACGAACCGCCCTTATTTGATGATTTTGAGCGGGACGAGCGCTTTCTCCATGTTGATGCGGCCGTATCCGATGAATACGTCCCGGCCTTTATGGATCGAGGAGTTCACATCATCGGCGGAATACCGGATGATGTTCATGATGTCGCTCGGACTCAAGGAGGGTTTGATCCCCCGGATCAGGGCGGCCAGCCCGGCCACATGAGCGCCGGCCATGGATGTGCCGTCCTGAAATTTATAAGGCTGGAATCCGGCCGGGGTCAGGACGACGGGGTAGGTGGTGATGATCTTGTCCCCCGGAGCGGCGACGTCGATCTCGGGGCCGAAGTTCGACCATGTCGTCCGCTGGTCGTTGTAGTCCGTGGCCGCCGTCGCGCAGACGTATCGGTCATAGGCCGCGGGGTAATAGACGGCCGTGTTGTCGTTGCCCGCGGCCGCGGCGATGAAGACGCCCTTTGTTTCAAAGGCGTATTTCAAGGCCTCTTCGACGGCGTTGTCCTTGGCCGGCGCGCCGAAGCTGAGATTGAGGATCTGAGCGCCGTTATCGACGGCCCACAGGATGCCGTTGACGATCGTGACCGTGGTGCCGGATCCGAATTGGTCCAAGACCTTGACCGGCAGGATCTTCGAGTTCCAGGCGACCCCGGCGATCCCTTCGTAGTTGTTGGTCTCCGCGGCGGCGATGCCGGCGACCATCGTTCCGTGTCCATTGTCGTCCGTCGCGTCCGTGTCGCCGTTGACGAAGTCGTAGCCGCGACTTCTGATCTTGTTCTTCAGATCCGGATGGTTGAGGTCCACGCCCGTATCGACGATGCCGATGACCACGCCGGCGATGCCCGTGGTCTCTTCCCAGGCCGAGGTCGCCTTGATGTCGGCGCTCGGCTTCCCCTGGGGACTGCCGGGGACCCAGCCGACCTGCTGGCCTTTGTTAAAAAGGGCGTATTGATCTTCGAAATACTTGTCGTTCGGCGTCAGGCAGGCTCGATAGATATAATTCGGCTGAACATAGGCGATGTCGGGATTCCGGCCGAAAGCCTCGACCATTTCCTCGACGGTCGCGTCCTCCGGGATCCGGACGACATAAGCGTTAAGAGTAGAGATGCGGGCCAGGGCCCGTGAACGCAAGGCGGCCAGGGCTAAAGCTCTCTCGGGGAGGGGAACGGAGGATTTGAATTTCAGAAGGACCTCTCCGGGGACGAAGTCCGGGTCAGCCTGGAAGCGAGGAAGATCGGAACCGCCGAAAATCAGGAGGGCCGTCATGCCCGCGATCAGGCCGGCGTTTAAAACTCTGCCTATTTTTCTCATGGCCTTTCTCCTCCGCTAAAAAGAGACGACGGCCCTGACCGAGGCTCCGTAGTCGGTATCCAGGCCTCCCGTCAATTTCTTGAAGGGGATGGCCGTGACCTCCGCTTTGATCTTGAACATGGCCGACGGCTCGAAGACCGTCCCGATCGCGATCCCGATCGGCCCCCGCGCCGTGATCTTTTTTTCTTCGGAACCGATGAGGTCCCCGATCGTTTCGTTCATGGTAAACGTTCCCCACATCCCATTGTATAGGACGGAGAGAAAAGGCGTGAAATTCTCATAACCCGTATATCGGAGGACGGGTCCGGCCAGGACCCGCGACCAGGTTCCTTTCCCCTCCAGGCCGCCGTCGGTGTTCAATGAGGGGATCGTAAAATCTTTTGTCCGGCCCAGGGACATGAGGAACTGGGCTTCGATCCCGATCTCAAAAGCGCCGAGGCTGAAGAAGCGCGCTCCGAGATCTCCGCCCCAGATCAGGCTGCCGATGTTTCCCGCCTGGTAATCGAGCGAGAAAGGAAGCTGCCGAAAGACCAATCCATTGAAATTCGAGAAACCGTATCCGAGAAAAAGGCCAAGACGCGCCTCCTTCTGGAATTCCGCTTCCACGCGGAGAACGGCGATGGACGCGCTCAGGGTCGAGGTGGAAGTCCCCTCGTCCCAGGCGATCGTCCGCGAAAAATATTCGAGGCCCAAGCTCGGCCGGACGCGTGTGACCGCTTGTTCGGCGTCCTGCGCCCGGGCGGGAACCGGCCTGAGAAGGAGCGTTCCGAGGGCCAGCAGACCGAGGATGACCGGAAATCTTCTTTTGGACATGGCGAACCTTCTCATTTTTTCGTCTTGACGGGGGGGGCCTTGTCGATCTCTTTCAGCCGGGCCTCGGCTTTTGCCGCCAACTTGCTTTTCGGGTAGTCGGTGACGAGCTTCCTGAAATAAGGGATGCTCTGATCGGCCTTCTGCCAATTGAAATAGGAATCGCCCAAGTAAAAATAGACCTTATCCATCCCCGTATATTCGGGATAATTGGTCAGGATGTCAATGAGGCGGCTCGTCGAAGCCTTGTACGCCTCTGAACGGTAATAATGCAGCCCGATGGTGAACGTGTGCTCAGCCAGCCGCTCCTCGCACTCCTTGATCTTGGCCCGGGCCAGTTTGGCCTCCTCGGTCAAAGGATAAGCGGTGATCGTCTTTTTGAATTCGGCCAGGGCTTGGATCGTTTTCTGCTGGTCGCGCCCGGGCTTGGCGCTCTTGTCGTAGAAGCACAGGCCGAGACGGTACTGGGCGTACGGGGCGGAAGGGCTTAGGGGATGGAGGGATATGAACTCCCGGTATTCGGAAGCGGCCAGAATGATGTTTCCCTCGTCCCCTTCCGCGAAATAGGAGTCCGCGACGGCCAGCTTGGCCCGTTGGGCGTAAAAGCTCCTGGGGAACGAATCGATGACCTGCCGGAAAAAAAGACGGGCCCGTTCCGGGTCCTTCTTGACGTATTTCTCGCCTTCTTTAAAGAGGGCTTCGTCCGACGAGGCGACCTCCGGGGCGAGGACGGCCTTTTTGGCGCCGCACGAAGCGGCGACGAGGCTGAGGCCTATGATCAAAACGAGCGCGATCGATCTTTTCATCGGGATCATCCTTTTTTCCGAGAAGGAGCGGCGCGGCGATACAGGTCCTGGATCCACTCCCATTCCCTGCGCAGGCCTTCCTCGAGCGGCATGCGGGGTTGAAAAGCCAGGTCCTCCCGGGCTTTGTCGATCTTGGCCAGCGTGTGCAGGACGTCCCCCTTCTGACGTTCTTCCCGGTGGAGACGGACGGGCTTGCCGCAGATGCGTTCGAAGACGGGGAAGAGGTGGTCGAGGATCTCGCGGTGGCCCCCTCCGACGTTGTAAACCTGGCCGGCCCGGCCTTTATGAAGGGCCGCGACGTTGGCCTCGACGATGTCGTCGACATAGGTGAAATCGCGTGTCTGCCGGCCGTCGCCGTAGAGCGTGATCCTCTGTCCCTCCAGGATCGCTTTAAAGAACTTGTGGAAGGCCATGTCGGGGCGCTGTCCGGGGCCGTAAACGGTGAAAAAGCGGAGGGAAACGGCCGGCAGGCCATAGTTCTTATGGTAAAGGAAACAAAGCCTTTCCGCCGCCATCTTGGTCACCCCGTATGGAGACAGGGGCTGGAGGAGACTCGTCTCGGACATCGGGAGATCGGGCGTCAGCCCGTAGACCGAGGACGAAGAGGCGAACACGATCTTTTTCAAAGGGACATCCTTGGCGGCCTCGAGGAGCTTTTGGGTAACCTGAATGTTGTTCTTGATGTAGACAGAAAAATTGTCGCCCCAGCTGGCGCGGACGCCCGCCTGGGCGGCCAGATGGAAGACCGCGTCGGAGGCCTTCAATAGTCTTTTCAGAGGCCAAGCGTCCAGATCTTCGGGGATCAGCTTGAAGCGCCTCGCTTCGAGCAGGGGCGCGACGTTCCTTTCCTTGATCCAACGGGGGTAATAATCGGCGAAGCAGTCGATGCCCGTGACCGAGCACCCGTCCTCAAGCAGGCGCCGGCAGAGGTGCGATCCGATGAATCCGGCTGCGCCCGTGACGATGATCTTCATGAGGCAACGGCCCTCCGGGCCGTATCCTTCATGAATCGGACCGCTTCTCCGGGATCGGGATGGTTGAAAACGGCGTTGCCGGCGACGAAAATCTCAGCCCCGTCCTTGATCAAGATGTCCATGTTCTGCAAATTCACGCCGCCGTCGATCTCGATCCTCACCGGCAAGTTCCGCTCCCGAAGCCAGCGGTGAAGGTTCCGGATCTTTTCATGCGAGGCGTCGATAAACGGCTGGCTTCCTCGTCCCGGGTTGACACACATCAGCAGAACGAAATCGAGCTCGGCCAGGATATCGTTCAAGGCCGGCAGCGGGGTGGCCGGGTTCAAGGCCACCCCGGCTTTCCGGCCGGCTTGATGGATGATCGCCACGTCGCGATGGAGATGGGTGGAGGCCTCGAGGTGGATCGAGATCCAGTCGGCGCCGGCTTCGATGAACCAAGGGATGACTTCGTGGGGATTGTCGACCATCAAGTGGACATCGAGGGGAAGCGAGGTCTTCTTTTTGAGGAGAGCGACGAGTCTGGGGCCGAAGGTCAGATTGGGAACGTAGTGGCCGTCCATGATATCGACGTGGACGATGTCGGCCCCGGCCTTCTCGATCAGCCTGACCGCCTCTTCGAGCCGAGTGAAATCCGCCGACAGCAGGGAGGGGGCGACCTGGACCATGTTACTTGCTCACCTCGAGCGTGATCTGATTGCGCTTGAGGATGCGGGCTCCGGCGACCGGCGCTTGCTTGATGATGACGCCCGGCCCGAGCCCCGGATAATAGGAATAATGGATCTCCGCGACCTGGAATTCGAGCGCTCTGAGCTGCCG
>Ga0315294_10003702_pt1 | contig 16688 bp, 11 predicted proteins | sample YL17G13_40_MG_FD_203626 | JGI IMG/M metagenome (GOLD analysis project Ga0315294, IMG submission 203626) | Sediment microbial communities from Yellowstone Lake, YNP, Wyoming, USA - YL17G13_40 | ecosystem: Environmental > Aquatic > Freshwater > Lake > Sediment | place: USA: Wyoming | collected... | reverse complement strand
AAGAGTCAAGCCAGTGATGAGCGAAATTCGAGCCAGTCCCCGATCTCGTCCAACTTCTGCTTCTTCATATTCGTTTTCTGCTTAAGCATGTGCCATTCGTGCCTGTCCCCTCACCGCGGTCTTGCCTACATGCCGGGAACTGTGATATTACGGCTGCATGTTCTACCCCTGTTTCAAGGGAAAAACGGCTCTGATAACCGGCGGGACCCGTGGGATCGGAAAAGAGACAGCGAGACTCCTGGCCTCTTCAGGTTGCTCGTTGTCGCTCGTATATCGTCACGACCGCCGGTCCGCTGAATCGACCGAGAGCGAGATCCTTGCCCTTGGGGTCGAGGTTCAGCTCATACAGGCCAACCTTGCAGAAGAGGAATCGGTATCCCGGATTATCGATGAGGTCAGAACACGATTCGGGCGTCTCGACTATTTCGTCTCCAATGCCGTGTTCGGAGTGCTCAAGCCGATCGGTGAATTCACGGCCAGGAGATTCGATGCCGCGATGGACACAAACGCCCGGGCCTATCTGCTTCTTGCGCAGGCTGCGGCGGATCTCATGGTTCCGCCCGGCACGGTGACCGAACCGGACGTGCCGATCCCTGCAGGGAAACGTATGGTCGCTCTCACGAGTCTCGGGGCCGATAAAATCATTCCCGGCTACGCTGCGATCGGCGCAAGCAAGGCCGCCATCGAGACTCTCACAAGATACCTTGCCGCCGAGCTCGCCCCGCGCGGGATCGGCGTAAATGCGGTCTCCGGAGGCCTTGTGAAAACGGACTCCATGAAAGCATTCAAGGATGATGCCGAATGGGTCGAGGACCGGATCGCAAAAACTCCTATGGGACGGATCGGCGAAGCGGAGGACATCGCACGGGTCGTCGTCTGGCTGTTGAGCGACCAGGCCGCCTGGATCACGGGGCAGACAATTGTCGCTGACGGGGGTCTCAGCCTGGTTTAGATGTTAACGAACATTGAATGCATCGGATCGTTCCTGAACAATGACGCCACAACCGAAATCGCATCCCCCAATCTCCGAGATGAGCGTCATCATCACCGGCGCGACTCGCGGCATCGGAGCAGGCATTGCGTTGAAGCTCGCCCGGCTTGGCGCAAGTCTGACATTGGGCTATCTTGACCGCGACGATCAGGCGCTGTCGTTCAAGGCGAGTCTCGAGAGGGAAAACCCGAACATACTGCTCCACAAGGGTGACCTCACGACAGCGACCGGCGCCGGGGGAATTGTCCGGGCGGCGATTGCCCGCTACGGTCGCGTCGATGCCCTCGTGAGCAACATGGGTCCGTTCCTGTGGAAGTCGATTGCCGAGACGTCGCAGCAGGAATGGGACCACATGATCGCGGCGAACCTCTCATCGCATTTCTATCTCGTGTCTCAGCTTCTTGGGGCCATGCGCGAGCGCGGATGGGGGAATTTCGTTTTCATCGGCGGCGTCGGGAGCGGTCAGGTAACGGGCCATCCCAGGGCCGCCGCGTACAATGCCGCCAAGGTCGGTCTCGCTGAATTCATGAGGACGCTTGCGATCGAGGAAGGTCCGAACGGAATTCGATCCAACATGATCGCGCCGGGAGTTATCGATAACGGCGAGTATACTGACGGGTTCAAGGAGAGGATTGTCGGCGACATACCGCTCGGGTACGTCGGACAGCCGGACGATATCGCGAACGCGGTCGCGTGGCTGCTTTCGAGCGACTCGGGGTACGTGAGCGGCGCAATCATCGATGTATCCGGCGGATACCATCTCACAATGCGCTGAGAAGGTATCTGCAGTCCGCAAATAGACCGTCCCCCCCGCTTGCGGGGGGGGGACTACAGGGGGGGACGAGGTGCACAATGAGATATGTTCTGTCAGCCCTAATCATGACAACAATGCTTTTTTCCGCGACCGTGGTCGCGGCCCGCGACTTCACCGTGGATGATTTCGGTCCCGCCGATCCGGGGAACACCTTCATGAGTGAGGCATACCAGCAGGGGGTCGCCGACCTGGTGAAAGAACTCACCGTCACTGCGACCGCCGACGACGGCACCGCGCTATTCATCATCGTCCCCTTCCCCATGGAGCTTGTCGCGCTGAGGACGCAGGCGAGAATCCAGATCGAGGGCATCACCGATCCCGACGAGTTATCGGAACTGGTCGCGGAGGCGAACGCCTACAAGCCCGCGCCGAATTCCTTCATGTTCATCCTGGAGGGCGATGCGGCATGGGTGAGCCGCGACGTGACCATGTACTACGTGCCGGACGAGACCACGTCGATCGGCATACCGGTCCGCGCCTATCCGATTTCGATCGGCGAAGCCAGCGACGAGGGCGCGATGCTCAGCCGGTGGGCGATCGTGATTGAGGATGAAAACGAGCTGAAGGCGTTTCGCGATGCGCCCAGGGTGGTGATTATCGTCGGGGACGCGGACGAGACGGTCGAGCCACTCACCCTCGAGTGCGGCTTCTGGCGCCAATGGGGCCTGTTCGACCTGAGAACAGAGGACAGCGGCATCGCACCTAAGCCCACCTCAGAGTGAAAGCGGATCGAGCATTCCGGGGCACGAGCGCAAGCCCCTGCTTTCCGGGCTGTTGAAGAAGGTCCGATTTGCATGGGCACGGCATGCCGTGCCCCTACCTGATCTGTTTTTCGGGAAATAATAATCCCGCAAGATCGCTCGCACCGCTCAGGGACTCACTTCAACCCAACTGCCCTGAAGGTCCTGCTGAGTTACATCCGGCAGAGTGATCAGATACTGACCGAACTCCCTGAATGCGTCGGAGAGCCGCTCTGCGCTCTCCATGACACTGCCGGCGGCCTCGTCCGGATCCACCGACAGCACGTAATCCTTGTAGACACTCAGCATGTCGTCCGACATGCCGAGGATTCGCGCGGCCTCCAGTTGCTCCGGCGAGAATCCCTCGGTCTCCAGCCTGCGTTGACGCTCACGGAAGGCGTCGGGGGTGACGTAGATATCCTCGATGCCCTCGGAGCGGAGCTCGGCAAGATACTCGTCGATGCTGTCCGCGAGCCTGTACATCGCGTAGCCCGCCTGCCGCTCGTTGTAGACGAGAGCCTTGGCCTGGGTGAATGACCAGTATTCATCGCCAGCCTGTGAAGCACCGCCGAGGCGATCGATCGAGATCGCGGCGGCCTTAAGCCATGCGCCGACCTCGAGGGAATCGGCAATGAAAGCGTTCTGGGCCGCGACCCTTTCAGCAGGACCGTCCTGCGGAGAAACGAGAGGAGGGAAAATGAAATGCTCGGGCTCGGCGATCTCGGTGTAATCGTCCCGGGGTGGATCCTGGCTGATGGCGTCCGTGCAGTAGTCCCAGAGGCCCGTGACCATCTCGATCAGGCTGCCGAGCATCATCTTGGGAATGGCGAATCCCAATGAACCTGCCAGGCCCATAATCGGCGAGGGAGAAAAATCGACGATGACATTCATCTTCTTGTTGAAATCCGCATCCGCTTCCCTTGTGTTGTTTGCCGCGGGACGTTTGTTGGGATCGTATTCCGGCATGTTCCCGAGGCCCCCCCACTCGGGGTCCTCGGCCGGGCGCGGGTCGCGCCCCCCGAGACGCTGCCGACCCCGATCTCCTGGAGTCACAGTGTCATCGGTCGGGTCGAACGGGCGCCAACGGTCGCGCCAGTCGAAATCGGGGAGTCCCGAGCCGGCTTTCTTTGCGACCCGGTTTTCAGAACCCGCCTGCTCGGTCTGCGTGACCCTTACTACCGCGTCCATCCATGCTTCCTTAGCGACGTCCGCCGCGCGTCCGCCCAGATCCCCGGACGCCACGGCCTCCACCGCCCTGGCGAATTTCCCGACCTCGACTATTGTGTCCACCCACTGGCTCTGCCCGACAAGGCTCTCCACCTCCGAGCGGTGAGTGCGGACCCATCCGGCCTCAACGAGGCGATCGACATCGAATCCGCTCCACTCTTGATCGAGAGTGGAATTCGGGTCCCGCGGATCGAGGCAGGTGAATCGCAGGGTGGTCCCGTCGACCTCCAGCCGATTGGAGTGCTCATCCTCTACAGCGGAGATTCTCTCGCGGTCCTGAAGCTCGATCGAGAAGCTGTCGGGGATCGCCATTTCGATGTCGGTCGACGAGTAGCCGTGCGGAAAATACCGCATGAAGTAACCGTCCGGATGATAAGACCATCTGGTTTCGGGGATTTCCCTGTCCTCGCCGGTCGGGACTGGGTCGCCGGTCAATACGGCGATCGCCTCGAGCTCATCGAACGACGAGTACCCGTTCGTCATCATCCATCGAATCTCCGCCTGCGCCTGCATGACCTCTTCTATCGCCGGCGGAACATCAACATACTGGAAGACCTCGCCCATGAGGTCTTCGGGTATGACCTCGAATGCGCTCGCGCTGATCTCGGCGATCTGTTCGGGTGTGAGAAGAAGCTGGACGACCTCACGCATCTCAGGAGTCATGTCGCTGGGTTTGGTCCGCGCGAGAACCGCCCACACAAGCACCTGGACATCTCTCTGCGATATCTCGGGGTGGTTCTCCGAGTTACGAAGGATGTCGCGGACTATGTCGGACCGTGGGCCCTTCAAAGGCGCGTAAAGATAGCCACCGCCGTGACCCGGACCATACGTTCCCGCATGAAGACAGAAGGTCTCGATCGTCCCGGCATATCGTCCCGGCATGAGTATGTGATTCGATTCGGTTCCCCTGGGGAGCTCGCATATCGGAAGAAAATTCATCCCGCCGGTGACCGGGGCGGCCGGATAGTTGTCCAGGAACGGGACCTCGGTGACGGCATCATCGAGACTTGTCGTGATCGGCTCTTCCTGGTCCGTGCCCAATCCGAACCCGCCGAGGTTGTTGAGGATATAGTCGATGTCAGTGATGTCTCCGATGACGTCCCCGATATCGCCGACACCCGGGATTTTCGGGATGTCGAATCCGGCGGCCGGGCCGGTTGTGATCAGGCCTGCCAGCAGAACAAGCGTAGCCATTCGAAAGATGTGCGCTTTCATCGCCTCTTACCCCTTCATGAGATTTAATCGCGGGACAATGATAGCACAATCGCGGAGATACGATCAGTGACGCATTTCCGAGGATGCGGGCGAGGTCCGAAATCGGAGCATCATCGTGCGAGAGACCGCTGGGCGGTCAAAATATCGACCACTTTCATAAGGCGTTCGGAGTTGACCGGCTTGGCGATCACATCGGAAGCTCCGGCCTGGACGGCCTTGAGGAGCTCGAGCTCGTTGGCGATGTCGCTGATGAGGATCACGGTGGCATGGGGGTCGAGGTTCTTGATCGCCCTGGTCACTTCGTACCAGTCGGCCGAGTCGAGGCTGGTGTTCAGGGTGACGATCGAGGGCTTGTGCTTGCGACACATTTTTAAGATGTCGGCTCCGCCCTTGATCTCGCCGACCACCTCGAATCCTCTGGACCTGAAAATGTTCGCCAGATTGGAGCGCATGGACTCGCAGTCGTCGATGATGAGCACCTTGTGGGATTTGGATTCACCCAGGGGCGGCGCTTCCTCAGGCTTCCCGGCGGGCTGCTGCGCACCCTGGTTCAGTTGTGCCTTGAGCTGCGTGTTCTCCTCGGTGAGCTGAACGATCTGCTGCTCCCTGCTCACAGACAGCTTCAACAGCCCCTCGATAACGTCGAGGCACTCAATCAAGTCGAGTGTCTTCTTTTCGCCCATGTCGACGACCTCCTACGGTCATCCCCAGCCCGTACCCAGAGTGCATCCGGAAAACCGGGCACACATCCAGTCAACATTAGAGTCTTGCGGGAATGCCGCATTTTTGACCGACGAAACGGTCACGTCGGCAATCGGATTTAAACACACTTAACCGGGACGGGTGAATGGGACCGGTGACGATCTCGACAGGCCGCCCCCTATCCCCCTGCCAGCTTCTCGCCGCACTCGTGGCAGAACTTGGTCCCGGGCTTGAGCGAGGTGCCGCACTTCGGGCATGCGATCTTCTCTTTCAGTTGCGCGCCGCAGTTGGGGCAGAACTTGGCGTTGGTTTCCAGAGGCTTCTCGCACTGAGGGCAGGTGGCCCGGATGTTCTGGCACCACTGCTCCTTTTCGAGATTCTTGTCCTCTTCGGCCATGGCTGCGTGCGCCCAGACCTCCTCGACCGAGCGGGACGACTGGGCGGCGGCCATCTCGACGCCGAGGTCGGGCGCGCAGGATTTGCACAGACCCTTCCTGGTGTTCATGCAGCTTTCGCGGCAAACCCATGAATTGCATCGAGGGCACTGGAAGAACTGGGGCTTGATCTCCTCGATCGCGTGCTCATACGCCTCGTCGTGGGCTTTCTCCCAGGCGGCCGATTTCACCCGATCGCCGAAATTGGTCGCCCTTCCCAGCGCCCCGCCGAAGAGATCTCCGACGGCCTCGGCGATGTTCGATGCGGTCGCGATCGCCCAGGGCTTGAACCTCGTGCGAAAACCCGAGCTGCAACGGTCGCAGTGAAACTCGAATTGAAAACCGTTGTCCGTGCTGTGATCGGTGTGGTTCGATACAAACTTGATTGTGTCCCCCATGGGGAGTCCTCACATTCCGGAATCTTGTTCCTGCGGAGTGCCTCCACAGTATAACCGAATCGCGTTGGACTGGGGTGCAAAAGCCGCCGGTCGAGCCGCTACTCGAAGGTGTAATGCTTCCTGACGTTTTTCCGTATCTTCCAGGTGCAGTTCATTCCCTTGGGAAATGTGACAAGGTCTCCCTTGCCCATCTCCACCGGCTCCCCCTCCTCGGGAACCACAAACACATCGCCCTCAAGGAAATAGCATCGCTCCGATTCGTCATACGACCACGGAAACTCGGATACCTCCTTGGTCCAGATCGGCCAGCCGTACACGCCGAGCTCCGCGAGGCGATCCTCGCCGGGATAATGTTCGATTCTGATTTTCCTCACTGTCACTCTCCGATAGTAGGATTTCGACAAGCGTTTCTCGCTCGGATAAAGGCCTTCGCTGTTCTACACGGACTGAAGCTGTCCTTCCTTCTCGATCATGGTCAGGAATGAGTCGACCACATTCGGATGGAACTGCGATCCCGCGAAACGTCTCAGCTCCTCCGAGGCCTGCCGGGGCGTCAGGGCGATGCGGTAGACCCTGGTCGACGTCATCGCGTCCCATGCGTCGGCAACCTGGATTATGTAGCTTTCAATCTGGATCTCGTCGCCCCTGGTCTTGCGCGGATACCCGGTCCCGTCGAAGTGCTCCTGGGATGCGGCGAGTATAGTAAGCTCATCCTCGAGGTAACTCAAGCCGCGGATGATCTCCTCGGAAAGCTCCGCATGATACTTGATGTGCTCGTATTCCTCGTCGGTGAGACGCCCCGGCTTGAAAAGCACGGAATCGCGGATGCCGATCTTGCCGATGTCGTGAAGCAGCGCGGCCGATCTCAGCGTCATCAGGCGGTCTTCCGGAAGGCCGATCTCGCGCCCGCACCTGAACGCATACTCCGCCACTCTCTCGCTGTGTCCGCGCGTGTACTTGTCCTTCGCCTCGAGCGCGCGCACGAGAGCGTTTATGGTTTCGTGATAGGCGACGCGAAGCTGTCGAACGGCTCTTATATGCGCGATGCTCATCGCGGCCAGAGCTGCGAACGACTGCATGAGCTCGGCATCATCATCGACAAAAAGATGCTTGGCCGCACGGCTGTCGAGGTAGACGACTCCCAGACGCTGCTGGCCCTTGGTGGTCTCGGCGATCAGGGGTGCCACCAGCACCGACCGTATCTGGAAGGCCTTTACGCTCTCCGCGTCACAGAGCTCCGGATCGCTCTGAACATCGGGATTGACCAGCACTCTTCCCTCTTCGAAAGCCTTTGTTGCTATCGTGTTGCAGATTTCGAGCTCTCCGGCCGACGGAGCGGCGGTGCCGCCACTCTCCATGTTGGACGGCTCGAGAATCCTCTTCTGCTCGTTCCACACCAGGATATATCCCCGCTCGGCGTTCGTGAGACGTATTGCCTCGGAAAGCGTGGCCTCGAGAACTTCCATCGGGCTTTCGGCTTCGACAAGCTCCATCGCGCAGCGCGCCACGACATGGGCGCGCTCGCTGTGTTCGCCCAGATGCTCGATCGCTTTTCTGGCTCGTTCGACAAGAGGTCGGTCCCGGTCGCTCACGCACCGGGAAATCGCCTCGAGCGCCTCAAGCGCCTCTTCGCCGGGCTCCAGGGCTCCGCGTTTGTCCGGCATAACGGCGGGAGGTTCGCTCATGGCTGGATCGTGGGATTGCGAGCGCTTCCCGTCGGGCCGGTTCTGTTGAGGGTTCTTCTTAGTCAAGGCGTCGGCATTCTCAACTACGGTCAACACAACATACCAGCTTAAGCCGTGAGCATCAAGGTCGGCCGCTTCCGGGGGGGTGTGCGGCAACAGAAGCTACTGGGTTTCGGGTTTCAATCAGGTGTGAAAGAGCGTCAGACTGACGGCCATGACAGCCATACCGAGAGTGATGCCCACAATCGCCTCGTGGGCGAATGTGGTCTCCCGTCCCGGAGGGTCCTCTCTGCGATAGCTGATCGGGAGGATCTCATCGAAGCTGATGAAGGTCATCAGTCCACCGACACCGGCGAGCACGGCGCCCAGCACCACCGGTGTGAGGAACGGAAGCAGCCACAGACCCGCGAGAATCGCGCCGAGGGGCTCGGCGAGTCCGGACAGCAGCGAGATAAAGAAGGCCTTCCACCGGCTGCCGGTGGCGGCGTAGATCGGTCCAGCGACAGCGATGCCCTCGGGAATGTTGTGCAGGGCGATGGCAACGGCCAGCGAAAGTCCAAGTCCCGGCTCATGCAGGGTGCTGACAAAAACCGCCATGCCCTCCGGAAGGTTGTGCAGAAAGATCCCAAAACCCGCGACCAACCCGCATTTGAGAACGGAATAACGCGCCTTGCATTGCGGTGCGATCTTCTCAGCAAGGAACTCGTGGGGCACTAGATAGTCAACAATGGCCATCACGGCCATCCCTGCGAAAAACGCAAGATTGCCTCCGACAATTCCCAAAGCGTCAAAACCCTCCTGCAGCAGCTCAACAAGGGCGACGTACAGCATGACCCCCACCGAGAAACCCATCATGAGTCGCAGGAGGCTTGGGTTTACGCGCTTGAACAGGACAACGACAAAACCACCTATGCCGGTAGCCAGTCCGGCCAGCAGGGTCAGCAGCAGGGGCAACAGGATCTTTTCCAACACGGTCGCTGGATCACATGTTACCACAGAGGCGGACAGGTTCGGGATTCCCGGAACCACCGGGCTGCACCGAATCCGTACTGTTCAATAGGACGAATGAACGGCCCTCCGCGCCCTGAATTCAGGCGTGCCGATATCCAACCGGATTTCGCCGCCAGGTGGTAAAATTGAGGCGACCGCGCAAGCACAATATCCGCGACAGCGAGGACTCAGGACATGTCCCACCGAACAGAGTTGACCCTGCTTGTTGCAATCGTTCTGATGATCGGTTGCAGCGGGAGTCATTCCCCGATCCCCGTCCTGCCGTCCGACCCTCAAAGCTCCGCTCAGGGAAATCTCAGCCCATCGACGCACTCCTCCAACCATTATCTTTGGGGCTACTACCTCTTTTACGTGAATCCGGAGGGCGGCGAGTTCGAGGTCGTGCCCTCCAGGGAGATTGCAGCGCATTTCAATGCGCTCAAATGGCTTGAGCAGGTGCCTTGCACGAATTGCGTGGAGATCGTCTCGATCAGTCCTGATCCATCGGGCACGAAGCATGTCGAAATCAGGATCAGGCATCCGTTCTCGACCGAGAACCTGACGGGCTTCGATGTCCGGGGAATTGTCATGTTCAACGGGAGCCACACATTCCCCGTGTCGGGACTGACGACGCCGGACAAGAGCGCTGGAGACGGGGAGCTTGTGAATGCCGACGGATATACTACTCTGTACAACATCGCGACGGAGGGAAGCGGACCCGGGGGAATTCAGGGGTACATGGAGGGCAGATTCGCGACGGACACACCGCCGAGCGCGAAGCTGAACGGGTACAAGCGTTACGGGACCTATACCCCCGCCAATACGCGCAATGCGTTCTATGCCGGTGACAAGATCGCGGGATGGTATGAGATCATGCTGCCGTCGACAGCATTCGTGCTTGGCTATGCGGTCGATGCAAGCTGGGTCGCGCCGACGGTCAAGCCCGTGACAGACCCGATGACGGATTTCCCTCCATCGGCCAACTGCCCGGAGCCGTGGAAAATCGACACTGACCTGACTCCCATCGGCATCGGCCTCAATACCCAGGGCGGGGAGGTCAAGTTGACAGTGGATGTCTATGACTACCAGGGGAAAGACAGCCACGGCGCGCCGGTTCTGGAATGCCCGGAGCTTTTCGACGGAACGAAGACCGCGACCTGCACCAGTGACGCAACGGATTTCAGCATATGGGAGGTCGTGGTCGGCAACGAGAAACTGGCCGCTCCAGGGGATTATGAATGTCTCACTAAAGTGGTCGATGACGAGAACGCGGGCTCGCCCTCGTATCTTGATCTCACCGCGTACCAGATAGCGACTCTGACCGTCTCGACGTCGGTGTATGTGCCACCCGTTGCGAAGGCCAAGACTCACCCGTACTTTCAGTATGTGGGAGAGCCTATGCAATTCGATGACGATGGCTCCTACGATCCGGATGGAGGCTCCATAGTCAAGTACGAGTGGGACTGGGAGAATGACGGGGTTTTTGACGAGGAGGGTGCTTCCGCCAGTCATGCATGGGATACGGCGGGAACCTACTTCGTTCAGCTCAGAGTCACCGACAACGAAGGCGACACCGACGTGCTTGACAGTCCGTTGGAGGTCCCGATTGTGACGGACTGTGGTCCCGACGGCGCTCTAGCCTGGGCCAAACGCGCAGGCGGCTCGGATAATTTGTACGATGACGAGGCCCACGGAATCGCGACACTTTCGGATGGCTCAGTCGTGGTAACCGGATGTTTCTCAAACGCAGCCACGTTCGGCCAGGGAGAGCCCAACGAGGTCACCCTTGTCTCTCCCGGTTACAGGGACATCTTCATCGCTCGTTACGATCCGGATGGTGCCCTCTCATGGGCAATAAGGGCCGGCGGTGCAAACTCGGAGAGCGGCAACGCCATCGCTTCACTTACGGATGATTCAATAGTTATAACCGGATACTTCTATGACTCGGCTGCATTCGGTGAGGGAGAGCCCGACGAGGTCACGCTCACGTCAGATGGCGTTGCCTTGTTCATCGCCCGCTACAATCCTGACGGCACAGTGGCGTGGGCGAAACGTGCAGGCACCACGAATAGTGTCAATGGCTACGGAATCTGCTCCTTGTCGGATGATTCGACGGCAGTGACGGGATGGTTCAGCGGCTCTGTCATATTCGGTGAGGGCGAACCAAACAAGACCACGCTTGCGTCGCCCGTCAGCGTCAACAACATCCTCATCGCACGGTTCAATCCTGACGGCACGCTGGCGTGGGCCAAACGCGCCGGCGGCGACGGCGACTACTACGATGCTGCCGGCTACGCGATCACGTCCCTTCCGGGCGACTCGATAGCGATCACAGGCGATTTCTACTTCGAGGCCGTATTTGGGGAGGGTGAACCCAATGAGACCAAGCTCTCCGCATATTTCATATACCCTCCCGGTGACCCGGACATCTTCGTTGCACGGTACAACCCGGACGGCACTCTCGCATGGGCGAAAAGCACCGGCAATGTTCTCTGGGATGCCGGGGCGGGAATCACCTCATTCTCAGACGGTTCAGTCGCTGTCACGGGGAACCGCGAGTACGTTGACGGGTCTTCTGACATCTTCCTGGCCAGGTACGGTCCCGACGGGACTCTGACCTGGGCCAAACGCGCGGGCGGCCCATATGTTGACGCGGGTTTCGCGGTCGTCACGCTTTCCGATGATCTTGTCGCAGTGACCGGATATTTCTCAGGCGCGGCCATGTTCGGCGAGGGAGAGCCCAATGAGACCACGCTTATCTCTTCCGGTGATTTGGACATCTTCGTCGCGCGATACAACCCGGACGGAACGCTCGTGTGGGCGAGACGCGCCGGCGGCATAGAGAGAGATGAAGGCCGCGCCATCACGGCGTTTTTGGATGAGTCGATCACGGTGGCTGGGTGGTTCGAAGGCCCAGCCACTTTCGGGGAGGATGAACCCAACGAGACAACGCTTGACTGCGCCGGCAAGAACGACATCTTCGTCGCGCGGTTCTGTGATTAGACCGGTGGCGGCGCAGCGAACAGTACCTCCGCAATCCCGGAATCCCCGCGCAAGCGTCAATACGGAATAATCGTCACCGCCATAGCCCCTGTTCCGGCGGCATCCTGGTGAATGACATATATATCGCCGTTCAATTCGTCCACGTCCAGCCTGTAAGCCGCCCCGCCCACGGCGAAAATCGCGGGAGGAACGGGAACAAGCATCGAGATACCGACGACGGTCGGGACGCCGCCCGCAAGCGAGTACACTTCGACCCACCAGACACTGCCGATGGGATCGGTGCAGAGCACGGCGAGAAGGTCCTCAGGCCACAAAGGCTTGATGGTCCCCTGGAAGCCCGAGAAATTCGATATGAATTCGCAGTCGAGAGACACGGCGTTCGGATTTCCCCCCAGGAAAGAACCCATCTGGATCGTCGCCAGCGAAGCCAGTGGAGCCGGTCCGGGAGGCGCGACGCCGTAATCCATCTCGTAGATCTCGACGTCCCTGTCGCCGTCGATCGTCGCGGCGATGACCCATTGATTCACCGGCTGGGGAAGGGAGCTTGGGAAGAAGTTATCGGAAGGATCATCGTCGATTCCGAGCGCGTAGTAGGGCTCAGGGTAAGTGATGGCGCCTGCGGGGCACGGTCCGCCGGGTGTGATGTTGAAAAACCCGGGTCCCGCGCCGACCATCGCCTGCGGGATGGGAGCGACCACCCCGACAGAGCCGGCCGCATCTACGGGGGTCCCGACCGGCTGAGCTCCCATAGATGGGAACTGCAGGATGTGCACGGGATTGGCGGCCGGCGCTCCGGCCGCGGGACCTCCGCAGCTAAACAAAATGCCGCCCTGATCCTGCGTGTACAGCCCGTAGAGAGGTGGCGTCATTGGCTTCGAGGGACTTCCCATGTCGAAACCGGCGCTGGAATCAACAGCCACATCCGGCGTCCCTGCGACGGGCAGCGAGGTGTACAAGTCATTGAGGGTGACGGCACCCACCATGTAGTGCTGGAATGCAGATGGATCCGGGACGAATATCCCAGCCAGTTTGTTGGTCATCTGGCTGTTCGTCACGAGGATCTCACCGGCCGAGGTTCCGTCGTAATGAATGACCGACGGGATCATGTCGGGCCCGTTCGGGAAAAGACCGCTTGTGGTCCATGTCCATGAAGGCGCATTTCCGCTCGCGAACGGGCAAGTGTAGTGCGCGAAGCCCATGACCAGTGGCGGAGGAGGCGGATACGGTCCCGCCAGCGCTCCGAGCTCGTCCGCAATCACCATGACCCCGGGCATACCGAGGCTGGGTCCGGAGAGGACGGAGATATCGGGGTGCGCGAACGCAGCTGCTCCCAGCACCCCATAGAACGAGTCCCAGTAGCTGGGACAGCCTGCGATTCCCTGGGATGAAATCAGGCCGGCCGCAATCACCTGGTTGAACTGCCCCAATGGAATCGGGCTGGTATACGGCGCCCTGGCAACGTAAATGCTGAAAACCGCAGAGGAAGCAGTCGCGTTCGGAGCACCCGAGCCGTCGTTCACCTGGCACGAAAGATCCCACCACCCTGGTCCGGTGACCATCGTGTTGAAATCCACGGTGATGTCGCCGGGAATAGGATCTCCCGGAAGCGTGTAACTCGCCGGATTTCCCTGGGGCACCAGGCTCCACATATAGGCCAGGATCTGACCGGGATCGGCGTCCGAAGCAACAACGTTGTAAATAAGCTTGTCCGTGGTCCAGACGGGAGTCTGTCCGGTGGGAGTTCCGATAACAGGCGTAGTGTTTGTTCTGGTTATTACGAGAAGCAGGTTGAGGTCCGCAGGCGGGTAACCGTCCGATACCACGCAATTGACATTGTATTGACTGACGGGCAGGACCTGGTAGTTGAAACTCAGCGGATCGCCGGCAACGGGCCCGACAACCACCGTGCCGCTGAAGAAATCGGAGACGGTCCACATGTAGGTCAGCGTGTCGACCGGGTCGGTGTCGCTGTCGGTTGCGTTGGCGTTATATGTGACTACCCCGAGAGTGGCGTCGCCCGTGGTCGGTCCGGTGATGCCGGTCGATGTCGGGGGCGTGTTGATCTCAAGAGCGTTCGCAAGGATCGACGCAGGCACTCCGCACCCGTTCATGAAATACAGGCCGTATCTTCCCGCGGTCGCGGCGGTGAAATCAAAATCCGCTTCCGCGGAGGTCGATGAATTCACTGTCGGGTTCGTCCCGACGATGTTCCCGCTCAATCTGTGGAACTCGATGGCGAGTTGGGGTCCGGACTGGAAATTCGTGCCCGAGATCGGCAACTGGGAGACCGTATCGTTCACGTTGTAGATGAAGGAATTCGTCCCGGACAGCGTCGGGGTCGGGCATGGGTTCGTATTCTGGACGGTCAGGGAAAACCTGGCGAATGCGGCAAGGGGCGCTCCGGTTGGATAAGGTGAGCCGAGGCCGTTGTCATAGTCGGTGGGCGATGCGCTCTCGGCGGTCACCAGAAATTCCTGCCGACCGGTTCCCTGCGGGGTGCAACCGACTATGTCAACAGTGAAAACCGAAGAGTTGCCGCATCCGGCGCTGACGGACGCGGTCGGGAGCACGTCGACATTCCCCCCGGGAATCACAGCTCCGTTCGCATCTTCTACCCAAAGATGCGCAAGCTCGGCGGGTATCCCGCCCGGATTCGCAGCGCCTTGCCAGTCGAAGACCTCGATCTGAAGCCTGAGATTGCCGCCGAAATTGATGTTATCGACATAGTAAAGCGTCGACCCGTTATCCGTGACCGCAAGATGTATCGGCTCCTGGAGATTGGCTGCCACAGGGAAGTCGCTTACTACGGGATCGACAACCCCCGCGGTCGCTGCGGCCCAGCTCGCGAGGATTGCGTACTGGAACCGCAGGAACGGCTTTCCTCCGGACATCGGGAACTTGATCTCGAAACGTCTTGTCAGGGTGCTTCCGGCCTTGAAACTCCCCCGCTCCGTCACGTTGGCCGCTGTCTGGAAGAACGTCGGGATATCGTCCGTTGCACCCAGAGATTCGCAGTAGTACTTGTAGCCGTTTATCGTGGACGATGGCACGAATCCCGGTATCCCCTTGGAGCCTTGCGTGAAGCCCAGCAAACCCGTCTGTGTGAACTCGGTCGCGTTCATCCAGCGAGTGTAGCCGTCCTCGTTGATCAGGTAGGGATCGGAGCCGCTCGTGACCGGATAAATGACCGATGGATCATGGAAGCCGGTCTTGGTGCCGTTCCCCATGAACACACCCATGACATCGAAACCCCTCAGCCTCGGCGCTCCGGGAAACGGATGGGTGAAGCTGATGTCGAGGTCGACGCGGCCTGTGGTTGCGAACTGGGACGCATCCACGATTGTCAGGCCCAGGTTCAGAGGATTCCCGGCAGGCGGCTGGAAGAATTTCGTCACGTTGAAGGTGTACTCGGCAAGCCGAAGCGGAACGATGTCGATCTTGCCCGAATCCGGATCGACGGCGATATCGTAGCAGCCCCAGACAATGCGACAGCCGTCCTCGGACTGGCGATTCTGAGCCGTCAGGTCGGTCGAGCCGGTCACTCCCGGGGCATTTCCGGCCGGAGACGGGGCAGCGGGTCCCTCGCCTGCCTGGGCGCAACCGAGGAATGCGAACGCAGCCGTCAGGAAGAGCGCATGAGCGATGCTGAGTCTTCTCGGGATCATTACAGAACCTCCGGATCAATGGTGTTTTTCTGTAAAGCTATGAAAAGCAGCAGTGCTCTTTCGTCTCAGCTCATGCGGAACAAGAAGATAATAACATCGATCGGACGCCTGTCGAATCACAAGTATGATACATCATAAGTTACATTATAGCAATTGATACAAAGCCGGGAAAACCTTCCGGGTCGACAACGCGGTTACCCGGGAACTTGCTTCAGAAGAGGCAAGAGCGCCGGGCATTTGTCTCTTGCAAGCTCGAGGATTTTCGTCCGGTCGTCCGCGCCGCCCTCGCCGCGCGACAACTTCTCGACTGCGGGAAGAAGCTCACACGCAGGATCGTCGGGGAAGTGCCTCCTCAATCTCTGAAGCGATGCGAGCGGGTTGCGCCAGTCGGTTTTCGGCCTCAGGGTGATGTCGTCGAGGTGCCCCTCCTCGCCGATGGACAAATCCACGATTTCCGTGTCGGTGACTTTCCTGCGAGCCTGCACGGGGATTCTCCTGCAGAGACCCACAGGCGCCCACGCCAGAGTCTCGGACAATATCCGCGAAGTCACCGCTCCGAACTGCCTCTCGACTCGCGCTCTCCGAATGTGCAGTCTCGCGTGGAGCGCCCAGAGCTTCACGACAGTGCGGAACCGCATGTTTCTCATTATGGTGCGATACAGGTTCCGCTGGATCAGGTGGTACTTGAAGAAAATCGGCTTGTCTCTGGTTGTGAGAGAATGATGATGCCACGCGATGGCCTCGGGCTCATACACGATCCTGCGGCCGAGGATGTTCGCCCGATAGCACCAGTCGATGTCCTCGTAGTACATGAAATAGCCTGA
>Ga0315294_10003701_pt1 | contig 16691 bp, 14 predicted proteins | sample YL17G13_40_MG_FD_203626 | JGI IMG/M metagenome (GOLD analysis project Ga0315294, IMG submission 203626) | Sediment microbial communities from Yellowstone Lake, YNP, Wyoming, USA - YL17G13_40 | ecosystem: Environmental > Aquatic > Freshwater > Lake > Sediment | place: USA: Wyoming | collected... | reverse complement strand
GGCCCGTTTTGCGGGCCGGCTCTTTGTAATGCCGCAAGAAATCAGGCCTTGCTCAGGGCCTTCCAGCGCGCCTCGAGTTGGGGGTCGGTAATCGTCTCGACGAGGTAATTCGTGAACTGCTCAGCGGTTGCGCCGCTCTTATGGCCGGTGCAGACGAGTTTCTTTTCCGCCGTGCACAAGTCCAGCGCCATGTCGAGCGCCTTTGCGCGTTTCGGGAAGCCGACGTGCTCCATCATCAGGACCGCGGCCTTTATCATGCTGCACGGGTCGGCGTACTGCGCCCTGCCTTCCTCCACCATTCGCGTGCCGCTGCCGTGGATGGCCTCGAACATCGCGTACTGGCGGCCAATGTTCGCCGAACCCGCCGTGCCCACTCCGCCCTGAATCTGCGCGGCTTCGTCCGTGATGATGTCGCCGTACAGGTTGGGAAGCACAAACACCTTGAAATCGCTGCGTCGCGCCGGGTCAATCAATTTGGCCGCCATGATGTCGATGTACCACTCGTCGGCCTTGATGCCCGGATACTCCTTTTGCATCTTCTGCGCGATGGCGGAGAACTTGCCGTCGGTGGTCTTCACGACGTTGGCCTTCGTGACGACTGTTACGGTGTTCACGCCTTTCTTCTTCGCGTATTCGAACGCGGCGCGGATGATGCGCTCCGAGCCTTGCGTGGTGGTGACCTTGAAGTCAACGGCGAGGTCCTCGGTTACGTTGATCCCTTTGCTGCCCAGGACGTATTCGCCCTCCGTGTTCTCGCGGAAGAACGTCCAGTCGATGTTCATCTCCGGGACCTTGACCGGCCTGACGTTTGCGAACAGATCCAGCGAGCGCCTGAGCGACACGTTTGCGCTCTCCAACTCTCCGCGCGGGTCGCCGCTCTTCGGAGTTTCAGTGGGGCCTTTCAGGAAGACGTGGCACTTCTTTATCTGCTCCAGCACGTCTTCCGGGACCGCCTTCATCTGCTCGTAGCGGTTCTCGATGGTCAGCCCTGTAATGTTCACGAACTCAATCTTTCCCTGTTTCACTTCGTCTTTCAGCAGGTACTCAACGACTCTGCGCGTCTGATCGCAGATAATCGGCCCAATGCCGTCGCCCCCGGCGAGGCCGATTTTGATGGTCTTGAGTTTTGAATAATCCGTCCAGTCGGGAGCGGTTTTCATCTTATTGACGCGGGCCAACTGCTCCTCGATCAATTTTCCGAAATGCTCCTTTGCGCGATTGACGGCTTCGGCGGACATGGCACTTTCTCCTACAAAAAAGTTTCCCAGACTCATACGCCCCGCCCCTTCATTAGGGCGGCCAAAACGTAAGAGGGATACATATTCCCGATTTGCCCCGCAAAGTCAAGCAGAATTTGGATGGTCGGTCAGACCGGTCCGACCTGTCTGACTTGTCCGACGAAAAATCAGGGCGGCGGATGATTCCGCCGCCCCGTGATTTATCCTGGAGCCGCCGCTTATTTGCCTAGCAGCCTCGCAAGGAAGCCCTTGCGTTCCTTCTGCTTGTTCAGGAACTGCTGGTGCCAGCCGTCGGGCGAGGGCACGTCCTTCACGACTTCCCCGATTACGAGGTCCGTCGATATCCCTTCGGATTCCGCCTGGAAGTTGCATATCAGCCTGTGGCGCATGACGGGATAGACGTTGGAGCGGATGTCCTCCGCCAGCACGTCGTACCTGCCGTACAGGATTGCGCGGGCCTTGCCGCCGAGGATGAGCGCCTGCACAGCCCGCGGCCCCGCGCCCCACGACAGGTTTTCCTGCGCGAACGAGTGCGCCTGGTCCGTCCGGATGCGCGTGTGCCTCACGACATCCATCGCGTATTTCATCACCTCCTCCGAAATCCTCACCCGCCGCACGATGTTCTGCAGAAGAAGGATTTCATCATGCGCGAAAAGTTTCGCCAACTGCGAATTGTAGGGCGAGGTCGTCACCCACACAATCTCCTCCTCCTCCTTCCGGCTGGGATAGTCCACGAAAACCTTGAACATGAACCGGTCCAACTGCCCCGCGGGAAGGGGGTACGTGCCTTCCTGCTCAATCGGGTTCTGCGTCGCCAGCACGAAGAACGGCTTCGGCACCGGAAAACGCTTGCCGCCCGCCGAAATCTGCCTCTCCTCCATCGCCTCCATCAGCGCCGCCTGAGTCTTGGGCGGCGTGCGGTTGATTTCATCGGCCAGTATCACGTTCGCGAATATCGGCCCCTGGAGGAACTTGAACTTCCGCTCGTGCGTGGCCTTGTCCTCGCTGATTACCTCCGTGCCGATGATGTCCGAGGGCATGAGGTCCGGCGTGAACTGGATGCGGTTGAACTTCAGGGAGAGCACCTCCGCCAAACTGCTTATCATCAGCGTCTTCGCCAGCCCCGGCACGCCTTCCAGCAGGCAGTGGCCGCCGGAGAAAATGCAGATGAGCAACTGCTCGATGACCGCCTCCTGGCCGACGATCTTCTTGGCGAGTTCCGCCTTCAGTTTGTTGTAACTTTCCTGAGTGTGCTTTACGGCGTCCATGTCGCTCATGGGCGCGCTGTCGGTAACACCGGCATTAGACATTGAATCGCTCCTGAAATTTTATCTGAGGTGCGGAATTCCGCTTTCTTTCCACCTGTTCTCCCGTCACCTGCTCAACTGCTCTGCGCTTTTCCGTTCTTGCGGAAAAGCGCTCCTCCACACTTACACTGCCTCCCCACTGCCCGCGGAAACATGGATTTATACCAGAAAAGGCGGCCCCGGTCAAAGAATTCCGCCCGATTTCCAAATCCTGATACGGCGCGACGCCGCAGCGGTTTGAGAAAAATCCTTTGGTAAATGCCCTCTATTTCCAACAAAAGGGGTCAGACCCCTTTTGTTTGGAAATTTGTGTACACAAGTGTTGACACAATTTCGCCGATATGATATACTCTGTGCGTCTTAAGGAGTGATTCCCATGAAAATGACCACTGTCAGAGAGTTCCGCAAGCGCGTCGCAAGCCTCATGCGCGAGGGCGATTCCGCCCTCATCACGCGCCACGGCAAGCCGTCCGGCCTTTTCCTGCCGCTCGGCGAGGGCGCGGAAATCCCGATGGATCTGCGCATGGCGCTTGTCGAGCGCGTCGGCGCGGCCGTCTCAAAAGCGCTTGCCGCGAAGGGAGCAACGGAAAAAGAGGTGTTGAGTGACTTCAGAAGGCACAAGAAAACTCGCCGCCGACGCTAACGTCATTCTCTCCGCCGTCATCGGGAAAAGCGCGTTGAGGGTTTTCACGGCAGGGCGCTTTGAAATCTTCACCACGCGGTTCAACATCGACGAAGTCCGCGAGTACCTTCCACATCTCGCCGCGAAGTACGGCCTCTCGACCGATGTCCTCCTGCTCCAACTCTCATTACTGCCTCTTCAAGTCAAGGACGAGAAATATTACGCGGGGAAAATGCGGGAAGCGCGCGACCTCATTTCCTCCCGCGACGAAGATGGCGCGCACCTCCTTGCTCTCTCGCTCGCGCTGAAAATTCCCGTCTGGTCGAACGACCGTCACTTCGCAAACCTTCCCGTTCCCGCTTACACTACCGCGCAACTCTTAAAACACCTATAAGCGAGACGCCATTTGCGTTCTCGGAATTCGGTGGCGGTTTGTCAAAAAAAGAAGGGACGGACAGGCGTCCGTCCCTTTAATGGTTGCCGTGGAGTTTATCTTGCCGGCGGCGGGGTCGGCGGGGTGGGATGCACACCGCGGATTATCGACAAGTCGGGCTTCCAGGTGCCCCAGGCGATCATCCCTGCTCCGACCACCACTATTGCAAGGATGCCCCAGTTCCTGGGCCGTCCCATTATTTCCGCCAAATCCATCCAAATCAAAATGAGCGGAATGCAGAAGAAGCATAGGATTACCCAATAAGTTGGTTTCTTGGCAATCTGAACCATGAGCCAGAAGTTCGCGATTGGAACAAACGCAAGCCACGCGTTCGGAAAGCCCTTCTTTTTCGCTATCGTCATCACCGCCAGCGAATAGTAACCGTATATAGCGAGGGCAATGGCGAAACACAGAAGCGAGAAAAAGCATCCAAGTATTGTACCCATGGCTTCCCCTCCAAAAATGGTTAGTAGTGTTGTGAATTCATATTTCTTGGCGCACCGCGTGCGCGCGAAATCAAAGGGGGATGCTGCAGGACTAAATAGGGGGGATAATATCTCAACTCCTTACCGCTAATATAGGTTTCTCCGCGCATAATGTCAAGCAGATATGTCGAAGAGGCTTGAGAAAGTGAAACCTGAGGCTTGAGGCAAATTACTGCAACTGCCCTCGTTTACTCAAGCCTAACGCTTCATGCGTGTAGCACAGCCGCCCCCGGCTGTGATTGTTACCACGGCGTGGTTCATTCCCCGACCGAGGGCGGTCGGGCTACATGCGCCTCAAGCCTTGACAGCGCCGGCGGGGTGTGTTAGAAAAGCCGCGATGAAAAAGTTCACACCGGACATGCTCATATTCGATGCGCTCGGGCTTCACGAACGCGCCGCCGATGTGCTCAAGTCCTTCGGCCTACCGTGCACGGACTGCGCCGTGGCCGAGGTGGAAACCATCGAGGAAGGCGCGCGCTCCAAGGGCATCGACCCGGATAAGGTCCTTGAAAAACTCAACGCGCTGCTCGAAGAATTCGAAACCCCAAAGCCCGCGCAATCCCGCGAAGACAAAAAGTGAGCGATGCCACAGACATGACTCCCCGGCGGCAAATGCCGCAATCCTCCCGGAACAGTCCCGCGAGCCGCCGCGCGCGCGCGCCCGAAGACATCATGCAGCGCTCCGCGCAATACGTGAAGGGAGTCGGCCCGCGCAAGGCGCTGCTCCTTCAGCGCCTCGGCCTTAACACCGTGGGCGACCTGCTCTACCACCTCCCGCGCCGCTACCTTGACTGCTCGCAGATTGTCCCCATGAACCAGGTCCGCGAAAACGAATTCTGCACCGTCCGCGGAAAAGTCATTGAGGCGGAAAGCCGCCGCACGCGCGGCTGGAAAACGATAACGAAGTTCGTCCTCACCGACGAGACCGGCGCAATCGCGGCCGTCTGGTTCAATCCCTACATGGCCAAAGCAATGAAGGAAGGCGACACGGTCATCATGTCGGGCACGGTCAAGACCTACGACATGCGCCAGATGGTTGCGCCGGAATTCGAGGTGCTCGACGCGAGCGAGGCCGAATCGTTCGGCGGGACCGGCGCGAGCGTCCCCATAATGCCCGTCTATCCGGCCACGGAAGGGCTGTGGCAGAAAAATTTCCGGAAAATAATGCGCGGCGTCGTTGACCTTGTGGAAGGCCAGGTGAGCGACTTTCTCCCGCCGGAACTCCCCCGCGCGCGCCAACTGGCGCCGCTCGGCGAGGCGTTGCGGAAAGTGCATTTCCCCGCGAGCATGGCCGAGGCGAAAGCCGCGCGGAAGCGGCTTGCGTACGACGAGTTGTTCCTCATGGAACTCGCGATGGCCCTCCGCCACAACGCTATCAAGAAAGAGGACAAGACGGAACGCGTCGTTGTTACACCGAAAATCGACGAGCACATCCGCCGTCTCTTTCCCTTTGAACTCACCGCCGCGCAAAACAAGGTCATCGGGGAAATCAGGCGCGACATCGAGAACGCCAAGCCCATGAACCGCCTGCTCCAGGGCGACGTCGGCTCCGGCAAGACGGTCGTGGCGATTTACGCCATGCTCTCCTACGTCGCCGACAAGTGCCAGGCCGCGCTCATGGCCCCCACGGAAATCCTCGCCCAGCAGCACTACCTGACCATATCGCGCTATCTAAAGAACAGCCGCGTCCGCATCCTGCCGCTTATCGGCGGCGCGTCGAAGAAGGCGCGCGCGGCGAACCTCGCCGCAATCGCCGCGGGCCAGGCGGACATCGTCATCGGCACGCACGCCATCATCGAGAAGGACGTGAACTTCGCGCGCCTCGGCCTGATAGTCGTGGACGAGCAGCACAAGTTCGGCGTCATGCAGCGCGGCTTGCTGATTAAGAAAGGCCTCAACCCCGACGTCCTCATCATGACGGCCACGCCAATCCCGCGGACGCTTGCCATCACGGTCTTCGGCGACCTCGACGTTTCCATAATCGACGCGATGCCGCCCGGGCGCAAGAAGGTGAAAACATGGTGGGTGCCGCGCGAAAAAATGCAGGCGGCGCATGATTTCATCCGCGAGGAAATCCGCAAGGGCAGGCAGGCGTACTTCGTCTATCCGCTCGTCGAGGAATCGCAGGACGAAATGACCAAGCGCCTCAAGGCCGCCACGGAGATGGCGAAAACGCTGGGGGAGAAGGTGTTCCCGGAATTCCGGGTGGGTCTCATTCACGGGCGTATGTCCGGCGATGAGAAGGACGCGGTGATGCGCGCCTTCCGCGGCGGCGCGATAAAGATACTCGTCTCCACGGTCGTCATCGAAGTCGGCATCGACGTGCCCAACGCGACCGTCATGGTGATAGAGCACGCGGAGCGGTTCGGCCTGTCGCAACTGCACCAGTTGCGCGGGCGCATCGGCCGCGGCGCGGAGGAATCGCACTGCCTGCTCTTCGGCAATCCGCGCACGCCGGAAGGGGAGGAGCGGCTCAAGATAATCGCGCGGACCTCCGATGGTTTCAAAATCGCCGAGGAGGATTTGCGCCTGCGCGGGCCGGGCGAATTCTTCGGCACGCGCCAGCACGGAGCGCCGGAACTGAAAATCGCGAACCTCGTGGACGACTACGCGCTGCTCCGGACCGCGCGGCAGGACGCGTTCGCAATCGCGCAGAAGCGCGCGCTGAACGTCGGCGGCGGGATTGCGCCGGTGGACGCGGCAACTTACGCGCGGATGCTGGACGCGATGAGGGAGCGCTTCGCGGACATGGTGGAACTGATAGGCGTAGGATGAGATGGAGCAAAACACCCTGATACAACTCGTCGAGATGGCGGTACTGCTAGCGTTCTCCGCGTTCTTCGGCGCGACGGAGACCGCCTTCTTCTCGCTCACGCGCAGGCAGGTGGCCGCCTGCCGCGAAAGCAAATCGCTCGTCTCAAACCTCATCTACCGCATCGCAAGCCGTCCCCGCAGCCTCCTGGCCACGGTTCTGCTGGGAAACATGATATCCAGCGTCATGTTCGCCAGCATGGCGTTCCTTTTCGCCCAGCACCTGCGCCGCCAGGCGGCCGGCCCGTACGTCATCCTGGCGAACATCGCCGCGCTCTTCGCGCTCATAATGTTCGGCGAGGTCGCCCCGAAGACCGTTGCCGTGAAAATTCCAACGGCCGTGGCGAAGATGACCGCCGTTCCATTCTTCTTCATGCACGGGCTTGTGCTGCGCGCCGCGTGGCTCTTCAACCACGTTACCGGCAGGCGCGCACCCGTCGCGGCCGCGCAGCTGGCCGTCCTTTCGGCGAGGGAACTCAAGCAAATCCTCTCCTCCGGCGCGCGCGGCGGAGAGTTCGGCAAGCGCGTCAGCCGCCTCGTCAGCGAAATCATGGACTTCCGCGACATCAAGGTCCGCGAGGTGATGGTCCCCCGCGTTGACGTCATCGCCTTCAGGAAGACCGACAGCATGGACAGCCTCATCGCGCTCATCGCCGACAAGAAGGTGAAGAACATCCCCGTCTTCGGACGTTACAAGGACGACATCATGGGCATCATCAACGCCAAGGATGTCTTCTCTTCTTCCGCGAAAGAGCCGGCGGAACTAATCCGCCCGGTCATGGTCGTGCCGGAGAACAAGAGCGTGGAAAGCATGCTCATCGATTTCCAGAAGAAGCAGCAGAAATTCGCCGTGGTCGTCAACGAATACGGCGGCATGGAGGGCATAGTCACCCTTGAGGACATACTCGAGGAAATAGTCGGCGAAATCGAGGACGAGTTCGACCTGCGCAAGCGCCACATCCGCCCGGTGGGAAGGCTTGAGACGGAAACGCCTGGAGGCCTGTCGCTGCGGGACTTCAACGAGAAATTCTCCACCGCGCTCGAGGCGGAGCAGGCTGACACGATCGGCGGCTACGTGACCGCGCGGCTTGGCGACTTCCCGAAGGCGGGGGACAAGGTCGCCTGCGGCGCTGTAACCCTGCTCGTCAAGGAAGTGAAGAGGCATCGCGCAACCGTGATAGTCGTGCAGAGGGCTCCCTGGTAGCAAGCATGGAACTGATTGTACTGATTATCGTCGTAATAGCGGGCATCGCTCTCTCGGGGTTCTTCGAGGGCTACGAGACGGCGATGTACTGCCTCAACCGCACGCGCCTGCGGCTGCGCCTTGAGCAGGGCGGCCGTTTCGCAAAGGGAGTTGACGCGCTCCTCGGCGACATGCCGCGCCTAGTGAGCACCACGCTCACCGGCTCCAATATCGCGCTTTACATGACATCCGCGGCGCTCACCGCGATCCTGCTGAGGGCTAATGTCTCTGAGCACCATGCGGAACTGTGGGCGACGCTGTTGCTCGCGCCGCTCTTCTTCCTTTTCGCGCAGATCCTTCCCAAAGACTACAGCAGGAAGAACGCCGACACTTTCGCCTACGGCTGGTACAGGGCGATACAGTTTTTCAACTGGCTGCTCTACGCGCCGACTCTGCTGATTACCGGGGCGGGCAGGGCGTTCTCAGCCGCGCTGGGAGGGCGCGTCCCGCCGGAGAAACAATTGCTCGACGAATCGGAAATCCTGTTCTACATCTCCGAGGGCCTTGAAGCCGGCCAGATTTCGCCGTTCCAGGGCCTCGCCGCGAGAAATGTCTTCAAACTCACCACGAAAACGCTCAGGCAGATAATGGCGCCGCTGGAGCGCGTCGCTTCGGTCCCGGAAACGGCCACCGTCGCGCAGGTCAAGGCCATCGTCGCGGAGAAGCGGCTGTCGCGCCTGCCGGTCTATCGCGGCAACCCGGCGAACATCGTCGGCAGGATACACGTCCTTGAACTTCCGTTCCGCGGGGCTGACGACAGGAGCGTCGCGAATTACATCCATCCCGTCATCAGGATGCGGGAAGACGCGCCCATCGACGCCGCGCTCACGCGCCTGCAGGCCGCGCGCACGCATATGGTAATCGTCGCCGCAAGCGACGCCGCCGACGCCCCGGCAACGGGAATCGTCACGCTGAAGGACATCGTTGAGGAGATTGTCGGCGAATTGCGCGCCTGGTAGGTCGGACAAGCCCGACAGGTCAGACTTCCTTGTCCAGTTTCTTGAGATATTCCAGGATTGTGTGCGCGAGTTCCGGGCTGATTCCGGTCAGCGCGGTCAGTTCGTCCGGAGTGGCCTTCGCGATTCTGTCAACGCCGCCGAAATGCTTCAGCAGCGCAATTCTGCGCGCCGGGCCGACTCCGGGGATGTCGTCGAGGACGGTGGCGAACGCCTTCTTCTCGCGCAGTTTCTTGTGGTACTCGATTGCGAAGCGGTGCGCCTCGTCCCGCACGCGCTGCAGAAGGAAAAGTTCCGGCGCGTCCTTGTGAAACGTGATTGCGTTCGCGCGTCCGGGGATGTAGGCGATGTCCTGCTCCCTGCTCTTTCTGCCGGTCTCCTCGTCGCGCACCTTCGCGATTGACGCCGCGTCCACGGCCTTGATGCCGAGTTCCTTTATCACCGCGCAGGCGATGTTCAACTGCCCCTTGCCGCCGTCCACGAGAATCAAATCGGGCATGGGCCAATGCTCCGCGAGGACTTCCTCGCGCGCGGCCTCGTCCACGCGTGAATGCCGCAGGCGCCTGCCGATGACCTCCTTCATCATCGCGTAATCATCCGAGCCGCTTACCGTCTTGATGCGGAAGCGCCGGTACTCCGAGCGGTCCGGCTTGCCGTCGATGAAGACGACCATCGAGCCGACCGCGTTCGCGCCGCCGATGTTGGAGATGTCATAGCACTCGATTCTGCGCGGGAAATTGCGCAGGCGCAGTTTCCTCTGGAGCGATTCCAGCAAACTGCGCGCGCGCTCCTCCTCGCTGTGCTTCTCCCTGAAGACCGCCTCCGCGTTGCGCGCCGCGATGTTTATCAGTTGCAGTTTCTCTCCGCGCTGAGGGATTATTATCGCGACCTTTTTTCCCTTCCGCTCGCTGAACACCGCCTCAAGGCTTTCCCTGCCTTCGAAGTCGTGCGGCACAAGCACCTCCGACGGAACCGCCGCGCCTTCACGTTCATAGAGCAGCGCCATGAATGAGCCGAAGACTTCCTCCGACGGGAAATCGTACGCCTCGCCGGGATAACTCTTCCCCGCTGAAAGCACGCCGTTCCGCACGGTCAGTTGCTCGAAGAGAATGTCGTTGCCCAGCCGGTAATAGCCGAGGATGTCGCGGTCAATCGCCTCGTGTTTTACGACCTTCTGCTTTTCAAGCGTCGCCTGGATTGCGCGGACCCTGTCGCGCGCGACGGCGGCCTGCTCAAACTGCTCCGCCTCCGCGAACCGCTTCATCTCCTCTTCCTGCTGCTTTATCACGGCCTGCGCGTTGCCCCGCAGAAGGTCGACGACCTGCTCCACGAGGCCCATGTATGTCTTGCGGTCCGTCAGGCCGCAGCACGGCCCGAGGCACTGCTTTATCTGGCAGTAGAGGCACGGGCGCGTCCGGTTGCGGAAATTGCTGTCAGAGCATTTGCGCAGAGGAAAGAGGCGGTTGATGAGCGCCACCATGTTTCTGCAATCCATCGCGGAAGCGTACGGGCCGAAGTATTTGCCGGACCCTTTCGGCGGCGTCTTGCGTATCCGCACCAGGCGCAGGCGCGGCCATTCCTCGTTCGGGTTGATGTGGATGCTCAGGTAAGTCTTGTCGTCCTTCAGCAGGACGTTGTATTTCGGCTTGTACTTCTTGATGAGGACGTTTTCGAGGAGCAGCGCTTCCTTTTCGGAATCCGTGACGACGAACTCGATGTCGTCGACGCTCCGCCGGATGAACTCGCACGCCGGCCTTCCGTCGCCCGGGCCGATGAAATAAGTCCGCACGCGGTTGCGCAGGTTGACCGACATGCCGACATAGACGACCTGCCTCGGCGCGTCGGGGCGCGGGCGCGCCTTCATCAGGTACACGCCCGGCGACGTTGGCGCCTGGTCGAGCAGTTTCCGAATCTCGTCTGATATGTCAGTTTCCGGTGCCATGCTTCCATGTCTGACCTGTCTGACGTGCCGGACAGGTCAGACGTCAAGCCTCTCAGCCTTTGCCCATGTACGCGAGTTCCTGTTCTTCGAGCGCCTTGAGTTCGTCGCGGATTTCCGCGGCGAGTTCGAACTCAAGGTTGTCCGCGGCCTCTTTCATCTGCTTGCGCAAATCCTCGATGCGCTTCGGCAAATCTTTCGCCGCGATGTATTCCGCCGCGGCCTCAGCCGCCTTCGGCACCGTCACGTAGTCCGCCTCGTAGATGGAGGACAGTATCGCGACGATTTCCTTCTTCACGGATTCCGGCGTGATGTTGTTTTTCTTGTTGTATTCGTCCTGGATTTCGCGGCGGCGGTTCGTCTCGCTTAGGGCGCGGCGCATGGAGTTCGTCATAGTGTCGGCGTACATGATGACCTTGCCCTCGATGTTTCGCGCGGCGCGGCCGAACGTCTGGATGAGCGACCGCGCGCTCCGCAAAAATCCTTCCTTGTCCGCGTCCAGTATCGCCACAAGCGACACCTCCGGCAAATCCAGCCCCTCGCGCAATAGGTTGATTCCAATCAGCACGTCGAAGTCCCCGCGACGGAGCGCCTGCAGGATTTCCACCCGCTCGATGGTCTCGATGTCGCTGTGCAGGTACTTCGTCTTCACGCCGAGTTCGTGGTAATACTCCGTCAAATCCTCCGCCATGCGCTTGGTCAGCGTGGTTACGAGCACGCGATGGCCCTTCTCCACTCGCGCGCGGATTTCCGCCAGCAAATCATCGACCTGGTTCTTCGCGGGCTTCACGACGACCGCCGGGTCGATGAGGCCGGTCGGGCGGATTATCTGCTCAATCACTACGCCTTTCGACTGCTCCAGTTCGTAATCGCCCGGCGTCGCGGAGACGTAAACGACCTGGTTCGCGCGGTCGTTGAATTCCTCGAACTTGAGCGGCCTGTTGTCCACCGCGCTCGGCAGGCGGAAGCCGTATTCCACCAGCGTCCCCTTGCGCGACTGGTCGCCGCGGCACATCGCGCCCAACTGCGGCACGCTGATGTGGCTCTCGTCGATGAACAGGAGGAAATCCGGCGGGAAGAAATCAACCAGCGTCGGCGGCGGCTCGCCCTGCCCGCGGCCGTCGAGATGCCGCGAGTAGTTTTCGATCCCGCTGCAGTAGCCGAGTTGCTCCATCATCTCCAGGTCGTACTTCGTGCGCTGTTCAAGCCGCTGAGCCTCGACGAATTTCGCCTGCGAGCGGAACCACTCGACGCGCTCGACCATCTCCTGCTCGATGTTCTTCAGCGCGCGCGCGAGTTTCTCGCGGTCGGTGACGTAATGCGTAGCGGGATAGACCGCCACTTTTTCCAGCGCCTCGATATCGCTGCCGCGCAGGGGATCGATGTGGGAAATCTTGCTCACCTCGTCGCCCCACATCTCCACGCGGACCGCGCGGTAATCCTCGTACACCGGGAAAATGTCAATCACGTCCCCGCGCGCGCGGAAAGTCCCGCGATGAAAATCGATGTCGTTGCGCTTGTAATGTATCTGGATGAGTTTCGACAGGATCGTCTTGCGGTCAATCTGCTGGCCCTGCCTGAGCAGGAGAAGCATGCCGTGATACGCCTCCGGCGAACCCAGCCCGTAAATGCACGAAACGCTCGCCACGATTATCACGTCGTTCCGCTCGAAAAGCGAGTACGTCGCGGAGTGGCGCATCTTGTCGATGCGTTCGTTTATCGAGGCGTCCTTTTCGATATAAAGGTCGATGCGCGGGACGTAGGCCTCCGGCTGGTAGTAATCGTAATATGAGACGAAATACTCGACCGCGTTTTGCGGGAAGAGTTCATGGAACTCGGAGTAAAGTTGCGCGGCGAGCGTCTTGTTCGGCGCGATGACGAGAGTGGGGCGGTTGACTTTCGCGATGACGTTGGCCATCGTGAAGGTCTTGCCGCTGCCGGTAACGCCGAGGAGCGTCTGGTGCTTGAGGCCCTTCTCAAGGCCGTCGGCCAGTTGCTCGATAGCGCGGGGCTGGTCGCCCTTCGGCACAAAGGAAGTTGTCAGTTTGAACTCCGCCATGACGCTATTCTAACACCTTTGCGCCTTTGCGGCAACGCCGGGGCGTTTGGGCTTGCGTGGAAATTTCGTTGAATATGTGGTAGACTTGGGCGTCAATAACGTCGGAACAATATGAGGAGGACATACCATGAAGGCACTCAAAGTAACGCTGATTGCGCTCGCCATTGTGGCGATGGGCTGCATCAACATCACCGTGCGCGTAACTTTTCCCGAGGCGCAGTTCCAGGCCGCCGCGGACAAGATTGTTGACAAGGTCCAGGGCGGCGCTCAGGACAAACAGGAAACGCCCACGGACACCGGCGGCCCGAACAGCGCGCTGCCTCAGCAGAACTGGCTCGCGTCTGGCACGCTGATCAGCGCCGCCTACGCCACGGAGATGGCCGGCGGCAATATCGACATCACGATTGAGAACGCCGAAATCGAAGCGATCCAGGCGCGGATGCAGAAAAATTTCGAAGAGTACAAGCCTTTTAAGGACAATGGTTCGGTCGGTGAGAACCTGAGCGGCTATCTTGAGGAGCGCAAGGAAGGCTCATCGGCGCTTTCCCAGGATGACCAGAAGACCCTGCGGAAACTAATCACCCGCGAGAACCGCGACAGGAAAGACCTCTACAACGCGCTTCTCGAAGCGAACAATATCGACAAGAGCGAATTATCGAGGATCGAGGCGATCTTCGCCAAGAGTTGGTACGGCAAATCGGAGCCGGGTTGGTACGTCCGCTACAAAGATCCCGACAAGGGCCTCATCTGGCTGACGAAGGCGGAATGGGACAAGAAGCCGAAACCAGAGGAATGAGGTTTGAGGTTTACCCGCCAGCCGGAGGTTTACACGCCTGTGGCGTGCTGGTAAACCTCAGGCGGGAAGTGAGGCGTGAGTATATTTCACTCAAGCCTCAAGCCTGTTAGTGCCAGAGCGAAACGTACCGCCTGATGAGTTGCGTTTGCAGCGCGGTCTCGTCCTTTTCCTGCGGCGCGGCGCGCAAAATCTTCGCGGCCTTCGCGAGGTTCGGCGCGGTCGGCTCGAAAAGCAGCAGCGGCATCGCGTCAATCAGGCGCTCGCGCATCGGCAGAAGGTAGCGCCGGAATTCCCTTATGGAATGCGGCGGGCCGAGCCGCGCGAAATTGGACGCGAAAAACCTCAGCCGGTTTCCGCCCCGCTCGAATTTCACCGGCGTCGATTTCGCGTAATCGTCCCACGTTGCGAAATTGGCTCCGAGACGTTTTTCCTCCCACCACTTGAAAAACCTTCCGTGCCGCGCGGCGCATTCATCGAGCCACGGCTTGAAGTTCCTGCTTGTGTACGGCGAGAAATCCGGCCGCACTTTCAGTTCGAGCATCTCCTTGTACAGCCTGATGATTTCGCGGCCGTCGGGCACGTCGGCGAGGCTCACGTCGTGCGCGCGAAGCATCCGCTCCGTGTATGAAGCGCAGTAGCGTTTCTCGCGGATGAGCAGGCAGTCGCCCCATGCCAGCATGGCCTTTGCCAGTTGAATCACGATGTACATCTTTTTCCCGGCGTCGCCGAAATCGTTCTCAAGGAGCATCCGCTTCGCGATGAGAAGCCCGCCCGCGCGGTTGAACAGGAGGAGCGTGCCGTCCCAGAGCGGGATTTTCGCGGGGTCTAGCGGAGGCATCGGCTTGAGGGCGTTCACGTCGCCCCACAGGATTTTGTTGCCGGCCTGGATTTCGTACCAGGCGATGATGTTCGGCGCTCCCGCGAGGTCATTCGGGTCGCGCAGGTCGAGGTCGACGGCTATGCCGAGTTCCTTCTCCAGTCCGGCGGAAAGGGCGGCGAGGATTTTCCGCACGCGCCGCTTGGCGGGGACCGACGAGGGCGGAACGGTAAGCACGAGGTCGTAGTCGTTGACCGGAGCGGGGCGGCCTTCGCGCATAAGTACGCCGCCTTCGCCGCGGCCGAAGCCGCCCACAAGCGCAATCGCCGTTACGGGTCGGACAGGCGTGACGGCCTCAAGCACCGCGGCGACGACCGTGCGCAGGTCTGCCTGGATGCGCTCGCGGATTGCCGGCGTCTCGTTGAGGCAGTAGGGCGAATCGTCTGGTATGAGTTCGACTTTTCTTTCCGCGTCCATGAAATGAGATTATAGGCAGTGCGTCCCGTTTTGCAAGAATTCACAGGAGGAAGTCAATGCAGGCTCACTCCTGACGAGGAATAATGGTGATTGAGATAGAATGCTGGTTCGCGGCTACCCGGTAATTGCCAACGACCTTGGAACATTCTTCACGCGTGCGCTTATACGTATCCGCGCACTCGTAACATGCATCATGGACTTCCTTTGAGATTTTTTCGGCAACTCTCAATATCACTTGTATGTCATTTGGGTCATCCGGGCAAATTGACCATTCTCCACTCGCGTTGCGCCAGAATAACACTAGTTTCGAGTTATCATCCTCATATACCCAGACAGTGGCATCGCCGCTAATTGCGGGGAAACGGCATCCTGCGAAATGGAAACCTGCGCTTTCTACCAGATCCCGAATTTCAGTAAACGCGAGAGTGCCCGGATCGGCCTCCGTTTCATCATTTTTGACAGATACCGTGATTGGTTCGTCCCAGAGGTCGGTTATCTTGATTTCTTTTGTTCCCGCCGGGACAATAAAGAGAATGGAAAACGAAATGGGTATCTTCTTAATGGTAATAGTTGCTTTTTTCTCTTCTTTCCTATCATAAGAATAATCAATCGATTCCGATTCGAAACTCCCGCTGGAGACATGAGGGCTGTCCCCCACCCCCAACCATCTCCCCGAGTATCTATAAACAGTCTGGGGTATGACCTCCCCAGCGAGCATCGCGTCAATAAAAGGCACCCCAGGCACCCAAAATGTAGGAGGAGGCGCGTAGGGATTAACAATGCCGAATCCTGCGACAGGAATGGATACCCCGTCAGGAGTCGTGGCGCGGATCTTGGTAACATCAATCTCTCTTGGCAATTCCGTTTGACTCACTCCGAATTGCACCCATAGGAACACTGGTCCATTTTCCGTTATATCAGCCAGAAAATAACTTAGTCGGGGGGGATTGTGAGCATCCTCCAGTGTGTAAGGTATAGAAACCGTGCTGACCACCCATTTGCTCACATTTTTTTTCTCCACTACTATTCCGGCTGAGGGCACGGATAGTGGCACGCTCACTTGGATGTCATTGGTGGGCTGTTGCGTCGAAGCATTGGGCGTTTGCTTGTCTGGCTCGTTGGCCTTGAAAAGTTTCGTTACGGCGAAAAGGATGCCGCCCGCCAGAACCAGTGCCACTGCGCCTGCGATGCCTAACACCATTTTCCTTGAAACCGGCCTAGTATTCTCACTGTTCATAATCACGCCTCCAGGTTGATTGCCGATTTCAATCGGTGTGGTATCAACCCATGAATCTTAAGATAGCGTGTCCACGTTTGCAAGTGAATTTGAGGCGGGTTTCTCCAGTGGCTGCATTCCAGTCTTGCGGGTAACGGGGGTCAGACCCCTCCCGTCCCCCGACATTCCTCACTTTCGTCTAAATGAAAGGTCGGGGTCCTCTTTGGCGTCTGACCCCCTTGACTGGGTCAGTCGGCCATGGTGACGCGGAGGACTTCCTCGATGGAAGTGA
>Ga0315294_10003700_pt1 | contig 16695 bp, 14 predicted proteins | sample YL17G13_40_MG_FD_203626 | JGI IMG/M metagenome (GOLD analysis project Ga0315294, IMG submission 203626) | Sediment microbial communities from Yellowstone Lake, YNP, Wyoming, USA - YL17G13_40 | ecosystem: Environmental > Aquatic > Freshwater > Lake > Sediment | place: USA: Wyoming | collected... | reverse complement strand
CGGCCCCAGTGGAAGGCCTACCTCGCGCACTACCACTACCTGGGCTACCAGCCCGGGGCGGGGGAGCAACTCGGGTACGTCGCCCTCCTCGGGGACCAGCTCGTCGGCTGCCTCGCCTGGGGCGCCGCAGCCTACCGGAACGGGCCCCGGGAAGCGTACCTCGGCTGGGACGGGGCCACCAAGCGGGCGCGGTTGCCGCTGGTGGTCCAGAACACCCGCTTCCTCCTCCTGCCCTGGGTGCGGGTGCCCCACCTGGCCTCGAAGATCCTCGCGGCGAATTGCCGCCGCCTCTCGGCCGACTGGCAGGCCCGCTATGGCCATGCCCTCCTCCTGGCCGAGACCTTCGTGGACCCCACCCGGTTCCGGGGCACCTGCTACCGGGCGGCCAACTGGATCGATCTCGGCTGCACGCAGGGGGCCGGCAAGCACGGGAACCAGTACCAGCGGCACGGCGTCCCCAAGGTGGTGTTCGTCTACCCCTTGCACCCGCAGGCGCGGGCCCGGCTGGCCGCCCCCCTGGCGCCGGCCCCATGACCCGGACCGAGGCGGGGGCGATCTACGCCCGGGGCCGACGGGCCACGGTGGCCGCCCTCTGCGCGCAGGCCCGGCGGATCGCCGCCCTCGAAGCGCGCCTGGCGCAAACCTCCCAGACCTCCTCGCGCCCGCCCTCGACCGATCCGCCGGGGATGGTCCGCCCCCGGCGTCGCCCCTCCGGCCGCCGGCCTGGCGGCCAGCCCGGCCACCCCGGGCGGCATCGGGCGCTGGTCCCGGTGGAGCGCGTGCAGGCGGTGTTCCCCGTGACGCCGACCCACTGCGCCCGCTGCGGGCGGCGCCTCCACGGCACCGACCCGACGCCGGGCCGCCACCAGGTCACCGAGGTGCCACCACTCACCTCGGTCATCACCGAGTACCAGCTCCACACCCTCGCCTGCCGCTGTGGGGCCACCACCCGGGCGGCCCTGCCGCCGGGGGTCCCGGCCGGGGCCTTCGGGCCACGGCTCCAGGCCCTGGTGGCGGTCTGCACCGGGGTCTACCACCTGAGCCGGCGGACCACGGTGGACCTGCTCCGCGACCTCGTCGGGGTCGACCTCGCCCTCGGCTCAGTGCCCGCGTGCGAGTCGGCCGCGAGTCGGGCCCTGGGCGTCCCCGTCGCCGCGGCCCAGGCCTTCGTCCAGCAGCAGCCGGTGGCCCACGTCGACGAGACCGGGTGGCGCGAGGGGCGGCGGCGGGCCTGGCTCTGGGTCGCCGTGACGGCCACGGTCACCGTGTTCCTCGTCCATGCTCGGCGGGGCGCCGTCGCGGCCCAACTGCTCCTGGGCGCGTTCGCCGGGACCCTGACCAGCGACCGGTGGACCGCCTACACCCGGTGGGCGGTGGACTCCCGCCAGCTCTGCTGGGCGCACCTGCGGCGCCACTTCACCGCCTGCGCCGAGGGCCCCGGGACGGCCGGGCGGCGCGGGCGCGCGCTCCTCGCCGAGACCGACCAGCTCTTCACCTGGTGGCACCGGGTGCGCGACGGGACCCTGACCCGCTCCACCTTCCGGACCTACATGCGCCCGCTCCGGCAGCGGGTCGAGGCCCTGCTGTGGCTGGGGAGCCGGGGGCGCCACACCCCGACCGCGGCCACGTGCCGCGAGATCTTGGCTCTCGCCCCCGCCCTCTGGACGTTCGTCCGGGTCCCCGGGGTCGAGCCGACCAACAACGCCGCCGAGCGGGCGCTCCGGCCCGGGGTCCTCTGGCGGAAGGGGAGCTTCGGGAGCCACAGCCCCGCCGGGAGTCGATTCGCGGAGCGCATGCTCACGGCGGCCGCCACGCTGAAGCAGCAGCACCGGAACGTCGTGGACTACGTCACGTGCGCGTGCGAGGCCGCGCTGCGGGGGGAACCGGCTCCTTCGTTGCTCCCAGCAGCCGCAATCCCGGCAGGCCGGCGCAAGGCGACGTGACCACCTGAACGGTTACTTTTTCCTTTTGCGCCGGTGTGATCGCGCGGTCAAGCAAATGTTCCTTTGCCACGGACAACATGCCGCCTGTGCCACATGCGGGGTCGTAAACGGAAATATGACGGTCGGGGATTGGAATCTCAAGAAGCTCCACCATAAGGCGTATCACTTCGCGGGGAGTGAAATGATCTCCGGCCTCTTCACCGCTTTGTTCCGAGAAGCGCCGCAGGACCTCCTCGTAGATGTAGCCCATCTCCAGCGGTGACAGCTTATCCGGGCCGAGCTCCAATTCCTTATACTGGTTGAGGATAGGAGCGAGGCGGTTGTTCTTCACCATCTGGCCGATGGTGGCCCGGTAGTTGAAATGCTCGATGATGTCGTCGACGTTCTTCGAGAAGCCATTGATGTAAACGCGGAAGTTCTCCTCAAGCAGCGTGTGGTCTTCCTCGTAGACCTTCCGCAAGGTCAAATTAGTCTTGTTGGAGAACGGGGCGGTGCTGGTCTCCAGGCCCTTCACCAGCTTCGCGAGTTCCTTTTCGGTAAGCTTGGGGCGCTTCGCGCGGACCTCGCGAGCCTTGTCCTCACGCCACTTGATGAGCACGCACTCGAGTCGGCGTATCACGATGATGGGCAGGACGACGTTCTGGTACTCGTAGGCCTTGAACTTGCCGCGCAGCCGTTCGGCAGACTTCCAGATGTCACCGGCGAGATTGTCGAGCTTGGGCTTGTTCAGGGCAAGGGACATTGGTTCGCTTCTCCTATCTTCTGCTCGCGTGCCGCAGGTCGGGCTTCATACGCGCCTAATGGCGTTGCGGATCAGCGGCAGTAATACGTGGCCAAGTACGACAAGTTGTGTCAGCCTCGACTCCGCCATGCCTTGCCAGCCCCACTTCGATGCGCCCCGCCACCCTCCATTGCGTGATCCGGCGGGGCCCTCCTCTTCAGGGGCGAGTGCGGCCGCGCCGCTGGCGTCGCTTGGGTCGTCACGCTGAGGAAGCATCGGGGCCCGAGGTCAGCCGTCCTGCTTCACCCCTTCCCTGTAACTTGTCATTCTTGGCAACCTATTATGGCTCACGCCGAGTCCTTCGCGATAAGTGCGCGATTAGTGTACTCGGAAGGCTGGCATCCGCAAGGGAGAACCTATGGCGGGCCTCCGCGTCATGGTGTCCTGCCCAGCGCGGGCGCGAGAATCGGGTACAGCGTGTCGGCCATGCGCTGCGCGCCGGCCTCGGAAAGGTGCAATCCGTCGTCCGTGGCCCCCCGGGCTCCGAGGACGTCGGCGAAGTACCGCTTGGGAACCAGGTGAACTCCGTAGTCTCTGGCCAGGGTACGCTGCGCCTGCCCGTAGCCGCCAGAGAGGGGGAGGAGGGGGAGTTCGAGCATGACGATGGTCCGGCCGGGTCGGCTGAGCTTGGCGAGGAACGCCTCGAGGTCTCGCGCGAAGTGGGAAGTCGGGAGGCCGTTCAGGAGATCGTTTCCCCCGATCTCCACAAAGACAAGAGCATCGGGGGCGGTAACGCGCGAGACCTGGAAGATGGCGTCGGCGGTGGTCGCCCCCGCCTGGGCGAGATTGACGACGGGGAGGCGGTACTTCGCGGCCATGAGGTCGGGCCAGGGCGGGTACGCGGCCCCGATGCCCGCGGAGATGGAATCGCCGATTACGTATAGCGGCTGGGCCGGGCCGGCCGGGAGGCTGGGTGGCAGCGCATGGGGGAACTCCAGGGAGGCCATCGCGAACACGACCGCGGCCAGGGCGACCCGCGGCGGGAGGAGCCGGATGGCGCGCCGGACGCGCGGCAACTCCTCCGCAAGGAACCAAGCCACGAACAGCGCAATGAAAAGGGCGTCCAGCCAGGCCGGATGTGGCGTGGCCGCGCCGAGAATGAGCGCCAGGCCCAGCCCGGCCCCCGCCGACCGGAGGCGCGCCCCCCAGCCCCCCCGACACCACGGGGCGAGGGCAACGACAAGACCCACCAGGGCCGCCCCGGTGAAGAGCGACATCCCGCTGGCCAGGTGCATCGCGATGGGATTCACCGCGCCTCTCCGATCGAATCCACCCCTCCGGGGCCCACGGAGACGGCGGGCGATCCCCACCTTCTTCGCCTGTTACACCCTCAGGTCCGGGGAGCGCTACCGCCCCCGCGGTCGGTGTCGGGAGGGGGGTCCTGATCGAGCAGGGAGCAATTCGATACGGGAAACAGCGTAGCCCATTCCGGGAGCGTGACTCCTTGCCGCACCGTGAGAGGTCTCACGGGCAGCGGCGCGGGCCGAAGCCATGGCCGGCCGTCTCGATCGTGCGGAGCGTCCCGTTCCGCCATGCCTTGCCAGCCCCACTTCGATGCGCCCCGCCACCCGCCATTGCGTGATCCTGCGGGGCCCTCCTCTTCAGGGGCGAATGCGGCCGCGCCGCTTGCGTCGCTTGTCTCGTCACGCTGACGAAGCATCGGAACACGCGGTCAGCCGTCCTGCTTCACCCCTTCCCTGTAACTTGTCATTCTTGGCTCTATTACTACTTGAGAAGACACGCCAATGGCGCGTCCGCTCGCAGCTGTTGTTAGGCTGCGCCGCCGTGAGCGGCGCGCCCGTTTATGCGAGTTGCAAACCGGCCAGCGATGCCCGGACGTCGCCCCCGCTGATGTCCGGGACAATGCTTAATTCGAGTGCCGTTACCCTGTCGAGGTTGACGGTGTAGTCTTCAACCTCACGGGTCGTGTCCGGCGGAGTGAAATTATACTGCTGACGCACAAGCTGCCGGTAAGACTGCCCGCCATCCGGTGACCACCGCAGCGCGAACTCTTGCGTGCGCGCGTGCTGTTCTTCATGAAACACCAGGCGGATACGCGTGAGTCGCAGCGGCTCGTCAAAAAGCAGGCGGATCGTCTGCTCCCCGGGTCGTGCCGCCCGCCAGCCCGATCCGGTGCCAGGTAGCAGTGCTGACTCGATCGGGTAGGCGGGATCCTCGGAGGTGATCTCGACCTGGGCGAGACGTTCCACCTCCAACCAGGACTGATCGGCGGGTGAGACCTCCTGAGCGTCCTGACGAATTATCCGCTTGCGCATCACCGTACCTCTTCTTGCTTCCTGCCTCATTCAACAGGGCAGCCAAACGCTCGGCGTCAGCCGCGCGGGAACCGCGGGGGCTGCAGGCCGTAGTTAGCCGCGGCGCATCTGCGATAGAAGCCGATCATACTCCCCATGCGTTCCCACCCAGAACCACACGATGTCCTCGTCCTCACGAACACCGAGCGCCCTGTACCCCAGGCCGACGCGGACCGAGAAGACGGGTCGGTGTGGGTGAACTTGCCTGAACTGAAGGCTCGGATGGAATGGATTGACCCGAAAAGTGCGGTAGGCTCGTCTCGCACCACGCCGGACCTGCGCCGGCAGGCCCCGAAACGCTTCCCAGAAGCGTTCGTTCGCGTGAGAGTTCACATCGTGTCCGGGTCAACTGGTTTGGTTCGCCCCGCCCGGTGATCAGCAATCGCCTCGTCGGCGAGACGCTCCAGGACATCCAGCGAGCCGGCGAAAGCCTTGTCCCAGTCCTTGTCCGCCCCGAGCTCAGCCCTGATGGCCTCGGCCAAAGCGTCCTGCTCGGCCGCGGGCAGTTTGGAGGCCTCCTCGAAGACTTCCTCAAGCGCTTTGGTCATATCTGCCTCCTTATCGAGGAGCCGTGGCAAATCATACACCGATTCGCTCTAGTGCGCGACATTCTTGTCTACGGCTAATCGACATAGGTAGGCGGTCGCCCGCTTTCCCCGGAATACGTTGCCAAGTACGACAAGTGGTGTCAGCCTCGACTCCGGCATGCCTGGCCAGCCCCGCTTCGATGCGCCCCGCCACCCTCCATTGCGTGATCCGGCGGGGCCCTCCTCTTCAGGGGCGAGTGCGGCCGCGCCGATGGCGTCGCTTGTGTCGTCACGCTGCCGAAGCATCGGGGCACGCGGTCAGCCGTCCTGCTGCACCCCTTCCCTGTAACTTGTCATTCTTGGCAACGTATTCCGCGCCTGTCTGGGCATGGCGAAAGCACCCTACCACAACTTGCTCTTCTTGGCAACGTCCCCTATTAAGTAGACCCGGAGCATCTTCGGGACCGTGAAGAGCACTTCGGCGGCTGTCCCGGCACCATGGCGCGCGCCCTGAACCGTCCGCCGGCCGCCGCCGCGACAACCTCCGCGCCGCAGCCGGCCACCGCGACATCGGAGTTGCGGCAATGGCCCTGCCAGATTAAACTGGTGCCCGTAAACGCGGCGTGCTTCGGCAACTGCCAGCTGCTCGTGGCGGCCGACTGCACGGCCTTTGCCCACGCGGATGTGCATGCCGCCTACATGCGTGGCAAGACCACGATCATCGGCACGAGGAGAGACGAGATGAACGAGACCAGCATGTTCTGTTTCCAATGCGAGCAAACCGCCGGCGGGAAAGGCTGCTCGCGCGTGGGTGTCTGCGGCAAGCAGCCCGACGTGGCGGCGCGCCAGGACGAGTTGACCGCGGCGTTGATCCAGCTTGCGCGGGCGGCGGACGGCAAGCCGGCCGACGTCAAACGCGACGAACTGGTCATGGAGGGGCTGTTCGCCACGGTCACCAATGTCAATTTCGACAACGCCCGTCTGGCCGCCATGGTGCAGCAGATCAAGGCCGCGACACAGCAACTGGGTGGCGCGCAGGCTTTCGACCCGGCCAAGCTGTTCCACGGCGACACCGACGTCGTTTCGCTGCGTTCCACGCTGCTGCTCGGCTTGCGCGGCATGGCGGCCTACGCGTGGCATGCGCACGTCCTCGGACAGGACGATCCCAACGTGACGGGCTGGTTCTACAAGGGGCTGCGCGCCGTGGGCGCCGACCATACGGTGGACGAGTGGCTCGGGCTGATCATGGAATTCGGCCTGACGAATCTCCGCTGCATGGAGATTCTCGACCACGCCAACACGGGCACCTACGGACACCCCGTGCCAACGTCCGTCTCGACCACACGCGAGAAGGGACCCTTCATCGTGGTCACCGGCCACGACCTGCTGGACCTCAAGCACCTGCTCGAGCAGACCGAGGGCAAGGGCATCAACATCTACACGCACGGCGAGATGCTGCCCTGCCATGGCTATCCCGAACTCAAGAAGCACGCCCACCTGAAAGGCAACTTCGGCACGGCGTGGCAGAACCAGCAGAAGGAGTTCGACAACTTGCCCGGCCCGGTGCTCTTCACCACGAACTGCATCATGCCGCCCAAGACGAGCTACATGGACCGCATCTTCACCACCTCGGTGGTGGCGTGGCCCGGCTGCGGCCACATCCCTGACGGGCCCAAGGGCCGCAAGGACTTCACGCCGGTGATCCAGAAGGCCCTGCAACTGGGCGGCTGGACGACCACCACCGAGAGCAAGCCGCTGATGACCGGCTTCGCCCGCACCGCGGTGATGGGCGTGGCCGACCAGGTGATCGGCGCGATCAAGGCGGGTGCCATCAAGCACATCTTCCTGGTGGGCGGATGCGACGGCGCCAAGCCGGGCCGCAACTACTACACCGAGTTCGCCGAGAAGTCGCCCAAGGACACGCTGCTGCTCACGCTGGCCTGCGGCAAGTACCGCATCAACCACCTGGACATCGGCAAGATCGGGCCCTTCCCGCGCATCCTGGATATGGGGCAGTGCAACGACGCGTACTCCGCCATCCAAGTGGCGGTGGCGCTGTCGAAGGCGTTCAACTGCGGGGTCAACGACCTGCCGTTGTCGATGATTCTGTCCTGGTACGAGCAGAAGGCCGTCTGCATCCTGCTGACGCTGCTGGCGCTCGGTATCAAGAACATCCGCCTCGGTCCGACGCTGCCGGCCTTCGTCTCGCCCACCGTGCTGAACGTGCTGGTCGAGAAGTTCGGCATCAAGCCGACAACGACCGCCGAAGCCGACCTCAAGGCGATCTTGGGCTAAGGCTGCGTCGTTCGTGAGGAACCAGGGTTCGGGGGTCAGGGTTCAGGATTCATACGTTGCCAAGTACGACAAGTTGTGTCGGCCTCGGCTCCGCCATGCCTTGCCAGTCCCACTTCGATGCGCCCCGCCACCCTCCATCACGTGATCCTGCGGGGCCCTCATCTTCAGGGGTGAGGGCGGCCGCGCCGATTGCGTCGCTTGTGTCGTCACGCTGCCGAAGCATCGGGGCCCGCGGTCAGCCGTCCTCCTGCACACCTTCCCTGCAACTTGTCATTCTTGGCAGCGTCCCCTATTACTTGCTGTCATCCACGGCTACGTATGTGCTATGCTTCGTCATGATTGGTTCCCTTTCGCATGCGGCTCTGTTCCGTCCGCGGAACAACCCGCGCTATTGTGCGCTAGGTGCGGCCGGTCTTCCATCTGGTCCATTCCTTAATCCACGGCATTGTCCAACCGCCAAAGGAGGTCATCCGTGAAAGCCGCGATCACCCTGACTCCCGCCGAATCCAAGCGATTGCTGGCCAAGGCCGTGGTGCAGATGCCGGAGGTGAAGGCCGCTCTCCAGCGGGCTTACGTCATCCTGTGCGGCGGCACCACCAACGCATTCATCGCCCAGGAGTTGCTGGGACGCGAAATCGAGCCGGCCCGGTTCACGGCCGGCATCAGCAGCATGGGGTTGCTGTGCGTGACCGATCCCTCCGACAGGATCCCGTTTCCGGTGATCCTCCACAAGGGTGTGGTCGTCGACATGACCATCCGCCAGGCGCTCGACGATTTCCACCGCGAGACCGTCGTCATCAAAGGCGCCAACGCGGTTGACGTAGAGGGGAACGTCGGCGTCATCACCTCCGGCTTCGACGGTGGCACGGTGGCCGCGACCATCGGCACGCTCACCTCGCAGGGCCTGAACTACATCATTCCCGTCGGCTTGGAGAAGCTGGTACCGTCCGTCAAGGAGTCGGCCCGGTGCACGGGGGCCAAGACGCTCGACTACACGATGGGGGCCGATTACGGGATGTACTGTCTGGTGAAGGCGAACGTGGTCACCGAGATCCGGGCCCTCAAGCTTCTCTTCGACGTCGACGCCACGCATGTCGCCTCGGGCGGCATCGGCGGGTCGGAAGGTGCGGTCTCGCTGGTCGTCCTGGGCGAGGAGACGAAGGTAAAGGCGGCCATCGGTCTCCTAGAGAGCATCAAGGGCGAGAAGCCCGTGAAGGGCATCCGGGGCCACTGCGAGCCATGCCGCTACACCTGCCGTTTCGCGGGCCTTCCCGAGGCCAGCCTGCCCGACTGGATGAAACGCCAATCGCTGTTCGCGGACTGACACCGGGCAAGTGGAATCCAGCCCGCCGTGACAGCCATCGCGGAACATCCGCGGCGTGGCCAGGGCCGCGCAATCGCCGGGTTCTTGTTGAGGTCCCTGGGATTCGGTCCGCGTCCCGAATGTCGGCAGAATTAGCCCCAGAGCGGGGGAGGCGTGAGGTAGCTAGGATTTCTTCTCGGTGATGTCCAGATAGATGATCTCGACGGGGCTCGGCCAGCGTCTCCCGAGTTGGCCCGGGCGGTCGTCGATGCCGAAAGCCTTCTTGACCTCCTCCAGGGTTTTTCCTTCCTGAACCATCGCCTGGATCTTCGCCTGCTTGTCCTCGAACGACCCAATCAAGGCCTGGATGTCTGTCTTGCCGAAGAGGTCACCGTGTCCGGGCACAAACGTATCGGCGTCGAGCTTGAGAACTTCCTTCAGGGCCCGGACGAGGCCAAACGAGGTTCCGCCCTTGTGCCGATGGATGAGCGGGTCGCGGCCGATGAACACCAGGTCTCCGACAAAGGCCACTCGTGCCCCAGGAAAGAGCACCAGGACATCGCCGCTCGTATGCGCCGGTCCGAAATGCAGGAGATCGAGACCCGTGGGTCCGCACTGAAGACTCAGAGTCCGTGCAATCGTCCTATTGGGAAGATATGCCCGAAGAGCTTGCAGGGCAACGTCCTTGAAGGCTGCCTCCATGTCTTTCTTGGTGTTCTCATGGGCGAGAATCGGCAGCCCTGCGGGGAATCCGGTCAAGCCGTTGACGTGGTCGCCGTCGCTGTGGGTGAGCACGATGGAGCGGATCGGCTTGGGCGTCAGTCGAGCGACTTCCGCGACGAGCCGTCTCGTCGAATCCGCGGTCATCTTGGCGTCGATGGCGATGACGCCCTGATCGCAAATGGCGAATCCGGTGTTGGCGCCGCTCCCACCCTTGACCGCAAAAATCTCGCCTCTGACCCGCTGGACAGTCATCGCCGGAGGCTCCGGCGGCTGTTGTGCGGCACAGACCGCGCCGCCAAGACAGAAGATGGCGAACAGCATCGCCCAGGCCGTGGACCAGTTGGAATCTCGCATCGGACCTCCTGGACGGAGTACGTTGCCACGTACGACAAGTGGGGTCAGCCTCGACTCCGCCATGCCTTGCCAGCCCCACCTCGATGTGGCCCGCCACCCGCCGTTGCGTGATCCTGCGGGGCCCTCATCTTCAGGGGCGAGGGCGGCCGCGCCGAGTGCGTCGCTTGGGTCGTCACGCTGACGAAGCAGCGGGGCACGCGGTCAGCCGTCCTGCTGCACACCTTCCCTGTAACTTGTCATTCTTGGCACCGCATTCTGAGGGGGGACTGAGCGGGTGACGAGATACTTACTTATTTAAGGGCGTCCCCCTTTCTTGTTGTTGTCGTAGAGGCTGCGGTTGGGATTGCCCGCCTCGGTGCGCAGGTCGTGGAGCGCCTTGGCAATCAACGCCGGGCTGTAGCCGCTCTTGGTCAGGTAGGCGGTGAGCAGGCCCTCCTCGATATTGCTGTTGTCCGAGCGGTCGGTCCAATCGCCGAGGTAGCGGTAGCCGAGCTCGTCGCGGAAGAGGGCGATGACCCGGTTCTGGGTGGCGCGTTCAGGTTGGCCGATGATGCTCACTTCAGCACCTCCCAATGACCGCCTTTTCGGGAGCCAGCCCGTTTCAATCGTCCAGCGACTTGCAGCTTCAGGATGCCGCGTTGCACCGCGCTTTCAGATTTCGAGATCTGTAGCGCTATCTCGGGAACAGTAAGGTTCGGGTTCTCTTGCAGCAGTTCCAGAATGCGCGCGGGGGTGTTTCCTAGCGTTTTTCCTAGCGTTTTTCCTAGCGTTTCTACCGGCGTTTCTGTCGTCGGCTCCACTCCGGACAACGGAAACCCGAACTCAACCCAAAGCCCCGTCCCCTCGTAGCGAAACTCCGGTTCCCGCAGGCCGGCCGTCCGGCAACGCTCGATCATGTCGCCGGTGCCGGTGCCCATGCGTTCGATGTATTGGGTCAGATAAAGCAGTTCCGCCAGCAAGGGATTGCCCGGCACCGAACCGTGCGCCTGCCGCAGTTGCGCCAGCGCCAGCGAAGGTGGCAACGTGCCCGGATTCCAGACCTCCAGCCGGTCGGAAAACAGCATCACCTGCACACTGCCGCTGCTGGTGTAATCCCGATGCAGCACCGCGTTGACGATTGCCTTGCGCACCACCTCCGGCGGCATTTCGTAGGTTACCGGAGCCTGCGTGCTGCGCTCCCGCGTGCCCACGGCGCTCATGTTTTCCCTCCGTCGGATCGGGCTGATTGGTCGGATCCGTCCACTCGCTGAGTTCCCTTGCATTCCGGGTAGCCGGTGCATCCCCAGAACTGGGAACCCGCGTGAGCGCCTTTGCGTGCAGTGCGCAGGGCCATTGGCTTTCCGCAGAACGGGCAAGCCGGGGTGGGCTTGTTCGGCACGTCAACCCGATCGGTCGGATCCATCCGATCAGTCCGATCTTGCCTTCGTCGTTCCTCAAGCCTCGCGGCCGCCAAACGCTCGCTGTAACCGCCCGCTTGGATGAACTGACTTTCTAGGCCGGCGATCTGCCGGTCGAGCAGGTAATTGGCCTGGTGGATCAGGCAGATGACCGCGTTGGCCAACACGGCCGAGTCGGCGTGGTTGAGCCAAGGCGCGTAGGCTTCGGCATCAGTCCGATCGATCCGATCCGACTGATCCGTCGGATGCTGCTTCCCAACCTCCCGCACGGCTCGCGCCTGAGGATCGTCTTTTCCCCATTGTCGCAGGCCGCGCTGTCGTAGGAAATCCTCGTAGTCGAGCAATAACTCATCCAGGCTGGCCCGGGCCACATTCACCAGCCGCAACTCGGTCTGGCTTGAGGTCGCCGACGCCCGACTTCCCTCTGCGATGTTCTGCCGCCCACTGCGCGCCGCCTGAACCATTTGGTCATTCGTGCGCGACCGCTTGTCCACGAAGCGCCCGCAGAATGCCACCGTGGCGTCGTAGATCACCGTCGCCACTTGGAACGAGCGCAGCTTGCGGTAGCCGCCACTCGGGCGAAGGGTCTTCGGGCGGGCAGGATTTTCCGACCGATCAATCCGATCCGACTGATCCGACGGATGGGCCCGCTGCCCGCCGCCCGGTGCCCCATGGTGTTCCGGTTTGCTCATACCAGCCTTGTCCTCCCGGTCAGCAGTTCCTGCATCATGCCCTGCTTGAGGGCGCGCGTCTTGTCGCGGCGCTGCGTGAGGAGTAGAGTTCGGATTTTTTCAGGGCCATGGTGTTCCTAGATTCTGCCTCTTCTACTTGCTGATGTGTAAGCGTTTTGCCGCTGGGGGGGGCCTCAGCGGCCGAAGCGTTGCGAAGGTCCGTCTGCAGGCCGTTATTCGCTCATGTCCTCTCCAATCTCGTATAGGAACTCGGGCGCGAAATCGGCCCCGTTCTCCCAGACCACCGTGTCGACATCATGATCGACTGTGAAGCGCTTGAAATAGGTTATATCCCGCAGCGGCTCAAAGATGGGCCCGTCCAGGTGAGGGTGGAGGTCCACGATCTTCGTGGTTCCCTCGTTGAATCGCACACGCAACCGGTACCCGTCCAGGTAGGTTGCATCAACGACGTAGCGCATGATTGACTCCTCTATTCGAGTGGCTCAATATGAGCGAGGAATACGGTGCCACGTACGACCAGTGGGGTCAGCCTCGACTCCGCCATGCCTTGCCAGCCCCACTTCGATGCGCCCCGCCACCCTCCATTGCGTGATCCTGCGAGGCCCTCCTCTTCAGGGGCGAGGGCGGCCGCGCCGATCGCGTCGCTTGGGTCGTCACGCTGACGAAGCATCGGGGCACGCGGTCAGCCGGCCTGCTTCACACCTTCCCTGTAACTTGTCATTCTTGGCAACGCATTTCGCATTTCAAGCGACCCGCGGTCCCCGGATTTAGTTCAACCCCGGATTTTGTCGCGGCTCCGCGCGACAAGAATCCTTAATTTGTTAGGCAGCACACATCTCCGATTGACCTTTCAGTATCGATAGCCGAGATCACCGGTCGTTGTCTTCAGGTGATGTTTCCGCCCGGAGTTCCCCCGCACGTTCTCTGACTTGACCCAACAGCGAATCGCAGAGTTGCTTGAAGTCGCCTCTGTTCTTCTCCCCTTCCTCCCACCATGAGCCCTTGAAGTGCTCATTATACCGAATGCTCGAAAGCTCCATTCGGATTACACCCCCGATTGCGTCCAGCGTATCAACGACAGCCTTCGACAGAAACATTTCATGCCGGCCGATGACGTCAATCAGTTTGTTGTGGGCTTCAGACAGATTCTTGAAATTGGCCTGCAGGGTCGTTTCATCGGTCCCGCTGTCGTACGGCCTCGTTGCGTTTATCAAAGGCAGGCACGCTCGTGCCGCTCGCCAGCACTCCGTAATCGCCTCCAACTCAAACTCGGCGAGGCGCTGCAGTAAGTAGTTGCGATGCTTTAGGGCAGCATCGAGCTTTTGAAGCTTCGCGTCGATATCACCTTTCCAGTCTTGGAGCCATTTGTCTCCGAGAAACCGCGAGAACCCCAGGACAATCCCCCCGCCTCCTCCGAGGCTAGCGAGGACGATGGTGCCAATCTTGAGCGCATCTAGCCATTCCATCTCCGTGCCTCTCAGCGTGAGGTTTCACGCGGGTGTTAGCCCACTGCTTTGCATGAAGGATACAACGACTTTATTCTTCCACCACGGATCTGGCCCGCGATTGCGAGCGGAGTCACGCGGTGTGTAGTAACCGATGAAACGAATCCTGTCACCAGGTCGCACTGAAACCCTAAGCGTTTGTCCTCGGTGAAGGGCACGATTGTGAGTTATGACGGCACCGTTCACGGACACCTCGACGATGTAAGCTACTTCGTTCTCCAGTTCCGCGAGAAGCAAGGCATTTATGGCTTGCGGGACTTCGAAAGTCTCCACCCGGGACGTATCCGGTGCCCCAGCCCACAACTCTCCCCAGTACATCAGTGAGGAATCGCGTGAGTGCTCAATGAAGAGATGCGGGCAGCTGCCCGCCTCCCAAGAGCGGTCGATCATGTACAGGCTGGAGAAGTCTAACTGATGGATTTCCTGCTCGCGTCGTGTGCCACCCCGATCCAGGAGAAATGAGATCGGCCAGAGCGATGGTCCCACCAAAGCAACCTGGCTGATTAGGTCAGCTCCATCGACATGGGCAGTCGACTGGACCTCTCCTGTTTGAACGTCGTAGGACGCGGTTCTGTGCACCCTCACACGCTCAGCACCAATCGGGCCGAATACCGCAGCCAACGGAATAATGACGGTCGCTGCCGGCGGTAAACGCATTCGAGGAAGTGCAAGGTTCTCTATGTTCCGGGGCTCACGAGCCTGAAACGGACGGAATCCAATCCCGGCTGGCTGTTCTATTTCGCATTTCAGGGCATCGAGCCTGATCGGTTGCTCTGTGACATTGGTGGCCGCCACATATACACCCCATAACGGGCGTAGGCGGTAGATTTCCTGGAAACTTCGCTGGCCACATACCTCGTCGTAGGCGAACGCTTCCGAGATTTCAGCCTCAGGCACTCCAGCTTCGAGCAGCAACGCTGTGGGGAAATCCTCCGAGGCGACCCGGCCCAGCAGTTCCTCACGAGACGGAGTTCTGCAGGCTTCGAAGTAGGGGAACGGGTTGATTCTGGAGTGGTCAAGAATGCGGACGACGGGATGGGCACGTTCGTATGCATCGCGGTCTTTGAACGCGTCACCCCACACGTGTGATGAGCGATGGGCGGCCGGGTGCTGCCGGACAATCGAAGACAAGAAGTCTCCGGCGACAGTCTTCGCGAGTAGAGGCGAATCGACTGGCATCTGCGTAAGGGAACCTTCAACAATCTCGCGCAGTGCGGAAAAGCTCTTGCAGACGAGGTAGCGGCAATACAACCAGTCCTCGTCGTGAGGTGCCCCGATACGATTCATCTGAACAGCCCTGTGCCACGAATCGCGCGCGAGCCGGAGTTCGTTGACAGACACCTTTGTGCCTCGTGCGTGTTCAGGGTTGTAGTGACCAGCGTCTGCGTGGCAGTCGAAACACAGGGCGATAGCGTTGTCGGCGGTGTCGGATCCACCTCTTGCGACCGGGACAATATGATGAACCTCGACCTTTACGCCAAGGTAGCGGTGGCACAGACAGCAATGACGTGCGGCGGCAACCAATGCCTCGGTTCCAACCTCTACGCTAAAGCCCATGTCTTATCGATGCCTCCTAATGGGGACACTGACCTACGGGGCTTCTAAGAGCTGCTGAGAGGTATCGCGGCGCCGTAACCGCTGGTAGGTCAAGCGCCTGCCTAGGCTTGGCTCATCTCTTTCCGGTCCGTAGGCAAGTGCACACGACGTTCATGTCCGGCATAATACGGGACGTTGCCAAGTACGACAAGTTGTGTCAGGCTCGACTCTGCCATGCCTTGCCAGCCCCACTTCGATGCGCCCCGCCACCCGCCATTGCGTGATCCTGCGGGGCCCTCATCTTCAGCCCGAACAATGCAGTTGAACCGCAAAGCACGCGAAGCACGCGAAGAGAACCCCAAAGATCTCAAGGGGTCTCGCGCCATGTCCCCCGTGGGCGCCAACACAATTCGGGACCGTCGCCCGAGGACGAATCCCTCTGTCTCGTCCCCCTTTGCGCTCTTTACGAGCTTTGCGGTGAAAAATCCGGGTTCAGGGGCGAGGGCGGCCGCGCCGATTGCGTCGCTTGTGTCGTCACGCTGACGAAGCATCGGGGCCCGAGGTCAGCCGTCCTGCTTCACCCCTTCCCTCTAACTTGTCATTCTTGGCAACGTCCCGCATTCCACGTACGTCACTCGCCTTTTGCCATGTTCCACCCCAAGGCGACCCAGATTGGAGCCCTTTACTCACAGCATGAGCGATCATCACAACAACATCTCGGTGTAGGCGGGATAGTACCTATAGATCTGCCTGTACGCCGCCACCTGACTCCAGTCCAGCTCGAATGCACTTGGAACCCAGCCCTCTCTACATGGCATCCTACTGTCGAGGTGAAGCCGCTCTTTGCGCGTGATCTTCGGTACGACTATTTCATGCGGCCTTTCAACCAATGACTCTTTTAGAAAGTACAAAACGCTTCTATCCAACTTGCGCAGCTTTTCTCGCTCCCTCCTGGTACCAATCATGCCGCCCAGTGACAGCATCCGATTCCCATCGGCATAGCTGAAATTGAAGAGCGGAAAAAAGCTGACTCCCCGCCGGGCCAGCACACCTTTCGCGATCGCTGTATCAATGAGTCGGGCATTTATGCCGATCAAAGACGACCGCGCAAACTCGCGCACCGAGGGATTTGGCCACAAATAGTCATGTGCCTCTTCAACAAAATGCTGTCGCCATGTTCTCGGGTTCCACTTTTCCAGTCCATCCTCGGGTTTTCCCGGCGGCTCCACGTCAACTGTTATAAGTAGAATCGAGCCCGGCGAGAGTTGCGCCGCGGCAAGATATGCCGCCGTTAGCATTTCCCCTTTGAGAACATCATCGAAAT
>Ga0315294_10003698_pt1 | contig 16700 bp, 10 predicted proteins | sample YL17G13_40_MG_FD_203626 | JGI IMG/M metagenome (GOLD analysis project Ga0315294, IMG submission 203626) | Sediment microbial communities from Yellowstone Lake, YNP, Wyoming, USA - YL17G13_40 | ecosystem: Environmental > Aquatic > Freshwater > Lake > Sediment | place: USA: Wyoming | collected... | reverse complement strand
GATTTCATGCTTCAGGGATTCCTTCAGTCGGGTTTGCAAAAAAAGTCGAGCGACACGACGAAGACACTATTACATTGTTGAAACAAAACGGGTGTACAGACGCGTTTATCAAAAAACTAACAGACCCTATAGAGGTTGTAAACTATTTCAGTAAAGTGTATGTGGATGATTACTGGAAGCGATTCGGGTTCCTCATTGATTACACCCGATTGATGAATACGATCTCTGACGGATATAAGAAGTTCATCCAATGGCAGTTCCATAAACTTCATGAAAAAAATCTGTTAACTCAGAAACCACATTTTGCTCCGTACTGTCCAAACTGTGGACCGGTCGCGGTCGATAAATCAGAAACCGATGTCGCCCAGGGCGGCTCTGCAGAGATTCTTGAGTTTACAGTTCTTAAATTTACTCTTATGGACGGGACAATTCTCCCCGCAGCAACACTCAGACCAGAAACAATCTTTGGTGTCACCAACATGTGGGTAAATCCTACGGTTGAATATCATAAAGCAAAAATCAACAACGAAACCTGGATTTGCTCCAAAGAATGTTTACAAAAACTTTCTTATCAATATGATAATGTTCAACCACTTCATGAAACTATCAAAGGCAAAGACTTGATCGGTAAAACCTGCGTAGTCCCAGAAATCAACAGGGAAGTTCCGATTCTCGCTGGTGTATTCGCAGATCCAAGTGTTGCCACCGGAATAGTTATGTCCGTGCCAGCTCACGCCCCATATGATTGGATAGCACTAGTAGAATCAAAAGAAAAAATCGAGGCAATCAAAATCATTGATGTCAAAGGATTCGGCAATAACCCAGCAAAAGAAGCATGCGACCAACTCCAAATAAAAAGTCAAATAGAAACAGAAAAACTCAACGAAGCAACCGAGCTTGTGTACAAAAAAGAATTCCATACCGGGATATTAAATGAGAAATGCGGCAAGTATGCTGGTATAAAAATCGCAGAAATCAAAGACACGGTAAAAAACGATCTAATCCTGAAGAATCTTGCGACTCTAATGAAAGAATTCTCAGAAAAAGTAATCTGCAGATGCAAAGAAACAGTCGTCATTAAACAAATACCTGATCAATGGTTCATCAAATACAGTGACTCTGTTTTAACAAGAGAATCCAAAGACTATGCAGCAACCATGAATATTTACCCTCAGGAATATAAAGATGAACTGCCAAAAATCCTTGACTGGTTTGGCGACCGAGCAGCGATCAGACGAGGCTCCTGGCTTGGAACTGAGTTTCCCTACAAGAAAGACTGGATAATCGAACCAATTTCAGATTCAACACTTTATCCGGCTTATTATATACTCTCTTCGTATGTGAATCAAAAGAAGATTTCAGCAAAAGATATGACCGATGAGTTCTTTGACTATGTGTTCTATGGACTCGGGTCTCCACAACACAAGATCTGGCAGACCATTAAAGCAGATTTTGACTACTGGTACCCTGTTGATATTAATCTGGGTGGAAAAGAGCATAAAACTGTTCACTTCCCGGTCTATATTATGAATCATGTTGCGATCATGCCAGAGCAGAAACGCCCACACGGGATTTTTGTGCACTGGTGGGTGACACAAAAAGGGAAAGAAAAAATCAGTAAATCAAAAGGTGGCGCAGAACCAATTGTTGAAGCAGCCGTCACGTATGGTGTCGATGCGATGCGTCTCTATTACTTGCATATCGGGTCACCTTTTGTTGATATTGAATGGGATCCTGAAACCGTCCTTAAATACAAAAACAGAACTATCAACATTTGGAAACTGGTTCAACAAATCTCAACAATAAAGGAAAAGAAACAAGAGAATCTTGATAACTGGCTGAGAAGTAGCCTGCAACGACGGATACAGAAGGTTCTTAATGCATTTGAGACCTTTGACCTGCGGGTTACATCCAACGAAATCTTTTTTGAATGCCAGAAAGATCTACAATGGTACTTGAAACGAGGGGGGGCAAACAAAAAATTACTTGATCAGTTTGTCCGCACCTGGATTGTGCTTATGACACCGATCACACCACATCTTGCTGAAGAACTCTGGGCGACACAGGGACACAACCATTTTGTTTCTAATGAAAAATATCCAGAGTTCAACCCTGAGGAGATTTCTGAAAAGGACGAGGTAGGAGAATACCTCCTTACCAGGGTCATCGAAGATACCAACGAGATTCTCAAGGTCACAAAGATTACACCAAAAAAAATCTGTATCTACACGTCACCGGAATGGAAACAAAAAATTCTCAGGAAAGCTTTACGGCTTGCTGCTGGAAATGAATTTAATGTTGGTCTGATGATAAAAGACACATTGACAGATCCATCGATGAAACCACTCGGTCAACAGGTGTCTCAATTTGTTTCAAAAATTGGCGGCGAGATAAAAATGTTCAGTGAAATAGACCGTGGACGATTCCTTATTCCTATTAACGAAAAAGAACATCTCCTTAACGCAAAATTATATCTCAACGAAGTATTTAACTGTAAGGTGGAAATCTACAGTGCCGACGATATAAACCTTTATGACCCGACAAAGAAAATAAGGTTTGCGACTCCCTTACGACCAGCAATCTATATCGAATGAAAAGGAAGGTTATGCCAAAGAAATTTGTTCGAATGTGTCCGGAATGTAACAGCACTGATATAAAACCGGACATGTCAGCAGACTCCTATTCCAAAGGCCTTCTAAATCAATGGCAATGTAACACCTGTGGTCATACCGGGTTGTTTTTCCCTGAATATACCCAAGAGGATTTAAAAAAGATAAAAGAAAAAAAATAAGGAAGAAACCTTTGTTACTTTCGTTTTCGCCATTTGATAAAGATGACCGCACTGATTAGCGAGAGGACAATCACAAGGCTGATCATGACCAGTGTAAGGGTTGTTGGGAACGAGGTAACGACTACAGGGAACACCTCAGATTCCACTTCATTACCTGCGATATCGGTGACGTTGATCTTAAACTCGTAATAGCCATCTCCTTCTGCGGCTGTATAATCCCATTCAAAAGGAGAAGAATCCAGTGTGTCTCCGTATGCTGTCCAGCTGCTCCAATTCGATTTATCCTCAGAAAACCGATAGTACAACGAGACTTCTTTAATACCACTACCGTCTTGATCATTGACAAGTCCGGACACGGTAAAGTTAGAAGACCAGCTCATTTCCTGTTCCAACGTAGGGATATCAATAGTTCCGATCGGTACGGACGTGTCTTTTCGGATGATGATTGCCTGGTTATCACTGGTGACTAACAAGGTATTTCCCAGTGTATCATTGATCTTGAAATACAGGTAATAGACTTCGTCTTCATTCATTTGATCCCAATATTCTTCTTTTAAACTCCAGGAGTTGCCATAGGTACTCGCATTCACGTCAGTCGCAATGGTGGTCCATGAAGTCTCAGAATTCGGGCGATATTGAATAGTATCTAAACGGAAATCATCCTCGAACACCAAAGAGAACGTTGGTCGCTCCTTGAACCAGAGGGTGCCACCTGAAACGCTGGGAAGATCAGGTGCCTTCCAATCATACAGAAACGAGATATCTCCCTGGGACGGGAAATCTTCTACGTTACTTGCGTTATCAGTGGCTACCGTACAGAGTTCAAAGTAGCCGCCATGTTGACTCGGACGATTGGTGAAGTTAAAATTCCAGGTTGGTAACGATCTCGTAGAGTCTGCAAAAAGGACCCAATCCCCAGAAAAGTTATTGTTTTGTGAATATCGATAATACAGTTCAACAAGTTTGATGCCACTTGCATCGATGTTCAGGGTTCCTGTGTCATTCGCCGTAGCATTTATACGAACATATGTTGAGTTATATTTCTGTTTCATCCCCTGGGCTTTAATATGCGATGTTGGCTTCTTTGTATCTTGCTTAAACGTCACTGTTTTTGACGCGGTATTCCCTGCTAAATCAGTGATCTCAAAAGAGATGCTATGTAACGCGGTAATGTTATCATAAAAGGGCAACGCAGAGATATTCATGTTCATAAGCTGCTGATCCTTTGTTCCATTTTCTCCAGTACACAGTGCAGCATCTGAGGTTGTTTGAGTAATATTATCCAGTGTATATTCCAGGGTATAGCGAGCAGATTTCACCCGCAGTCCAGTAATATTATCCTTGACTTTTATAGTAAAGAAGGGAACAATCTCTGGTAACCATCCTTTTGGATCAGGGGTAAAAGTACTACTATTAAGGAACGGCTTTTCTGTATCGGTTGTCAATGTGACGTACCATCGGAAAAGTTTCGGATTATCTCGGGTAAGGTTTGTCGCTGTGAAATCAGCTTGCAGACGAATCGTCCGATCAAGAGCCTGTCCTCCTAACGAAAGAAGACTTCGATTGTCTAAATCCTTCAAAGGATTTTCATTTTCATCAAGTAACTTAAAGGAGATAGTACTCAAGGATTTATTGTACGAGACGTCTGCATAAAATCTATCCCACCACAGCGCCTCCGGTAATCGTATTGGAACAGAGATGATCCGACCAGTGACTTCCTTGGTTGAAGCAGTAAACCTCCCAAGACTATATAAAACACCGTTTTCGTCAGCAATGAAGACTAAGCCATTCGACACCACAGGCGACCCAAGGACTGGGACTGCTGTCCAGATAGGGAAGGTTTCATACGTCCAGGTTGTTTCTCCCGTAATCGCGTCTATTGAATAAATCAGACCTGCAGGAGTACCGATGTAGATATGGTTATCTGCATACGCAGGAGATGAAAGTAAGACATCCTTAGAAAAAATCGGTAGCGTATATATCTTGTTTGACCAACGTGATGTTCCATTCACGGTATCAAGAGCATAGACAGTTCCATCAGGAGAAGCGGCATAGAGAACCCCATCGTACACCGCAGGAGTTGACTCAGCCACATTGTCATAGGAAGAGGATGGAGTACCGAGAGTCACATTCCACAGGATACTTCCATCATTAATGTTCATCGCAACAATCTTGGTGACTGATTTTTTATTGGTCACCTGTTTACAAGTTACAAACACGGTATCTTCATAGATAACTGGGGATGCATGACCAATCGCACCAACCGCTTTACTCCAGATTTTTGTTACAGTCGTTCCATCAAGATGCAGGGCAATAACACTGTCATTCTCTGGGGAACTACATCCGACGATAACTATATCGCTCGTCACTGCTGGGGTAGAATAACTTGGAGCAGGCAAGGAATATTCTTCCCCGCTCTGCTGCCCGGTATCAAGATCTAACGCAAGGAGTTTATTATTCGTATATCGATTACTTTCAAATATATAGCTATCATTGTCACCACCCCAGGTGCTAATGAAAATCGTATCACCAGAAACAACCGGAGATGCATCATAGCATATCTTCTGGCCATAGGAGAAATCCCATTTCTGGGTGAGATTCTTTGTTTCATAGCCGTAAATATGATTTTCAGAGCCACCCTTTGCCTTTTGACCCGTTGCGATAATAACAAGCTCATCGGTGACCGCAGGGGAATTGACTACATTATATCCAAACGTCGCGGAGGATGAGTTTGTCTGAGGATCACCCTCGGTTACTCCTGCGGGGAGGACAACGCTATATTGATGGAGCGATCGTTGGTTTGAGAGGATATAGACTTTCCCATTACCAATGACCGGGTTGCGGAATCCCCCGCCAACATACTCTCCACTGAACCAATAGCGGTTATTTGTTGCTGCTCCTTTACAATTCGATGCTCTTGTGTTTCCGGAATCAAAACCAAACAACGGCCATTCATCCTGAATGAATGAAATCATGATTGTCTCGTTTTCTTTATTTACCTTTGTACGTTGATCAATCCGATAATACGTATTAAAAGAATCCTGCCAACGGGTTTTATTCTGCCATGTGATCGCCCAGCTGAAGATATGCGGTGATATAGACGGAGAAGAGGTTGAAAAGTTCACCCGAATTTTTAGTTTATTATATTTATTATGATAATCATAGTTAGAAAGGTTATTCAGATAAACAGGCGGAGCCCAAAACCCTTGCTTGTTTCCCGGTAATGTCGTATTATCTACTTCGACATAGTATCCGGTTGCATTCTGATATAAAATTTGATATCGGACTTTTGTTCCTGCTGGTTGATAATCATCCCAGGTGAGAACCTCCCAGTAAAACGATTGATAATTCGTCGAGATATTTGTTGGGTCAATTGCGGTTTTTGTTTCAGCAATTGCATAATCCAACGAATAACCCTTTTCGGTCCGTGCAAGCAATCCTACATAATTTGTTGATAACGTGCAAATTTTCCGTAAAATCGGGAAAGATGCGACAACAGAGATATCAAGATAATTATTATCATCAACGGCATATTTCACCGCGCCACCAGGAATCGTGAAATTCACTGAAAAATCTGTTCCAGCTGATCGATTGTTACCTAACAGCTCCCATCCTCCGACAATGAAATGACTGGAATTCCAGTAATAAAAATCAACACGAGCATTACTGTCTGCTTTTCCATTCCAGAGTACATGAATATTATCGACAGATTCCGCATCAATATCGATTTTAAAACGAAAATGATAGATGATATATACTCGTAATGTAGAAGAGGATCGATCTGAATATCGATCGTCAATAGTTGACATATATGAACGATCGTTATCACCCAGTTTGAGTTCAAATCTCAGATGATTATTCGGAGAGAACAATTTCCCAAGAGGAAAAAAGAAAAACGATTGATACGCATATGCCTCATGATTTTTTTGTGCGAAATTATATGGTATTTGGCTAAACTCTTGATCAAGGACGATTTCACCGCCTTTCACCACACAGTTCGTAAGATTCACACTTGAAGCATTATTAAAAGTATCTTCCCAAATCCCATCTGTAGGATATGTAACAAAACTTGCTCCAACATTGGGAACGATGAATCCTATCATTAAGAAAATAATAATCCCTACAGTAATTAACAAATTCATCGAACGTATTTTTTGCATATTTTATCTCCATATATAGATTTTTATTTGTTTATATTACTTTTGCCCACTTAAATACTTTCTTGGTATATGGTAACTAATCATCCTTTATACTATATTTATGCGATATATTTATATATTAGTTTTGGAACAGTTTTTTGATTGAGGTCATCCCAATTTGTTATCTACTTCCTCCTTAAAAAGTTTATTAATTTGATATCATGAAAAAAAGATGATTCATTACCGTATCAATATCTGGATATCCATCACATTCGTCCCTGTAAGACCGGTACGAAGCGTATCACCCAATCCTTGGAAAAAAACATAAGAGTTGTTTTGCTCCAAAAAACGAGAGGGATTCAGCTTTTTTTTCAGGGCACGAGCAAGCGTAAAACCATCGGCGAGAGCACCAGCAACATCGCTATTCCCATCAATCCCATCTGTCGCAAAGGAGGCGACAACTAAATCATTGCCTGCGATCTCCTTCACACAGCTGAGCACTAATTCTTGGTTCCGTCCACCCGACCCACTCCCCCGTACCGTTACGGTTGTTTCGCCACTGGTGATAAAAACAGTCTTTCTATGGCAGAGACTCTTTTTTACTCTGTTTATTAAATATTTGCCAATAACCCGTGCTTCACCAGTGATTGACGTCGTCATCAGTTTTGCGTCATATCCAAGTTCTTTTGCTTTCTCCATAGCACCTTGACATGCACGTTCATTATTTGCTATAATAAAATTAAATACAGTCTCAAACACGGGATCATTTTCTTTAAGAGTCTCAGAAATACGCCCAGCGATACCTTCCATTATGACTGTTCTTACCGTTGCTGGAATATTCGTCCAAAGTTCATATCGTTTAAGAATTTCTCTTGCATCAGAAAATGTAGTCGGATCAGGAGACGTCGGACCGGACGCAATCGACGAGATCGGATCATGCACAATATCTGAGAGAATAAAAGAGATGATCACTGCTTTTGTATGTTGGGAAAGCTGTCCACCTTTTACTAAGGAAAGATGTTTCCGAACCGTATTCAGTTCATCAATACTTGCACCGGACCGTAACAGCAGATCGATCGTTTTTTGTAGATCATTGAGTGGAACACGAGGCTTACAGAACAATGCAGATCCACCACCAGATATTAGGACGATCACGCAATCGTTCTCACTACACTGGCATAAGAGATCAAGGATTTTTTCCGCACCACGGATACTGCCTTCATTTGGAAGAGGATGCCCCCCTGTAATAACCTCTATTGAATGACTTGTAATTATTGCAGATGGATCATTTGTTATTACAACACCTTTTGTTACAGTCACCGCATCACAGACTGCTTGTGCCATCCCCACGCTTGCCTTCCCAAAACCCACAACATACAGATGATCAAAAGAGGAAAGATCAATGGCTTCCGACGCAAATACCAGCTGCGTGCCGCAAAAGACATCTTTTACAACACGAGAGGGTTGTACTGCGTCAACTGCAGCAGTCAACATATCAAGGACGTCCTTTCGTTTCTGCTGAAGCACCGGTGTTTGACCATTCAAGACCAGATCATCATAATTCTTAAACAACATACTTCCAAAACAATCATTTCCCAAAATCAAGTTGTCGCATCAGATTTCGCCGCATCTTCCGATCGCTGGAAAAACCTTTCATCATCCGCTTGGTCATATTATAATATTTCAGCACCTCTTTGACGTCCTTATTCTCCACACCAGCACCCCTCGCGATCCGTTTAATCCGCGATGCCTGGATAAGCTCCGGGTTTTCCCGCTCCTCATTTGTCATTGAATCCATAATAATCCGGAATTTCTTTAGCTTATTCTGCGTCTCATCCATATCTACATTTTTCAATTTCCCAGACATACCACCAGGAAGCATCTCTGCGATCTTCGACAACGGACCCATCCCAGAGATCATATTCATCTGTTCATACATGTCATTCAGATTGAACTTGCCAGACATAAGTTTTCGCGCGGTTTTCTCCGCATCCTTTCCTTTTAGGCTTTCTTCGGCCCGCTCCAGCAAGGATTTAATATCACCCATACCTAAGAGTCGTGAGATGAAACCTGACGGATCAAACTTCTCAAAATCAGCGGAATGCTCACCAGTTCCCACAAACACGATCGGCGCACCAACCTCAGCAGCAGCACTCAACGCACCACCACCTTTGGCCGTCCCATCAAGCTTCGTCAGAACAATACCGGTGATACCGATTGCATCATTGAAGGCTCTAGCCTGTGGACCAGCCTGCTGACCCATCGCTGCATCCATCACCAGAAGCTTCTCATCTGGTTTAATCGCCTTAAAAATATTCTTCATCTCAGAAATCAAATCAGCTTCTAGTTTATGACGTCCTGATGTATCAACAATAATCACATCAGCGGTCCGCTTGAATTTATTAAGACCTTCCTTGATGACATTCACCGCATTTTTCTCGTTTTTATCCCCATAGAACAGAACCTCGACTTGCTCAGATATCTGCTTTAATTGTTCGTAGGCTGCTGGACGGTGAACGTCACCAGCGATCAACGCAGGACGGAGCCCTTTTCTCTTAAAATATGTAGCCAGTTTTCCACAGCTGGTAGTTTTCCCTTGACCGTACAACCCAACCATCATGATGACCTGCTTGCGAATCGCAAGTTCCCGGGACGCTCCAACAATACGAACCAGCTCATCATAGACAATATGAATAACATGCTCCCGGTTCGTCATCCCTGAAGGTGGTTTCTCCTCAAGCGCACGCTGCTCTATTTTTTTGGAGAGCTCAAGAACAAGTTTGACGTTGACATCTGATTGTAACAATGCTCGTTGGATGTCTCGTACGACTTCTTTTACAAGTTGCGCATCGACATGGACCGCGTTTGCGATTTTTTTAATTGTTCGCTTCAGCGAATCTCCAAGATTATCAAGAACCATAGGAATCTTATTTGTGACATAGAACAAGAGAGATTAAAAGGTATCGTCATTTGGTTTTTCCCAAACATCTTCCACAAATATATATACAATTATCGATATTGAGTAGTCGAGGATGATACGAAATGAACACCATAAAAAAATTTATTGGAATAGTAATTGTAAGCCTCTTTCTTGCTACGAGTTTTAGCGGATGCGTTCAGCAACCAGGACCCGGCAGTAATATCATTATTATCCCTTCTGTGAACAACCTATATTCAGATAACCCAAAATCTATGATGGCATCGTATTACTCCTCTGAAGAAATAACAATCAATACGCAGACGCCACAATACAGCCTTCCGTTAGATCTCTCAACAATCGTAAATTTTAATACTGTTGATGATGTATTTACTCTTACGAATCAACAGAAGGAACTGCTGAAAAACAACGGATTTTTTGTCAGAGATTTTGGCGCAGAGAATGATTCGACTGGAGTATACATTTATCTAAAAAATCATGACATCCCTATTTTCGTTACCTCCGATACACTCCTGCATCTCTATCATATTCTGTTTGATCAAACATTGAAAGGAATCGAAGAGCGGGAATTTTTCGACAATATTCTTGACCTTAGCAAAGCATTATTCGATAAATCAATACAAGACTACGACACATTCATAGAACCTGATTTGAAAGAAGCGGCCAGACGAAACGTCGGCTTCTTTAGCGTCGCTCTCTCTCTGCTGCAGATACCATCAGATGAATATAACAATTCAGAGACCATCAAAACCGTTTCCTTCTCCATTCCTAACTACATCAGCGACAATGTTACCGAAGAACTCTCCTTCATCGAAGCACATGAGGGGTTTCAGGATAGCTCGATCTTCCATTACAAAGAGGATTACTCTCAATACAAACCGCGTGGACATTACACCCAATCAGAAAAACTCAAACGATACTTCAAAGCGATGATGTGGTACGGACGAATCACGTTCTTACTACGTGGTAGTGATATTATAAATGAAATGGATGCAAAAATCGCGACTATTCAAGCATGTCTTATCTCAACTGCCTTATCTTCACTCACAATAAACGATGAGCCACTCGAAAAACTCTGGCAGAAAGTCTATGTTGTTACCACATTCTTTGTTGGAACCGGTGATGATCTCATCCCGTTTGAGTATCTCACTAGCATCAAAATCGTATTCGGATCACAGTTCAACACCACAGAATTTACAAATGAGACAAAAATGCTGGGCCTCTTGGGAACATTAGCACAACTTCGAAGCCCACAAATCTATGGGGGGACAGGGAACGTTGGAATTCAACCGCCATTTACAAAAGAACAACTCTATGAGGTGCTCGAGAAAACTAAGGGGATGCGACTGATGGGTCAGCGATTCATTCCAGATTCCTATATGTTTCAAAATTTAGTTTTCCCAACTACTGGCCAATACACAGGCGATGGAACACCATTTACCTATGGAATGGGACAGCGAATCATGCCGCGAGGACTTGACATCATGACAATCCTTGGTTCAACTAGAGCACGAGAACTCCTCAATGCCGAGGGTGATACACAATATGAGTTCTATGAAAGGCAGATAGAAAATCTCTCTGCACACTTTTCTTCGTTGAATGTGACCGAATGGAATCGAAACTTGTACTGGAGCTGGCTATACACTCTGAAGCCGCTCCTTAGTAAGTTTGATACTAAGTATCCGTCCTTTATGCAATCCAACGCATGGGCGGATAAAGAACTCCAAACAACGCTTGCATCATGGACGGAATTGAGACATGATACGATCCTGTATGCAAAACAGAGCTACACCCCAAGAATTACATCCATTCCGCCTGAGGAGAAACCTGTTGTTGGTTATGTCGAACCAGTCCCTGAGTTTTATGCGCGAATACTTGCACTGACAAAGATGACAAGAACAGGGCTCACCGATCTTAATGTCTTGAATCAAACAGAAACGAATCGTCTATACAATTTAGAAGTGGTACTCGAACGATTACTCAATATTTCAAAGGATGAACTCGAGGGAAAAGAACTGACTGATGACGATTATACGTTTATTCGAAACTTTGGTGAGCAACTCGCCAGTATTGTCACCGGTGTGAACAACCAAGGAAAAGAAACCACCATTATCGCTGACGTCCACACCGATACGAATACTCTACAGGTGCTTGAAGAAGGTGTTGGTTACGTTGATCTGATTGTCGTTGCATATAAATGCCCTGATGGTAGAATCATTGCAGGTGCAGGTCCGGTGTTCAGCTACTATGAATTCAAACAACCAATGTCTAATCGTTTGACGGATGAGCAATGGAAACAACAGTTGGAGAACGGACAACAACCAGACCGACCTGCGTGGACAAGTAGCTTTGTTGCTGAATAAATAGTTAGACATATAATTTGAGGGTAGGGATTAACCTGCTCAAATCTTTCCCTTCAATGACGACATCAGCACACTTTACCACACAGGTATCCTCTGGATTAAATGCAATTCCAAGTCCACAGGTCTCCAGCATGGGAATGTCAAAGCACGAATTCCCAACCGCTGCACATGCTTCCAATGGAAGATGAAGTTTCTTCGCAAGAGCTTTGACGTTTTTATCCTTATGCATGAGTTCAACATGAAGGACACCTTCGCCAGTCAATCGTCCATCTGTACCAACCTTAACTTGATTTGCATACGTATAATCAATCCCGATGTCATGAGCAACCTTTTCTGCTAAAATGTCAAGGCCAGCGCTTACAATTGCGGTGTGAATGTGGCGTTCCTTCAGAAATGAAATACATTCTTCTACACCTTTGATAAAAGGGATCGTATACAATATTTCCTGAATGGTGTCCTTCTTCGCTGATTTTCCATTCTTTTTCCAAAGAGAGACATCCCTTCTCATGAACTCCAAATAATCGATATCTCCCCGGAGATACGGCATGATAGAACGTTCATTGGTTGTCCCAAAGTGTTCATGGATGTATCGCCAGGAACTCACTGTATCAAGGAGAACGCCATCCATATCAAAAAAAACGAGTTTGATAGTCTCTCTCTTTTTTCTCATGAGAGGAGATGGTTCTTTGTGTGTGCGGTAACATGGATAATTGCAGGCCGATTTCATTCGGGCAAATCATGCAACAGCCCCTATAAATACGTTTATCCTCATAGAAAAATCGACCGATTATGTCTTAACGATTATTCAATAGAATTTAGCTCTTGTTCAGAAGAGTTAAGTTTATGATAGTCTCATGAATACACCCGGTTTATGAAAAATCTTGCGGTTGGCATCTTCCATGATGAGGAGCTCGGTCGAGAGTTAGGGAAAAAAGGATGGTAAACTAAGAAGGAAGAGTGGTTACTATTTGAGATGGGGTAAAAAAGTAACCCCACCAAAATCAAAGAGTTTTCTACCTGATGAATTATCAAGTAAATAATTGGGTGATTGTTTAGTTTTGTTTTTCTATTTTCTTATTCCAAATACCATCATATCTTTCGAAAATCTTCTGTACATTTGTTTCATTACCACTTAGAATATCATGAATAATTAATGTTTCATCTTTTGCAATATTTTTCATTCGAGTTTTATATTTGTGTAATCTGAAAAAAACAAATATTATCATTCCAATGAAAGTGAATAATGCAATCCATGTAACTATCTGGATAAAATTTTTAATGTTTACATCTATGGGAAAAGTTGTAATGAGTATTAAAATATTCATACCAGTTAATAGAACAATAAATAATGTGAGAGTCATTAATTCTTCATTGTAGAAATTGAACCGTTCTATGTTATGTTCTTGCATGAGATAGTTGACCCAATCAACCAAGGATAAAGGACACTTTTTTTCTTCATTCATAACCTTTGCCTCCGCCTCTAACAGATATCTTAATATTTTACCTATTACGGGGTCTACCTTTTCCTTTACGTAGTTGCCCCTGAATTATTATTGTTTCCACACCCTGATTTTTGTATTCGGATATATATTCATGTATCAAAGAATGATGTAATTCGTTAACATCTAAAAGAACGATGCCTACTTCATTAAAATATTTTTTATACGCAAGAACCTGACCCACCAGATTCCTCAATGTTCCTTTGTCATTAGCAATCTTTACTTCAATACCATATTTATTTTTGTCAATTACGATGTCTACTCTACCTGCTATAGTGTTAGCTTCTCTGGTCGCACGATTATTATACATCACATCAAGCCAGATTTTTAATTGTCCCTGTAATTCCTTTTCATTGATACAAGGTTCGGGTCTGAACTGTTCTTTAATTTTATGTAAAATTTCATGGAGTTCACTTTGTTCAGAAGGATATTGTTGTGCAGAGGGTTCTTCAATTTTTTCGAGTTGCACTTGTATTTTAGGTTCTTCCCTTGGAGGTTCTTTGACTATTTCGGGTGGTTGATACAAATGCGTTGGTTGAGATTGAACTGGTTCTGTCTTTGGTTCAATTATATTATTAATTTTGGTACTAGGTTTGTTGCAAAAATCTTCTATATTTTTTAACTCCAATCGTTTTATGATATAGTCTATATAATCATCACGTGTCAATTTTATTTTGGTTTTTTTATCAGAAAAGAATTCTTCCTCATACGATGCAGGTTCACCAATTCCATAATCCTTACAAATTTTCTTCAAGTCATTTATAGTTAATCCGTTAAGCAGAGTTTTTTTCTTTTTTTGATTCTCAATGTTTGTATCTATATCTGTTTTGATTTTTTTTATCCCTGTTCCTAAGTCTTTTCCTATTTTTCCAACCGTGTCAAAAATTCCCAATTCAATCACTCCCGTTTCTTTCTGTAGCTTTGCTTCTACCTACCGATTTGTAACATTATCTTCTTTAAAAACATATCCTTTGAAACCTTGTTTTTGTACTAATCACTATCTCTTCTTTTTCGTTTCAAAAACACTATCATAGAAATTGCAAATAAAACCAAGAGAATTTCAAAACCTGGCGCACCTGGTACAATACTTTTTTCTTTGATAGTTATTGTAGATGTTTTTATATTAGTAACTCCATAATCATCAATGACTTGCAACGTTACCGTATAGGGACCGCTTTTCTGATATTGATATGTTGGATTTTTAAGAGTTGAACTTGTACCATCTCCAAAACTCCATGACCATGATTGAATCGTAGTTTCAGTAGCAGTTGACAAATCTGTGAACTGTATTGTATCCTCTATTGTTGGTTCTGTTGGAGAAAACGAAAAACCAGCTACTGGGTATGCTGGAACTCTTACTGTACCACTTGCATATTCTGTATCTTCGCCGAGAAGTACTGCACCATACATATCTGTATATTTTGCATGTAACATTACTGTGAAAGAATCACCAGGACTCATAAATTTACTAATCGTTAAAATGCCTGAATCAGATTCTCCCGTATGTCTTGAGTCAGAGCCACCACCTCCAACAAAACTTATATCACAATATCCATCATCTGCTGTACCAGGACAATCTAAAGAGTATCCTACTTGAATGGTAATAGTATTTCCACTAGTTCTAACTTTAATGTCATAATTACTAGGGGAACAGATAACATACGGATTATTAGTAGGACCATGTAGATTAATGGACCCCATATTTACTGTTGTTTGTGCCGCAATAGCAATCTTCGATATAGGAAGACAACTAAGTGAAACAAGACATAATACTACGATAATTAACGTTATTCTATTTTTCATAACCTTTGCCTCCGTCTGCTGATTTGAAACAATCACTGCCTTAAAAACGTATCCTAAGACCTTTTTTTATAAAAGTGATAACAAACATTATATATTAATGAAAAGAAGGACATAAGCTGGATTTAAATGAAAAATAAGAAAATAATCGAACCAAAAGCAAGTGACACAAACCAATCCAACATCGTAATGATACCCATCGAAAAAATCAAACCCTGTCGTTGGGGAACTGGAATAAGGGACAAAGAAAAATTTGAACGATTAAAAGAGAGCATCAAAGAACATGGTTTGGATGATACACCTCATGTTCTACCATTAAAAGATGGTATGTTTGAACCTTTTATTGGTGACCATCGTATAATGGCATGTAAAGAGATTGGATGGAAAGAAATTCCATGTATTGTAGAGGATATCAGTGAACAAGAAGCGATGGAAAGATGTGTCGGTAACAACACAACCCATTCTGATTACGATAGTGTTCGAATTGAAAATTTAGTATTTGAAATGTGGAATACCCAAAAATATCCATCGAAGGCTCAACTCGGTAGTAAAATCGGTTTGACAGGTCAATGGGTCGGTTTACTGATAAAAGCAAAAGAACTCAGGGTAGATTGAAAGTCACTTACGATTCATGCATTTCTACACAATGTATTAATGATGTAGATTTACTAAGTGATGATAACGACAAAATACAATTTTTAAAACTCGTAAAAGAAGGTAAGGTAAAACCATCTGATGTAAAAGAACGTGTTAAAGAGTTATTCAAAGCAACTGATGAGACACGAAAAAATTTTCTTTATAGAGGACAACCATTACCAAGCGACATCAACAAACTAAGAATGCCAAAAAAAACTATTTCCAGTAAAACTCTTTTCCAGAATCCTAATCTCATGCCTGAGATTTACGAACTGTTGAAAACTGTGCAAGACCATTTTGCTCTTAACAAAGATGATGTTAAAAGGAAGGAAGATATCAATTACGCAAAATTCTGTGCTAGTCTATTTCTGCAAATTCTCTATAAAGAGGGCAAGATAGGAAAAGATTTTTTTGAATCTGTTGTTAGAAACGAATTAGGTATTGACAAGGACCAATTGCATCATTTCTATGGATTGAACACGAAAGGTGTTAGTTGGTGGTTGAGTAAGACTAAGAAAGATGATGAGATTGAAT
>Ga0315294_10003696_pt1 | contig 16701 bp, 18 predicted proteins | sample YL17G13_40_MG_FD_203626 | JGI IMG/M metagenome (GOLD analysis project Ga0315294, IMG submission 203626) | Sediment microbial communities from Yellowstone Lake, YNP, Wyoming, USA - YL17G13_40 | ecosystem: Environmental > Aquatic > Freshwater > Lake > Sediment | place: USA: Wyoming | collected... | reverse complement strand
AGAGCAATTGGTAGAGCCATGAAGCGCGAACCAATAACAGAAATAAGAGATAGATTGGTTTTGATAAGCAGATTTAATGCAATACTGCACTACCTTAACGATGAGGTTTTCCCCAATATTGGAGTAAACAATAAGAAGCGTCAATGGATGAATGAACTTCTTGGAGTTATTAAAGACTGTGAGACTCACGGCAATAGGATTACTGAAAAGCAATTCTTTTTTGCTATGTATAGAATCTATCAATTATGCCCCGAATTTCTCGAAGGCATTGATACAAGTAAAACAAGAGGAATTCCAAGCAGATGAAAAGTAAAGCACTAAGCTGCACCCGTTGCAATCTCCATATGACCCGCAAGAATGTCGTGTGGGGGAGCGGGCCAATCAACAGTAAGGTCAAACTTATTGGCGAGGCCCCAGGTGCCAATGAGGACGAAGCAGGATCACCCTTCTGTGGTCGAACAGGCATATACCTTACTGGTACACTCATTCGCCTTAGCGGATTAAAAGAGATTCGTAAACTCATTATTGAGCTAGATAAATTAATAACAAAAAGAAACACTCTCGAAGCCGAAATAGAAAGATTACGGAAGGGCGAACATTTGTCATTTTATCCAGAACATTAAAAACTTAGGAGAAAAGGAGAAAAAAATGAATTCTATATGCTGCTCCAACAATCATTGCCATTGTTTCCAACCTAGATATAACTACAAATTTGATCCAAAAGTCCTTGAAGTATTCGGAGAAATCTTCAATTGCGAAGGTAGAAGAGTTAAAATAGATGATCTTGACAATGTTATTCTTTCATTAAGAAATCTAACATACATATACGATATTTGCACACATTGTGGAGAAACTAGAAGCAAAAGGGAAGGGGATTGATGATTAGAAATTCCTTGTTTCTTCTCGGAACTTTCATTAACCTCGGCGTTGCCATTAACTTCGGCGATGTTCACTCGGCATTAGGATGGCTTGCAGCTACGGCAGCAGCCGCTTATATCTTCTTCAACGAACTACCCTAATACAAGGAGTAAACAATGTCGGAAAAACTAATTGTAAAGATTATTCCTAAAGAATTTGAGATTCTACAATCTTCGCAGTCAAGCGTTGAACTTCGTCGCGGACCCCGAGGCTCTGTTGATGTGACAGTAAAAGCCTACGCTACAACGATTACTGAAGCAGCCGATGAAGCAGTAAAAGTCTTTAACAAACTGAACAAGCAATTCAAAGCTGAGGAGAAATGATGGCGAAATATGTTGTTGAGATAAACGATTATTGTACTATTCGATTAGCCAACCACGACGAAAATGGCGTTACTTTCAAAGATGCCAAGGAAGAAACTATTGAATACATTGCCGATATGATTATTGCTTACACCCAAAAGATAAGAATGTTACAGACTATGACTGAAAAAACATTTCCTGGTATCTCTTTTAAAGTTTAGGAGAAATTTATGATTAAAAAATGTTTTGGTTGTAAAAGAGAAGAGGTTGATCCAAAATTTACAAGTAAACGTTTTCCTAATCTTTGCCCTATTTGTTTTCGTAGAGCTACAGAAGCTTACGATAGAATTATGAAGGAACAAAACAGAAGAACAAAACGATAACCCCCCCCCTTGCTGTACTGACGTACTGAGTGTCTTGTATAGTCAAAGTAAAAAGGGGATATGAATGTTTGAGTACTCAAGATTACAATACAATACAATACAATACGATATATTATGTTTTTTACTTTTTTCAAGACTTTTAAGATTTTAACTTTACCAAGCTCGAGTCTTCGAGAGCGTTGTATCTTTACTAAAAAACGTGTAGACGTATTAATAAGTACTAAGTTCGAGTTTACGAGAACTTAGTACTTATTAATACGAGTAAAAGCGTATTGTTTTTTAGTAAAGATACAACATAATTAGTCATACGAAGTCTTATTATTATTTACTAACTCCCTTCGGATAGAGTGTAGGAAGTCATACCACACATATATATAGACAAAGTACTGATTTCACACTATACACTACGAGTTATGCGTAAAGATGCACAAAAAATGCGTAAAAGATGAGCAAAATCAACCTGTTTGACACATTGAAAAAAAAATGCTATGCTAAATCATATCGTTATTGACTGTTTTAGTGCGTATAAAGTCCATTTAGGAGAAAAGATGCTTAAACATGACCAAGAAACGAGCAAACTATCTCCTTTCCCGTGTATACAAACTGTTAAAAGATCCCGAATCGTTTCTCCGCTTGAAAAGAATTCGCCCCGAAGGCAAACTCGAAATAGCTGGTTTGGCTTATCCATGGGCCAATGTGCAAGTAGTAGATCCCCGAAGGGACATTCTTCCATCTACTATTCACGAATCGTTGCATTTGATATATCCAAATTGGACCGAGAAGAAAGTGAAGAGTACCGAAAACCAAATTGTTATGAAGATGAGTATAAAACAATTCTCGAATCTCTTATTCCGACTTGCTGAATGCGTTTCTGCTAATGGACTAGGCGAGGTAGATATTAGCCAAAACGATGAAAACTCCGAATGAGTCCAAAAATGAAAACAATAATTGATTCCGACGGTAAACGTTATCATTTGTTTGGGACAGACAAGGTTGAATGTAACGCTTCAAGATTTACCGAAGATTGTCAATTATGTCAACGTGAGTCGATTGAACTAATAAAAAAATGGATAGAAGAATTTGGACAATGTTGTCTTGTGTGTAACGAGAAACCTTTTTGCTATACGTGTCTCAGAGGTGTCTGTGTTGATTGGTGTGCCGATAAAGCTTACATTGAGGAGTTTGGAACATTGAGAGGGTGCAAAAGATTATTGCACAATTCGTATTGTTCCGACTTCACTTGCAAGCATAAGCTTCAAGGGTGGTGGGTCGAAGGAAACCTTGAACACAACAGGAAAATCTTCCCTGAATTATACGAACGGCTCTATAAGCAAAAGGTCGCTAAAATAAATAAAGCGAAAGGATAAAGCCGTGAAAAAGATTTTACTGTGGAATAAAATCTTAAAGGCTAAAGGTCTTTATGTAAAACTGTGGAATCCAAATGCTAACGCAAAGAAAATTCGATTTTACGGTAACATCGGTACTAACCCCTGGAATTCGGATATTTGCGACTATATTGAGTCGAGTGTTTTTCCTTGTGTGAAAGCAGAAGTGAATAGTATCGTAGGTAATCAAGCAGATGTAGAAGTCCGGTGGCTTTGGAATCACCCATGGGAGATTAATTGTAAAGCTGAAGCGACAATAACAAATCAAGACTTGAAGTATTCTGATCCTTCGGTATTTTGCGGTGGAGTTGGTTACTGGCAAATTACGATAGATAAAAAACTAATAGACACTGATAGATTTACCCTAGTAACTGTGTGGGATAATGAAGCAGGGTTACTGAAATCGAACTTAACATCGGCACAGTTTATCAATTTGCTTGATGCTACTTTAACAATCATGCCCCTAGACGAACAAAAAGCCACCTTACAGCCCATCGGAAGTACTTTTGACGTTAGTACCAATAGAAAAAATCATGCAGCTCACAGAGAAGTCTTCGACGGCTTACGGAAACAATTAGGTGATGCTACGAGAAGCCTTGGTTACAAGAAGGGGGACATTGATCCGGCGACCCTTGATAGGATCGTTACCGATGCAATTGGTAGTGATAAAGCGACAATTGAGAATTGCATAGCAGAGCTTCTTAAAAGTACCCGACCTTAAAAAAGATAAAATAAAACACACCCGATCAAAAATAGATTCATAATAGATTCATAAAGTATTTGACACCGATAAAGTGAAGTATTATTCTATACTTAATAGGCAATAACCAAGAAAGTATGAGGAGTATGAGATGGTGGAGCCTGAGAAAAAAATACGGAAGCCTAAGAAAGCCGATGACGAAGAAATTTACTGGTTCGGTGACGCAAGTCTGAAGAAGCGAAAGCGGAGGAATTACGGGGTTTGTATCAGCAAATCTAAGGGTGGTTGCAAGATAAACCCCAAATGCGAAGCAACCAGTTCCGATGAATGCGAAGACTACGAAAGCATTCAACCATTCATCCCCCCAATAGACATCAACTACAACCTTAATCTGCAAATTGCAGAAACACTTGCTTACGGACTTTCCGGCAATGACAATATGTTGCTGGTTGGTCCGCCGGGTTGTCTTTCAGGGAAAACGAAAGTACGTCTTCGAAGAGGAAAGCGAAATACAGGAAGAGATTATACTATTGAAGAGGCATATAAGAAATTTCATTATATGCAAACAGGTAAACGCCCATGGGAAAAGGGATATAAAACAAAAATACAATCTCTTTTAGAAGATGGAACAATAAATTATCTTCCTATTGAAGATATTATATATCAAGGAATCAAGAAAACTTATCTTATTAAAATGAAAAGCGGAAAGACTATTAAGGCAACAGCAGATCATCGATTTAAAGTTTCTTTTCACCCTAAAAGAGATATAGAGGGATTCGTTCGTCTTGAACAACTTTCACCAGGCGATGAAATCTTATGTCATAATCGTACTTCAGTTTCCTCTGGAAGAAGCAATAAATATCATGGACGTGCAACTATCTCATGTAAATATCATCCACATGGTAGAATAAAGTATACACTTGGATATAAATACAAAGAAGTTTATGCGTCTATAGCTATTGCTGAAGCTGCTATGAATGGAATCTCTATCCAAGAATTTATATCTATTATTAAAACTGAAAAACATAGAGCAAGTACTCTTAAATATATACCTAATGGTTTTGTAGTCCATCACAAAGACACAAATGTCCTTAATAATGACATAACTAATCTACAAATTATTACCAAACGTAAACACGATATTATAAGCGGAAAGATTCTTAAGAGAAATTTTAGTGTTCAACTTCCACGAGCCGAATGTATTGTATCAATAAAAGAATATGGAGAAGAACCTGTATATGATATCTCAATGCAGGGACCACCAAACTTTGTTGCTGATGGTTTTATTGTCCACAACTGTGGCAAGTCGTCATTGGTAATGACAATCGCTGCTATTACCGATTGGGAGTTGGTTCGCTTTTCCTGTTCCGAAGAAACCAGACAGAGTCAGGTCATTGGTCAATGGATTGTTGTTGGTGACAAAATGAAGTGGGTCGATGGTTATGTTACCGATGCCCTTCGCAATGGCAAAATTCTTCTTGAGGATGAAGCTGATTTCATGCGCCCCGAATTACGAGGGGCGTTGCATCCAATGCTTGAAAACAATGGGACAATTACTTTACAAAATTATCACCCACAGTCGGGTGAACCATTTCTTGAGGTTCTTGATCGTCACCCAAACTTTCGGTGGATAAGTACGGCCAATACAACTGGGTTGGGCGATGACAGTTTCCTCTACCACGGTACGCAATTTATGAATGCTGCTGCACGCGACCGATACAACGTTATCATTCCCATGATGTATTTGAGTATAGAGGAAGAAACTGAGATCATTACAAAGAAAACTCCTTTATGCCCAGATGGTACATTGGGCATTGATGAAAATGTTGCGAGGAAGATGGCTCAAACTGCTCACGGTATTCGTCAACTGTTCGATCAACAGAAGGTTCAGTACACGTTCAGTATGCGTCGATTGTTAGCATGGGCACGATATCACGCCTTCTACTGCCGCCGTAATCCGGCAGAAGCAGTCAAGTTATCGCTTCTATCGTTTGCAAGGGATGATGATGTGGCTAAACTAATAGAGATTATACGGCTACATATGGGAAGCGATTTCACTTCTGGGCTTGAAACGATTACCCGTGGGAGTGTTTAGTAATGCTGGCAGAAAAGAAAAGTCCGCTTACAGGGCGGAAGGTCGAAGCCTTGAGGACTTTGATTCAGTATCAAACGGGTAATAAGACCATTGAAATTATCCATAGCCCAAATGCTGAATTAAAGACCGATGGTAAACGTATATTGCTTCCGTGGATTAGCGATGATGTGTTTGAGGAATACGCGGGTCTTCTTCATGCAGGGGTCTTACATGAAGGAGCACATATTAAACGTTCCGACTTTCCTATACTTGGTGACAAGAAAGCAATCCCCAACCAGTTAGTTCTCGGGTTTGCCAATGCAATTGAGGATACCAGAATAGAACGGTACGAAAGCCAACAGTACTCTAGCCTTAAATTGGAATTCAAAAGATTTAATGACTTCTACAAACGAGACTATATTAAAACTAAAGATGCCCATGAGAACCGAATACTTACCGACCCCCAACACTTTTTCTTCCTTGTCGGGTATTGTGTAGACTTATACCTTGCTGATGACGAATATGACTATCTGCCTGAATCAGTTATCGCTACATTCAACCAAATTAAAGACATAGTTGATGATTACCGCACCAAAGAAATAGATGGACCGAAGGGTTCCTTAATCGCTGTTGCTGCTGCAAATGATATCTATAAGCGCTTGAAGGATTTATTTTCCAAGCTTCCCGAAGTTTCGATAGACGGTGAAGGCGAGCCAGATAATAAAGAAAAGAACGGTAAAGAAAACACAAAGGATAAGAAGAAAAAGCAGTCAGGCGATAAGCGTGAGACGGATGATGAAGAAGGTGAAGAAGGAGAAGAAAGTGAAGACATGGAAGGAGGGGATGATGATGGAGGAGAAGGAAGCGGAGATGAGAATAAAGATGATGATGCAACAGGCAGCGATAGCGAAGGAGATGAAGAGGGAACTAAAGGAAGTGGAGAAGTTGAAGAAGAAGAAGAGTCCAAAGGGAAAGGAAGCAGCAGCGAAGATGATAATGGAGACGAGGAAGGAACTGGCGAAACTGGAGAAGAAGGAGACTCAAGAGAAAGAAAAGCAAAGAAAGGCGACGAAAAAAGTTTGAGTGGTACACCCGTTGACGATGATGATAACGATGAAGAAGATGATGAAGAAGATAAGTTACCTTCGCTAGATGATTTTGATATGAAGGTAGACGGCAATGAACCGACTACAGAAACCGAACATTGTGGCTCTATTGAAACGAAGGTAAAAGATAAAGGTTCTAAGAAAAACCCCAAAGATATAACTAGCTCAATGGAGAAAGCTATAAAGGCTGCTGCCGAAGCGGGTACGACACTTGATTTTACACGCTTTGCCGACCCTGGTGGCGAGGATGATGGTGGCGGGGACTTTTTGAACCCTAGTAAGATGCTTGATATGGCAAAGGACGCAGGAATCAAAACAATTCGAGAACAATACTACGAAGTCTTGCGAGAAAAAATAGTTGAAAAAGAATCATCTGGGCCAACACAACATATGCCCCACCCGTTAGCTATGGCTCGTGATGTTATATTTACTCCTAACATTGATGCAACGAATCCACAAAGACAATTTTATGCGGAACTGCGCGAGGAACTAGCCCCTGAAATTGGACGCCTGAAAAGTCAACTACTGAGTCTCATTATGTCTCAGAAGCGGGTTCACTTTGCCCCCGATTCTGAAGAAGGCGAAGTTGATACAGCAGCGCTCCATTCCCTTCGTCATGGGAATAAGCGGATTTTTAGTTCTCACACCTGGGGACGTGACCTAAATACGGCAATTGAAATTCTCGTTGATTGTTCTGGTTCTATGGGTTCAGATGGTAAAGCAATGGGAGCAATGAAAGCTGCCATAGCATTGAGCGAGGTATTGGCTATCTTGAAAATACCCTTCGAGGTAACAGGGTTTACTACCGACGCACGTAGGATAAGTGTAGACCCCGAAGAAGAAAATATTTATAATCGCATTGAGGGGCTTGTTCATTATATCTTTAAAGCTTTTGAAGAGAACTTTGGCACAGTCAAATATCGCCTATTATCAATCAGAGCACAAAATAACAATTGTGATGGTGAGTCGGTAATGTGGGCCGCTCAACGATTATTTCGGTGCAAAGAAAAACGAAAAATCCTATTTGTTTTTTCTGATGGAACGCCCGCATGTTATTCCTCTAGTCATCCGTTACTGGAAGCAGACTTAAAAGAGACTGTCAAGAAGATAGAGCAAATGGGGGCCGAAGTTTATGGCATAGGGATTTTTACTGATGCGCCGAAGCATTTCTACTCAGAGCATTCTGAGATTACGCGGTATGCTGATAAATCTATAGCTTCTGCAATTTTCGAATGTTTAAAGAGAAAGCTTACTCAAGGAGTACCGAATACCTAACCATGAATAAAGAAGATAAGTTTGATCGTTTTATCCAAGAAAACGATCACGTAATAAACAAAGTAGTAACTCGTTTCAAACGAATAAGAGGCTATGATAAATTAGATCTTAAACAAGAGGTCTATATTAAAATTTGGCGAAACTTTGATAAGATAGAAACTTCCAATTCTGATCCGCATTCTATTGCCTTCCGAATATCGTATACAACATGCTGCAATATTTACAAATCATCTACAAAAGAGTTTGGTGGAACACAAATACAAACTATAGGTTCTGACATAATGGGGATAGAAGTTAGGGCCTTCCGCCCGCAGGCGAGTAGTAATCCTGAATTCGAATCAGATATTTTAAACCTGCAAGAACAGAACATTATTGTTCGCGATCTTATTCAAAAGATGATGCAGCAATTGCCTGCACTAAGTAAAACTATCCTACAACTTAAAATGTCCCCAACAATTGATTTGCTTTTCCTTGCCAACCGTGATAAAAAGGTTAGAACAAAGACGCATAGGGATTGCGCCCACGCAGTCATAACAAAGAAAGCCTTATGTGAACACCTTTCAATTAAGCCCTACGATTACGATATTGCAGTACAAGAGATTAAAAGGATATACAATGCCCTCATTGAATAATCCATAACCATATGCCAACAGTTCATATATCCATATCGGGCGATGTTGCCCGAATTTTAAAGTCTGTACCCACCGATATCGAAGCCCTACTCAAACGCCGATTAGGATATTACATAAATGCTTGGCTACCTGTAACAGATGTTAATGGTCGCCCCATTTATCGTAATGGCAAGCAGGTTAGAAAACCAGAACAAATCCTAAGAACAAAATACCGCTATCTTGATCGTACGTTTCCTGCTGGAATGATTCACCGAGCTGCCAAAGTTTTCCATAATCGAGGGTGGCAAGTTAAAATTCTTGACAAGCGTCCTAAAGCGTCCGTGAATGAGGGGGTAGTACTTGGTAAGCTACAAACACTTCCATTTGAAATTAGACCATACCAGATTCGTGCAGTAGCTAAAGGATTACTGACCCCACACATGATATTTTACCTTTCGACGGGAACTGGAAAGAGTATAATATTCGGCACACTAATTAAATTATTAGGACTTAAGACATTAGTAATAATAAATCGTGCCGATTTGCTTATGCAACACTATAATCTCTTATGCAAAATACTAGGTTCTGATAATGTATCTATCATGCAAGGGAAAGTATTTAATCCAGATGTTGTCGTGAACATAGCAATGGTACAAACAATCCATGCCAAACTGAAACACGGAAATCCCCTAAAACATAAAATGCGGAAATATCTTTCTAGTATTCAATATCTTGTTTCCGATGAAAGTCATCATTCTAAGAGTACTACATGGAAACAAGTATTTAGGAATTGCAAAGATGCGAAGTATCGACATAGTTTTAGTGGTTCCCCATGGGATCAACTGTCGGAGAATGTAGAGCTAGAAGCTGTAAGTGGGCCAATCCTCTTTAAGTACACTACAAGTAATGCTATAGAGGAAGGTTATCTTTCTCAACCCATTATTACTTTCCACAAATATCCACGCAATACCGATGAATATGTTGGTTCCCGTATGCAAACCGTTTATACCGATTTAATTGTAAACAACAAAGACCGCAATAGGACAATTGCAAAAATAGCGAAACACGAATACATGGCCACTGTTAATCAGATACTCATAGTTGTTCAACGTATAGCGCATGGATATATAATCGCACAGGCATTACGTAGTGTGGGAATTCCCGATCACGAAATCGGTTACCTTCATGGTTCTAAAGGCAGGATAGTAAGAGAAGCAGGACGAAAGAAATTTGAAACTAGAAAAATCCGCATAATGATTGTATCAAATATATGGAGTGAAGGTATTGACCTTCCAGATTGCAACGTTATGATTAAATGCGATGCTTTAGGTGGCAGTTATGAATTGAATGAAGGAGAAGGGGTTAGAAATCTTGTTCAACAAATCGGTCGAATCCTTCGTAAACCAATTATTGCAAATGGCGAGATCGATATAACCAAAGAAAACATTGTCTACTTTCATGATTTTATCGACCGGCAACAAAAGTATGTTTCAAATTGGACAGATAATAGAATCCAAACATGTAAAATGGAACGAGCATTTGTAGTTAAGGTAGAAGAATGAAGAGAATAAAAATTACTGAACACATAATTTGGCACGCACGTAGAATAGCGAGAAGAAAAGTTAAGACTGTCCTTGGCCGTTGTTTAAAATCTAATGAAATTGTTCACCATGTAGATTTTAATCCATTGAATACTAAAAATTCTAATCTTTTAGTTTGTACTCGGGCATATCATATGAGATTACACCGAAAACTTCAATTATTAGAAAAAGTAAAAAAACATAAAGATAAAATAAAAAGATTATATGCAGAAGGATACTCTGGGAATTATATAGCAAAAGATTTAAAGTTTGGTCATCGTACTGTTAGAAAAATTCTTAAATATCTAAACGTTAAGATAAGAACCAAAGGAGAAGCAATAAAGACTAATTTGAAAATAATGAAGGTTTCAGGATACTACTACCATACAGATGAATTCTTAATTAAAGAACTTAAAAGAGTTAGTGTATTAAATAAAGAAAGACCATTGAGTGAACGGATGTTTAGACAAATATCGAAACATTGTAGTAGCACAGTCCGCCGTCATTTTGGATCGTGGAATAACGCTAAACGAATCGCCGACATCTCCTAATCGAAAGGATGAAAAAATGTTTAATCGAATCTTATTTTTTTTATTTCATCTGCCGATATCGGTTTAAATAATCTGTAAGCCCCCAGGTACAGTCAGCGATAATCGCGTGGATCGGACCATCCGGAGGAAACATTTTGAAACAAATAGAGATAGAAAAAATTCTTTGTGATGAGTTCAGTATCTACTATTCCAAAACGCCTAGCCCTAAAAGTCTTATTAAATTACACGCGGTAATTAAAGAAATGACTAATCTTGAATTTACAAAACAAGATATAATTTCGTATGTTGAGTACTGCTACCGCACCACCCGTTCGGTTAAGGATATTAATAAACGTTCAAGCATTGATTATTTTGTTGCTGTTTGTGCTAGTATTAGTTTGTGGCCTAAATTTCTTGATTACTTCGATGCTAAAAAAGCAGTTGATGAAGAAACCGGTGAGGAAGAATCACCACCACCGAATGAAGATGATTCTATTCTATGGGAAGGCAAACCCTACGTACCCATTGGTACAATTGGCAATATTGATATATTCTTCAATAGTGAGAAGACAAAATTAATTATCCGTGATAATTCTTTAATCATCCCTAAGTATGAGCGACTTGTTACATGGAACAAGAAACATCCCAAAAATAAAGTAGGCGAAGAAAAACTTATAGAACTTTTAGAACGAAAGGGCTTTAACGTATGATGAACTTCTTTTTATCACTATTGATTAGATTCTCCTTGTTCATTACCGGAACAACACAAAAGTATATGAGCGGATTTTCAACAGTAATGATAGATTTTGATGGCGTACTATTTCCAACAAACGGAAAATTATTTGACAATGACTTTGAAAATAACGAACCACCTGATGCTATAGTCCGTTATGCAGAATGGCTTTATCAGCATGGTTTTAAGGTTGCGGTTTTTACTTCACGGGCAGTATTTAATCCATTAAGCTATTTCAAAATACACAAGTATCTTAGAAAGTGGGGGATTAAATTTGATTATGTTACCCCTGTTAAATTTCCTGCCATAATATATATAGATGATGCTGCTGTATTTTTTGACGCTGAACATTGTGGTGAAACCCTACCCCTTGAGATATACGAAAAAATGGTACACATGACTCAACGCAATTGGCTCAGTAGAATTGAACGTAGAAATAATCAATTCAAAAAATAGTAAGGGGTGCATACATAATGGCTGGTGACCGTTCAGCCCGCTATGCAAGTGAACTTGGTAAGTTGAATTTCATTATCCAAAATTGTGAAAAATGCAGCGGCACAGGTATTACTAAAGAGGGAATTCTATCTGATACCTCAGTTACGAAGGCAAGACTTAAACACACGGAACGATTAGAACTTAAAATTGAACGTAAATATCGCCTTGCAGAAGCAAGTTGGGTAGATGAAAGAGGAGAGAATCCATTAAATTCTAGTTATGGCCTTTGCCAATGTAGGCGAAAGGCTGAAGCATTAAGAGAACTTATCATTTCTGACATACCCCGTAGTTTCTACGATTTAGGATATAACGATATAGTTCCCAGGGAAGTTACGGTTGTTGGTATTCAAACAATTAACTTGAAAAAATTTATACAATGGTATATAAATAAATTTACTGAAGCGAAACAAAATAGTATTGGACTAAATTTATTTGGAACTTACGGGCGTGGGAAAACTTTCGCTATTCAATTCCTTGCCACACAGTTAATCAAAAAGCGGTACACAGCACATTATATCCCGCTTTTCCTTTTGTTGGATAGTATGCGTTACGCAGACGGGCAAGCATTTCTCAAGGAAGTATTGGAAGTAGACTTTTTAATAGTAGATGATATTGGTTCTGAACATAAAAGTAAGCGGGGTTATTGTGGAGAAGCCGCATACTTGTTACAAAGACGATTAAGCAGACATAAAATTACAAACTTTGTTTTTAATGATGTTCCTAAGATTCAAGAAATTGCTGATGCATATGGTTCACCATTTGGCAGTGTTTGTCGTGAACGTAATATAAATCTAAATTCAAAACAAAAGATAATCAGCCAAGCTTCAAATATAAAATTCATCAAAAAATTCTTTAATGGAATTTAATGAACATAATTGAGCGCGATGTTATCATATCCCTGCTAAGGGATGCTGATAAGCTTTCTGGTATTTCCGAAAAGCTAAAACCCGAATATCTTAATGTTCCTCATTTGCGGTGGATATATAGAAAATTAATATCATTCCAACGCAAATATAATGATCTTCCTCGAATAAGCTACTTCATAAGTGAATTGGCTAAAAGTAAGCTACTAACACCAGAAGAAAAATCAAGATATAAAAACCAAATAAGACAACTCTACAGAAAAAAAATAAGCAGCGCTACTACGGATTATGCTCTTGAGGAAATTGAACGCTTCGCCTCAAAGCAACAAATGATCATTCATATTGAAAGAAGTTTGGATAAACTTGAAGCCGGAGAACTTGAAGAAGCTGTTAGCGAACTTACTGCTACAACCAGAATACGAATTGCTGAAAAAGATTATATCATTGACAATTGGGGCGAAAGTTGGCGCGAACGTCAACGTCAACGTAAATTGTTCAAAAAGAATCCTGAATTAGCTGGCAACATACGCTTCCCCTGGAAGACACTCAACAAATTGATCCATGGAATTCAGCCTAAAGAAGTTGCCACAATTGCAGGAATTACAAATGTTGGGAAAAGTATTGCACTGATGTTGTGCGGAAGAAGTGCATTCATTGATGGTAAAAAAGTATTGCACATTGAAATTGAAGATAGTTTAGACCTTGTCGAGCGCAGATACGACTCTTCTATCTTAGGTGTACCTTCCGAAGCTTTAAAGGCATTTGATTTCACATTGCCGGAACGAAAGAAACTTAACACCAAAGTAGAACTTATCCGTAGTGTTATGGGTGATAATTTGTATCTTGTAAAGTGTTACCCAAGAAGAACAAGCATAGTGACTATTGACCGCATTCTATGGGACTTGGAACGCAAAGGCTGGAAACCTGATTTTTTAATTATAGACCATGCTGACGTTATGGCCCCATCACAAAAACAAGAACAGTACCGACTTGATCAAAGTGTTGTATATTGGGATTTAAACACACTTGCCCAAATTAGAAACCTTCCAATTTTAACCGCTACACATGTTGCAAAACAATTCAAAGGTAAACGTGCCGTAGCTGAGGGGTTAGCGGAAGCATACGATAAGGCTAGGATTCTTAATATAGTATTGACGCTTAATCAACTTGAGGAAACTTCTTCAAATATGATTCTATTTGTTGCTAAAAATCGTGATGGTCCTAAAGGCGCAGAAATACCCCTACTAGCACGATATAATATCATGCGACTTCAAGAAGCTAGATTCATAACAAAGGAGGAAGAGTAATATGCCCAAAATGAAAAAATATCACCATGAGGTTTTAAATTCTACACATGCAGCAATTCGCCCTTCCACACTTGGACCTAACCAAGAAGAATTAAAAAATAAAATGGACGCTGTACAGCAACAATTCATTTCGGCAATACAAAAAAATATTTTAGATTCTATTGAGAAGCGTATTAGAATGGCTGAACTAAAAGCTCAAGTATCAATAGCTGGATTAGCTGAAAAACTAGACGTAATTCATGCGAACCAAAACGTGTTACAAGGGCTACTTGGAAAAAAGGAACTTTATACCGTTGAAGAATTTCACGCTGCCTTCGAAGACTTTGTAATTAATCGAATTGGCATTGTAGAAGATGGGCATATGAAGGGGAATGTTTTTATAGACACATTTAATCTTGGTTGTGTACCGCCCCCAACCCATATTGATGATTCTATATATGGTAAGAAGCCCTTATTTATTTCTTGAAGTAGGAGAATTATATGAAAATAATTAGAATAGAAAAGACATTCAATTTAAAAGGACTTGGCGATTCAGAACGTGAATTATTGGAAGGGCATAGTTATCTATTTTCAGATTTGTTAGTAACGCAGCTTAGTTATATTATGCCGGAAAATGTAGGTATTGTATTTAACATAGATAATTATTACCGGGAATATAAAGGCGAATCATTAGATGGCAAAAAGTTATTGTGTTGGCGACACGGCGGCATAGGTGACTTGATGTTCATGATGCCACCCCTTCGGATACTAAAAAACAAATATCCTACATGCACTATAACTGTAGGGGTTGGGCGTATGTATTTACCAATTTTTGAAAATATCCCCTACATAGATTATGTTGTAAAACTTCCGCTTGATGTTAAGCATATGGAGGAAGCAGATTATCATTTACATTTTGAGAAAATTATAGAAAATAGTACTCCTGCAAAATACATGAATGCTTATGACTTATACTTAGCCCGTTTTAAAATCAATCCGGAAGAAGTATCCCCACATGAGAAACGCCCTGATGTTTTTTTAACAACAGTTGAAGAAAAATATGCAGAAAAAATAATAGAAGATTATTTTCATGGAGTAGTAGATACCATAGTGGGTATACAAATTGCAGCTAGTTCTCCGATTAGAACTTTTCCTCAAACAAAAACTTTTACTGTAATAAGAGAATTGATTAATCGTGGAATAGGAGTTGTTTTGTTTGGTGGGCCAAATCAACTTAAAGATTGTGTGAAATTTAAAGAAGCCCTTAAAGATGATAAGGATATTGTTGTTAAAGGGCGTACATTCAAACCGACTGATTTAGTTATTAGTGGTCCGGAATTACAATTTACACTTAGGCATAGTATGGCTATTCTTAAGCATCTTGATGTTGTTGTTGCACCCGATAGTGCCTTAATACATATGGCAGCAGGGGTAGGTGTGCCGATTGTGGGACTATATGGGCCATTCTTATCTTTTCTAAGAATGAAGTACTACAATAATGCAATAGGATTTAATGCTTCCCCTGTTTGCTCACCATGTTTTCAACATACTCATACCCCGTGTATGAAGGGTAGTCCATCACCATGTTTTAGCCTAATTGACCCTGAACAAATTCTTGTAGCTATCAATGTATTGCTTAACCGAGCACAAGGAAAAGTTTTACCCGATGTAGATAAAATACAATACAACAAATTCTCGAATGTGATTGGGTCGTGCATACCATTTATGAATGGACGGGGTATAGATCTTGGTAGTGGATACCCGACCTATAAGCCAGCATTAGGCTTGTACAGTCAGGTCACTACCGTGGATCAAAACCCACTTTGCCAACCCGATATTATTGGCAATATGTTTGAGGATACAACATGGGTTAAGGCAGGGTTTTTTGATCATAAATATGATTTTGTAATATCTAGTTTTTCAGTAAATACAAAAGAAGAATTGGAAGCATTGGTTATCACCGCTAAAGCACTTATTAAAGACTCAGGAGGGTTTCTAATACTCTATGTTGGCAATGGCACAATTACTTCGCAAATTGATACAAATGCAGGAACCATGTCTAACTATCTAATAGATTACACTAAAAGCAAGATTCTAGTGGAAGATATTACTTCAGTTATAGCAGATGGATGGAAAAAGTGCTACGAACAAATGCCTACTGTCAGTATAGCTACAGAAAATTTTGACATAATTAAAACTAATTTTGGAATTCTTACCGTTTTACAGAAATTGTAATTTATGAGTATTAAAAATCGCGGCAATTATAAACAGCCTAAAGGCGATATTGCGACTATTTTACATAAGTTAGGTATTTCTTTTAAAGTAGCTAGTGGTGGTACAGAATTATGTATGGATTGCCCTGTGCCTGAATGTCCTAACCCGCATAACCATTTATATCTTAACAAAACCACGGGACTTTGGATCTGTCATAGGTGTCAGAGTCCAGGTTCTTTACTTACT
>Ga0315294_10003695_pt1 | contig 16701 bp, 13 predicted proteins | sample YL17G13_40_MG_FD_203626 | JGI IMG/M metagenome (GOLD analysis project Ga0315294, IMG submission 203626) | Sediment microbial communities from Yellowstone Lake, YNP, Wyoming, USA - YL17G13_40 | ecosystem: Environmental > Aquatic > Freshwater > Lake > Sediment | place: USA: Wyoming | collected... | reverse complement strand
CAGGCCGCACCGCTAAGTTGCCGAGGTGCGCCTCGTCGTACACGAACCACGCCACCAGGTAACCCACCAGGAGATTCCCGTCCCTCGCGGCAAGACAGAACGAAGTCGGTCCCTCCTTGAGCTCGTGCACGAAGGCCTGTCCGGGCCACGGCATCGGAAATATGGTGCGCTCGAGCAGCGAGATCTCGTCCACGTCTCCAAGCCTCATGGGCCGGACGTCGAGTTTCAAGCGCTCAGGGTCTTTCCCTTCTGATTTCTGCGTCCGAACGCCTGACATAAATCGGCTCCACTCTCGCCACGTCGTCCGCCCTGCCCTGCTCGAGCAGCCTGAGCGCCAGCATACCGACCGCCGACGCGCGCGGCGTTCCGAAGTGTCGTGGCGCGAAAATGGCGCGGCCGCCGAACTGGCTCTCGATCGGCCTCCTGCAGGCTTCGACCCCGTCTCCCAGGAAGATCACTTTTCCCTCCGGCGCACTTGCCATGAACGAGGACAAGAGCGCGACCGCATTCTCCGGCCGCTCGGCGCCGTATTCCAGGAGCCGTTCCTGTCCTTCGTTCTCGTCACGATAGAGCGAATAGAAGACCTCGCCCCTTTTGGCGTCCATTATGGGGCAGACGTGGCTGCAAAGGCCGGACGCGTTGAAGGCCACTGCGTCAAGCGTCCCCACACCGACCAGGGGCTTCCCGGCAGCCAGCGCGAGGGCCTTCCCGGTGCTGAGTCCTATGCGCAGGGCCGTGAACGAGCCGGGACCCAGCGAGACCGCGAACGCCTTCGCGTCTGCGATTTCGAGTCCGGCTCCGGATAGGAGCGTCTCGAGCATCGGAAGCAGATTTTCGCAGTGACCCTGCGGCGCGAAGACGCACGTTTCTGCAACCAGGTTTCCTTGCTTCACTGCCGCGGCACTGGCAAAGGTAGTGGAGGTTTCAATTGCGATTATCATTTCGGTTTCTCCCCGGCCAGGCGGGCAATCCCGGAGCAGCGTTGAAGTTCCCGGAACCCTGTACCCGGGGCCTTCCGCCAAACCGGCCGTTCTGACGCCCGCGGCGGTTCCGACGCACCCGGGCAGTTCCGCAAGACACCCTACCGAACCGTTCCTATCTCACTGAGCAGTTTCTCCCGGGGTTCGCCTTCACCTTTGATGATTATTCTCCGTTTGTCTTCGCCGGCCGTCTCGATGAGAATCTCCAGCGCGGCGGGCGGGAGCATGTGTCCCAGCTTCTCCGCCCATTCGATCAGGGTCACGTTGTCGCCGAAAAGCATCTCCTCGAGACCCAGAGTAGTCAGGTCCCGAGTCCCTTCGACTCTGTAGAGATCCACGTGGTAAACGTCGACCGGCCCGCGGTAATGGTTTACGAATGAGAACGAGGGACTGCGTGTCCTCTGCTTTATGCCCAACCCTTCACAGATGCCCCTTGCGATGACGCTCTTCCCCGCTCCCAGTTCACCCATTATGGCGACCACGTCGCCCGCGGCCAGAAGGCGACCTATTCTTCTTCCCAGCGAGATCGTCTCTTCCTCGCTGCCGGAAACAAACACGACTTCCAATCCGCCCCCCAGGGAACCAGGCAGCATCACCTGGGCCGAAGCGTTATGCAGGGCAGTATCATCTCCTCGAGCGAGATGCCGCCGTGCTGGAAACTCCCCTTGTACTGCCTCTCGTATTCGTGGAACTTGGTTGGATAGACGAAATAAAAATCCTCTTTCGCGAAGATGTAGTTCTTGTTGATGCCGTTGCGGGGCAGCATGAAGCGCCGCGGGTCTCTCACGCGCACGGCCTGCCTCTCGTCACACACCAGATTGTTGCCGAACTTGTATCTTAAATTGGTGGAAGCTTCCCTGTCGCCATAAACGAGGGCGGCCCGTTTGCCGAGGATCGAGCCGTGGTCGCTAGTCAACACGACGATGGCGTTCTGCTGGGCCATCGTCCGAAGGATCTCAAAGAGCACCGAGTGGCTGAACCACGCCCGCATGAGGGAACGGAAGGCAGACTCGTTAGGGGCAAGCTCCTGGAGTATCTCGGATTCAGACCGGCCGTGGGCAAGGATGTCCAGGAAATTGAACACGAACGCCGAGAAAGGGGTCGAGAGATACGTGGAGACCTGGCGTCTGACAGCGTTGGCCTCCTCGGGGTTGTAGACCTTCACGTACCTTGCACCGGGGTTGAGTCTCAGGCCCGCGCGCTGGAGCTGCGCTTCCATGAGGTTTCTCTCAAAGCGGTTCTTACTGATCTCCTCGGTGACGCTTTCCTGCCAGAACTGGGGAAAACTCTCGGCCATCTCTATGGGGAAGAGCCCGCTGAAGATGGCGTTTCTCGAGTAGGGCGTCGCGGTCGGAAGTATCGAGTAGTAGTGCTCCCTCGAGACCGTGAAGTAGGGCTCCAGGAGCGGCTCGACCTTCAGCCACTGGTCCAGCCGCATGCAGTCTATCACTATGAAGTAGACCCTGCGCCCTTCCAGGAGGTGAGGAATCACGAACTTCTTGAACACGTGTGGAGAAAGGACCGGTCCGTTTCCTCCCGAAAGCCACTTCACATAGTTGGTCTCGATGAACTGGCCAAACTCCACGTCCGCCTCTTTCTTCTGGTCTGCGTGGGATTCTTTCAGGGCCGAGTCGTCGCATTCGTCCAATCTAACGTCCCAGGCGGACAGCGCGCCGTGGAGATTGATCCATCCTTCCCAGTCCAGTCCGGCCGCACGGAGATTTTGTGTTCGTCTGAACTCGACCACGTATTCCCGGGTGAGCTGGTCCTCGACAAGCCTTCTGGATTCGAGCACCTGCTTGCAGGCGGTGAGTATCTGCGTCGGGTTGACCGGCTTTATCAGGTAATGAGCGATCCTCTTGCCGATGGCCTCTTCCATCAGCTCCTCTTCTTCGCTCTTGGTGATCATGATGACGGGCACGCTCGGGTCGATGTCCTGTATGCGCTTCAGGGTCTCCAGTCCGCCCAGTCCCGGCATCATCTCGTCGAGCAGGACCACGTCGAATTTGTCCCGGGACATCATGGAAACGGCGTCTTCACCGTTCGAGACCGGCGTGACGGAGTAACCCTTGCCCTCGAGAAAAAGGATGTGAGGTCTTAATAGGTCGATCTCGTCGTCGACCCAGAGCAGTTTTCGCTTTTCGTTTGCCAACGTGCGTCATCTCCAATTCTGCCGGAGTCCGCGGCGCCGGCCCGCGCGAGTGGCCGGCAAGTGCTACACGGGAAACGAAATCACGAGGACGGTGCCCTTGCCAGGCTCGGAGGATTTTATCCTGATCTTGCCGCCGTGTGTTTCCTCCACGATCCTCCGGGTGAGCGTGAGGCCGAGTCCCCAGCCCCGCTTCTTCGTGGTAAAGCCGGGCACGAACGCCTGTTTCTGCTCGGAGGGAGTCATGCCTCGCCCGCTGTCAGTCAGGATCACTTCAACGGTCTCCTCGTCTGGATTCCGTCTCACCTCGATCCCTATTGTCCCGCTCTTGCCCTCGATCGCGTCCACCGCGTTCCTCAGGACGTTTTCAACGGCCCACTCCATCAGCTCTGCGTTGATGTTGAGGAACGGCACCGATTCGTATTTCTCTGTGATCTGCAGTTGATGGCCGAGCTTGGGTAGTCTTTTCCTGAAGTACTCCACCACCTCTCTCACGATCGGGACCACGTCCTGAAACTGGAGCCTGGGCATGGAGCCGATGCTGCTGAACCGGCAGGCCACCTTTTGCAGCCGTTCCACATCGCTCTCCATCTCGTCCACGAACTGGCCGAAGAGCGGTTTCTCGATCTGTACGACTGTCTCGTTCCCGGGCACCTCCCTTTCCTTGTCCTTCACCACTTCCAGCCAGCCGAGCAGGGAGGAGATGGGTGTTCCCAGTTGGTGAGCGGTCTCTTTGGCCATGCCGACCCAGATGTATCGCTGTTCTCCCACCTTTATGCTCCTGAAACCCATGTAGCCGAGGCCCATGAACAGGAAGACCGCGGCGAGCTCGATGATGGGAACCCAGCGCATCTCGTTCACTATCGCGCTTTCCCCGTAATGGACGTATCCGACCACCCGCTTCTCCCCAGGCGAGACCAGCGGCAGCGGAGTATTCTTCTTGTCCAGCCGCTCCACGATCTGCACTATCTCTTTCAGCGGGCCCGGGGGCGGATCCGTCGGGTTCATCATGGCGGATTCTTCGGCCGAGACCGCGTCGACGCTTATGCCGATTCCGGCCCAGGCGTAAGGCCTGCCTTCAAGGTCGGTCACGACCACGGGGAAGTTCACTTTGGCCAGGACTTCCTTGTAGATGGGGGCTATGCCCTGGTCCTGGGAGGCCGGAATCGCGGCCACCGCGAAGAAATGCGCCAGTATCCCCGAGAGAGTGCTGGCCTGCTCGTCGAGCTTGTGGACCATCCTGTTTGTGAAGATGAAAACCAGCGCAACGAGAAGGCTGCTTCCCAGAAAAACGTACCCTCTGAGAAGCTGCGTGCTGCTGACCTTCTGCTCTGTCGTCGTTGCCAATGGGATCACCGCCCTGGGCCGGCTGGACGTAAGTGTGATTATGTCTCAGGAGATTTCCTCGAGGCCGTCCATGTAGGGCACCAGCACCTCGGGAATCCGCACGGCGCCACGCGGCGTCTGGAAATTCTCGAGTATGCCGATGAGGGTCCTCGGAAGAGCCAGGCCCGAACCGTTGAGGGTGTGTACGTATTCGAGCTTCCTCGTCTTCGCAGACCTGTACTTCGTGCCGATCCTGCGGGCCTGGAAGCTCTCGAAGTTGCTGCACGATGAGACCTCGAGCCATCTCTCTTCGGCCGGGGCCCACACTTCGAGGTCATAGCACTTGGCCGCGGCGAAGCTCAGATCGCCGGAACAGAGGAGCATCACTCTGTAGGTCAGGCCGAGAAGCTGCAGAATTCTCTCCGCGCAGCCGCGCAAACTCTCCAGTTCGTCGTAGGACGTCTCCGGAGTCACGAATTTAACCAGCTCCACCTTGTCGAACTGGTGCACCCTTACGATACCGCGCGTGTCTTTGCCGTAAGAACCGGCCTCCCGCCTGAAGCTGGGACAGTAGCCCGCCAGCTTGATGGGCAGCGCCCCCTCTTCCAGGATCTCACCTCTATATATGTTTGTGATGGGCACCTCGGCCGTGGGGTTCAGGAACAAGTCGTCCTTTTCGCAAAGGTACATGTCTTCTTCCAGCTTGGGAAGCTGGCCGGTCCCGAAGAGGCACTCCCGTTTCACCAGCACGGGCGGCCAGACTTCCGTGTAGCCGTGCTGGTTGGTGTGCGTGTCGAGCATCAGCTTTATGAGAGCCCTCTCCAGCTTCGCTCCGAGCCCCTTGAGCAGGATGAAGCCCGAGCCGCCTATCTTGGAGGCGCGCTGCAGATCGAGGATTCCCAGCGATTCGCCGATCTGCCAGTGAGGAACCGGTTTGAAATCCAGCCTGGGCGGCTCGCCGCTGCGCCGCACTTCTACGTTCGCGGACGAATCGTGGCCGACGGGGACCGAAGCGTGCGGCACGTTCGGAATCCTGGCCTGCGCGGTGTCCAGCTCGGCCTCCAGTTTGGCCACCTCTCCGTCGAGCATCTCCATTCGCCTCGAGAGAGTCTTCACCTCTTCGAGCTGCGCGCCGGCGTCACCGCCTTCCTTCTTGAGGGCGCCGATCTCCTCCGAAAGACGGTTCTTCCGGTACTTCAGTCCGTCCACTTCCGTGAGCAGCTCCCGCCATCGCTCGTCGAGTTCCAGAAACCCGTCCAGGTCGAATCTGTCGCCCTTATCGGCTATTGCCCGCCGGACATCCTCGGTCCGAGTGCGGATGAACTTTCTGTCCAGCACGTGTGGGTGATCCTCCGCGGAATCAGACAACCCCTAGAGCGTCCACGATGGAGGCGCCGCCTTCGTCGAGGATCCTCTTGGCCAGCTTGGCGCCCATCGCCACTTCCTCTCCCAGCTTGCCCGTTTCTACGTCTTTGAAAAGACACTTGCCGTCGGGGCTCGCAACGAACGCCTCTACGACCAGGTCGTTACCGTTTGTCCTGCCCAGAGCCCCGCATGGCAGGAGACCGGACCCGCCGACCGCTCTCAAGAACGAGAGCTCGGCGTTGATCTCGGCCCTGGAGACGGGATCGTCGAGGTGTTTTACCAGCTTCACCGTCTCCTTCTCCGCCCTCCTCACTTCGAGGCAAAGGGAACCCTGACCCGCGGCGGGCAGACACAACGCAGTGGTGAAAATCTCTGTCACCTTGTCCTGCCAGCCCAGGTTCTCCGCGTCCGCGGCAGAGATGACCACGGCGTCAAAAACTCCGGCAGCCATTCTCTTCATCTGAGTCTCGACCGCCACGTCCGTCCACACCACGTCGAGGTCGGAACGATAATGCAGCAGCTGCGCCTTGACCCTGAGACTGGAGGTGGCCACCCGCGAACCGGAATCAAGGTCGTCGAGTATGTGGTTCTTGAGACAGATGAGGGCGTCAAATGGGGTGATCCTTGTCGTGACTGCGCCGACCTGAATCTCCCTCGGGAGCTCCAGCGTGATATCAGTCATGCTGGAGAGGGCGACGTCGATCTTGTGCGCCAGGAGTGCCTTCTCCAGCTCGCTGAGGTCGCCCGCCTCCCCCTTCCCCTTGTAACCCACCCTGTGTTCCTTCTTCGTAGGAACGGCAACCAATTGTGTTCTGGCACCCGCGCTAGAGCGCGCCAGCGCCGCCCGGACGTTCTCGCCGTTGAGCGCGTCCAGCTTGCTCGATCCGATGCCGATCTTTATCGGGCGTGAAGTACGCATGCTTGTTGCTCCGTTGACAGATGACAATCAAGAATCGAGACTCCGCGCTTCTGTCTCTGGAATCAGAACGCCCGAATCCAGAAATAGCTCCCAGAGGCCAGGAGTCCAAAGTCCCGGGCCTCCAACTGACGGCCCGAGTCGAGCTCAAACTAACACAACGCCATGGGTCAGTCAATCCCCGGCGGCCGCGCCGGCGTTCAGACAGGCAGGTGGCTCTTCATTCTGTCGAGTCTGAGCCCCAGAGCCAGGAAGAGTGCGGCCAGCACGGCGACGACGGCCAGAGAGAAAACGGGGTCGTCGACGTGCCGCATGAGGAATCCTGACGCGCCGAGCGCCAGGCAGATAAGATAGATGACCGCCGCGGTCTTGCGCGTGGAGAGACACCAGGCGGCAAGCCGGTGCGAAGAATGGTCCTTGCCTCCCTGGTAGATCCTGCGCTTCTCCTTTATCCTGACGAGCGTTACAAAAGTGATATCGAAGACCGGGTATCCGAGCACCACCGCCGGGGCCGCCAGCGATTGGAAAGTCGCTCCACCGGCCGCCACGATGGAGAGCGCCGCCATGAGGTAGCCCATCGGGAGGCTTCCTGCGTCACCGAGGAAGATGCTGGCTGGCGAGAAGTTGTATTTTAGCAACCCGACCGAGGCCCCCAGAAGCGAGGCGGCCAGGATCGCCCCCACCCAGTGCTGTTCCATGAAGAGCAGAACCACAAACGCAAGAGAGGCCGCCGCCGTCACACCGCCGGCTACGCCGTCCATGTTGTCCAGGAAGTTGGTGGCGTTCATGATCGCCACGACCCAGACGACGAGCAGGGGGAAGAGGAAATCACCCCGCATCCAACCGGCCAGGTAACACCCCGAGACGAGAAGAAGAGCGCAGAGAGTCTGAGCGCCGAGTTTCAGTTTCGCGGACATTCCCTTCCTGTCGTCGTAGAGCCCGAGGCCGAAGGACGCCAGGAACCCCAGGACCACGAGAAGTTCCGGGAACGTCGTCTCGAGACCGGAGGCGAGATGCGCGACCACCCACGCAAGCAGCACGGAGGTCACGACGGCCGCTCCGCCGAGAAGCGGGACCGTGGAACTGTGGAATCTCTTCCCGTCAGGGACGTCCATGAAGGAAAACCGCAGGGCGAGCGCTTTCACGACCGGAGTCAGTATCAGGGAAGACACGAGCGCAACGGGAAAAGCGACAAGGAAGGTCATCACACTCTAACCTAAGCCAGGATCCAATGCGGGAGCCCACGGAGAGCAGAGTATGGAGGGGTCAGAAACGTGTCAAGCCTTTTTGACCGCCGCCGAGGCGAAAAGCCCGGACGAGCTCGCGCAGGGCAGGCCTTGAGGCGTGGCTATCTTGAGTCTCTCGCAGATGTCATTGATGGTCAGCACGAGAAGCTCATCGAGAGACACCGTAGGTTTGTAGTCGACGAGAGATTGTATCTTTCTGAGGTCCGGAACCCGGCGCTTCATATCCTCGAAGCCGCCATCGTAGGCCTTCTCGTAAGGGACGTGCTCGATCGGCGATGAACTGCGCGTGAGTTCCTTTATCTTCCTGGCAAGTCCTTCTATCGTTATCTCCTCGTCGGTGCCGATGTTGAAGACCTGCCCGATCGCTTCTGAATGCTCCGATAGGAGAAGCACTCCGCTCACAATGTCTCCAACGTAGGAGAAGCACCTCGACTGTTTTCCGTTGCCGTAGACCGTCATGGGCTGTCCCTGGAGCGCCTGGGTCACGAAGCGCGGCACAACCATGCCGTAGTCGCCGGTCTGTCGCGGGCCGCAGCTGTTGAAACATCTCACTATGACCGTGGGCAGACCTTTCTCGCGCCAGTATGCGAAGGCGAGGAACTCGTCCACGGCCTTGCCGGTGGCGTAACTCCACCTGGACACCGCTGTCGGTCCCAGCACGCGGTCGTCACCCTCCTTGAGGGGCACGCCGTTTCCCTTGCCGTAGACCTCCGAGCTGGAGAACAGGATCACTTTCTTCATCTCGGCGCAGGCCTCCTCGAGCACGACCTCTGCGCCCTTGATGTTGTTGATGAGCGATTTGAGCGGGTTCTTGACCACGTAGGCCACGCCCACGGCAGCGGCCAGATGGAACGTGATGTCACACTGCGACATCACTTCCCCGACCAGTGTCTTGTCGAGGACCGTCCCGTAATGCCAGTGGAACATGGGGTTGTCCATGAGGTGGGCGATGTTCTGCTCACGCCCGGTGGAGAGATCGTCTATTACCCAGACCTCATCGCCCCTTCCCAGTAAAGCTTCAACGAGGTGCGACCCGATGAATCCGGCGCCACCAGTCACGAGGACTTTCATATGAGGCCTACCTCCATGTACTTGCGCAGTAATCTCCAGGCAAGAAAGCCTGTAAAGGGGGACCAACCGTTATCCGAAGTCGGCCAACGGTTAGCCGTCCCTGACGATTGCACTAAAGTACGTTAAGGTCCTTATCTTGTCAAGGATTTTTATACTTCCCTAGTGCGTTGTCACCCGCACTGTTAGCTGGTCGCAGGACAACAGCAGACATCCAGCAGGGGTCAGATAGCTCCTGACAGTACGGAGAAACACTTTTCGTGCCAAAATGAGAAAGGCGCGGCCGAACGGCCCTGGCCCGATGCCCGGACCGCCATGCCACGCTGGAGGCAGACGCCTGACCCGGTATCACTGGCGGCAAGTAAAGCGCCCAATCCGTCCTCACCCTTTGTCCTGACCCTGACCCATACCTGAGAAACCTTCCAGCACCGAGACGATCTTCAGGGAGGCGTCCCCCGTGCCGAACCTGTCTGTCCTGGCCGAAGCCGGCTCGAAGTGCGCCAGAGCATCCAGTGCCCTTGATACATCCGTCCCCACAAGAAGGTTCCAGCCGTCCTCGACCGTCTCCACCCATTCCGTCTCTTTCCTGAGCGTAATGCATGGTGTGCCCAGTATGTACGCCTCTTTTTGCATTCCTCCAGAGTCGGTCAGCACTGCGCGGGCGTTTTTTTCGAGCTGAAGCATGTCCAGATAGCCCAGGGGCGGAGCCAGCAAGACCTGCTTTGCTGAGGCCAGACGTCCTTCCAGGCCGTGGCGCTTCAGCGCCTCCCTCGTGCGAGGATGCACGGGAAAGAGAACCATTACAGGTGAAGAGCAGAGTATCTCGACTATTCTTGATAAGTTTTCCCGCTCGTCCGTGTTTCCGGCCCTGTGGACGGTGGCGACCACGAACTGCCGCGGCGCGAGGCCGAGCTCGCCCATCAATGAAGATCTGCGTTCTGCCTTCTCCACGTGATCCTTCAGGGCGTCCACCATCACGTCGCCCACCATGTGCACGCCGTCCCTGATTCCTTCTGCTGCAAGGTTGGTGACTGCCGTCTGCGTCGGCGCGAAGAGGAGAGTCGAGACCCTGTCGGCCACCACTCTGTTCACCTCTTCGGGCAAGGCCATGTCGAAGCTCCTGAGGCCCGCTTCCACGTGAGCGAGCGGCATGTTGAGCTTCGCGGCAGTCAGTGCGCCGGCCAGGGTCGAGTTGGTGTCACCGTAGACGAGGACGAGATCGGGATTCTCCCGAACCAGGACGTCCTCCAGCTTCTCCATTACCTCGCCCGTCTGCACGGCGTGGCTCTTGGAGCCCACGTTCAGCGAGAAGTCGGGCCTCGGAATCCCCATCTCCTCGAAGAAAACGTCCGACATCTCAGCATCGTAATGCTGTCCGGTGTGCACCAGGATCTCGTCGAACTTCGCCCGGAGAGCCCTGGTAACGGGCGAGGCCTTGATGAACTGGGGTCTTGCGCCGACGACGCTGGCTATCTTCAGTCTTTTCATGCGCTGCTTCTGGCTCGCTTCCGGGGTCTTCTGCTCACGCACGCCGCGGGACGTCCATTCGCACGCACTCGCAGACGGCCCACTCGCCCACACTGCTGGACGGTCCACCGCGACCGTGTAACAATCCGTTAGCACAAGCTATGCGATCGTAACGAGAGTGCCGGACTGGGACAGCGATTTCTGGGCGGCCTCCAACACTTTCACCACGGCCAGGCCGTCTTCCGCCCCGGTCAGCGGAGTCTTGCCCTGCACGATGCACTCGATGAAGTGCTCGCACTCAATCCTGAGGGGTTCCTTCATGTCGACGCGGGGGATCAATATGTCGCCGACCCGCAGACTCACCGCATCGGCGTAGGACTTGTAGTCCGGCGAGTAGTCCACGCCCTTGTCGTAGATGCGTATCTTCTCCGAGGCCTCCATGTCGTCGAACACGGCCATCTTCTTCTTGCCCACGATGGTCAGTTTTCTGATCTTGTGAGGATCCAGCCAGCTCACGTGCACGTGGGCCATGCGGTTTCCCTCGAACAGAATCGTCAGAAAGACCACGTCCTCGACCCCGGGTCTCAGGTAGCACTGTCCGACCGCGGAGACGGAGAGCGGCCTCGCCCCGATGAGGTGAAGGATGACGGCGATGTCGTGCGGGGCGAAGCTCCAGAGCGCGTTTTCGTCCTGTCTGACCTTGCCCAGGTTCACGCGCGTGGAGTAGACGTAGAGCACGTCTCCGAGCTCACCCCCGTCTATGTATTGCTTGAGGAGTCTCACTGCCGGGTGATAGAGCAGGAGGTGTCCGACCATGAGCACTTTCTTCGTCCTAACGCTCGTCTCCACCAGGACCTCGGCGTCCTTCGCAGAGAGGGTGAGCGGCTTTTCCACGAAAACGTGCTTTCCCCTCTCCAGAGCTTCCTTGGCCAGGGCAAGATGGGATGCGGCTTGGGTGGCCACAACGACGGCGTCCACCTCCGGCGAGCTCAGAACCACCTCGAAATCTGTGACGAACTCTGCCTCCGGGAATGAGGGCTTGAGCTTGTCCAGCGCGGCCCCGTCCTGGTCGCACACAAATCGCAGAGAGCTGGACTTCATACTGCGGAAGTTTCTTATCAGATTTGGTCCCCAGTAACCTGCTCCCACAACTGCAATCCTGACCATCATTACCTCCGTGCAAAATTCAAGAATATGTCTATCACTTGTATGCTCAAATCCCTGGTTCCTGGGACCGAGTCCGCACCCGAGTCTCCGGTTCCTGGTCTCGGCCCTTGCCTGGGCCCCTAGTCTCGCAGACGAGGGATGTCCCCCGGTTGCTTGCCTTCAATGAAAATCGAAAACCAGAGTTCGATGTTGAGCATTCGCCAGATGAGGGCACTGTTGTCCCTCCTGCCTGCGGCATGTTCGGACACTATTCTAGCAGCGCCTTCGCTGTTGATGACACCTCTCTGTTTCACCTCACCGGACTCGAAGAACTTGACAATGGCAGGAGCGCGGCGTGCAAACCACACGTCGACCGGCGTGGGAAATCCCATCTTGTCGCGGCGCCCGAGAATCTGGGCTGGTATCCTGTCTTTCGCCGCCTGCCTGAACACGTACTTCGTGAGACCCTTGCGCATCTTGTACTTGTAAGGTATGGAGGCAGCGAGCTCGACGATCCGGTAGTCCAAGATCGGCACCCTGGATTCTATCGACGCGGCCATGCTGGCCCTGTCCTCCACGTGAAGGAGCCCCTGAAGGTATTCCTTGAGGTCCATGTACAGCAGTCTCTCGAAGCCGTTGAGCCCTGCTGGGACTGCGGGCCGGGGAAGCTCCTGTGCCAGCCGGCCGAGTGCAGGAGAAAGCACCCCCGCCGGAGCAGGAGCAGAGAGTCTCCTCAGAAAAAGCGGAACGTCGGTCCGGCCGCGGTTGACGACGAATCTGAAAAAGTCCGCCGGCAGAGTCCCCGGCGCCCCCCTGCCGAACCTGAAACGTGCGCAGTCTTTCAGACGCGCCAGGAAGTAAGGCCTGTAGTACCTGGGGTATCCGGCGAAGAGCTCGTCTCCACCCTGGCCGCCCAGCACCACCTTGACGTGCCTGGAGGCCAGAAGAGACACGGCGTACTGCGGGAACACTCCCGCGCCCACGACCGGCTCGTCCAGGTACCAGATGAGGAGCGGAAGCTTCTCGAAGAACTCCTCCATGGTGGGCACGACCTCGTGGTGTTCGGTCCCGCAGGCCTCCGTCACAAGTCTGATATATCGCCTCTCGTCATACTGCGGGCCTTCACCGAACGCTCCGGAGAAGGTCTTGAGCGCGCGGCCCGGTGCCCCGCAGGCGGTCGAGACGATCGTGCTCGAATCGATTCCTCCGCTCAGGTAGGCGCCCACGGGCACATCGCTCCGCAGGCGCAGCCTCACCGAATCTGATATAAGTGAGGCGAGTTCTTCCACGTAGTGCTTCTCGCCCAGGTCGCTGTCCTGGCCCGGCACGACGTCCCACCACTTTCGCTTTGTGATTCTCCCGTCAGAAAGAGTGAGGAAGTGCCCGGGCATCAGCTTTTTCACACCCGAGAGGAAAGTGCCCTCTCCGGTGACGTAGGAACGCACCATGTACTCGGCCACGGACGCGGCTTCGGGTCTTGGTGAGAAGAGCGAGGTCTTCAGGAGAGCTTTTGTTTCCGAAGCGAATACAAGACCCCCGTCCTTCTCGAAGTAGTAGAGCGGCTTCACACCCAGCCGGTCCCTGGCCAGGAACAGCTTCTTCCGCGTCCTGTCCCATATGGCAAAAGCGAACATGCCGTTGAAGCTGTTCAGGCACTCTTCGCCGTATTCCTGGTAGCTGTGGAGGACGACCTCGGTGTCGGACTTGGTGCGGAATTTGTGGCCTTTCTCTTCGAGCGCCTTCCTGAGCTCGACGTAGTTGTATACCTCGCCGTTGCAGACGATCGTGAGGCTGCCCTCTTCGTTCGACATGGGCTGGGCGCCGCACTCGACGTCGATGATGCTCAAACGCGTGTGACCCAGCGCCACCGACTCGTCAAAATGAAAGCCCTCGCCGTCCGGCCCGCGATGTTTCATCACGTCCACCATCTTGCGCAGCATGTCGCGGGCGAGAGGGAGTTGCGCGTCTTTGCCTACTATGCCACAGATTCCACACATAGACTTTTCTCAGACCTGGACAGGGCTGGGCCGCGGTCAAACCTGATTGTGCACGAGCCCAGTCGCATCCGAGCCCGGCCGTTCCGGGCCCAGTTGCATCATGATTCTCCTGTTTTCCTGTTTTCCTGCTTTCCTGTAATACTGCAGAAGAGGACTGCGGTTCCTCGCTTCACCCGGGCAGCTTCTTCTCCCTCTCTATTTCGGCGATTCTGTCCATCGCGAGCTGCCACGTGAAGTTTCTCTCCACGAATTTCCTTCCGTTTGCCGCGATGTAGCGCTGGAGGGGAACGTCCTCCATCAGCGTGACCACACGGGCCGCGAATTCCCAGGGCTCCGCCGCCAGGGCGATCTCTTCCTCGTCCTTCGCGCCGAGCCCCTCGTTGACGCACGGGGTCGCGACGACCGGAACGCCGGCGGCCATCGCCTCCAGGACTTTGTTCTGCAGTCCTGCGCAGTACCTGAGAGGAGCCACGAACACCGCGGAGCGGTTGAGGGAGGCGTTGAGGTCCTCAACAAAACCCATCACGAGGAGCTGCTTGTCTTTCTTCAGCCGCTTGAGAGACGGGTGAAGGGCCGGGCCTATGACGCAGAATCTGCAGTCTGGCCGCTCCCGCCGGATGACCCGGAATATCTCGTCGTAAAAGTACAGGACTGCGTCCACGTTGTGGGGCACGCCCAGGTGACCCACGAAAGTCACGATGTTCGAGGGACGGGTCTCGAGCGGCCTGAATCGCTCCAGGTCGACGCCGTTGGGAATCACCCTCACGTTCGCCGAGCCGCAGAGCTCTCTCAAGGCGGCGGCCTCCGCGTCGGAGACCACCCAGCATTCGTCGAACGAACCGGCGAGCGAGGCCTCGTACGCGCGGATCCGCGGAAGCTCCATCGAATAAAGACGCCTGTTCAGACCGCGCCTGTAAGGCAGCGAGCGTTCGATTTCCCGGGAGATGACGTCGGTGAAGTCGATCAGGGTGTAGCAAGGGGCTCTGCTCGGCACGAACTGGGCCATCCTGAAAAGGTGAACGTAGACGAGGTCGAAGCTCTCCCTCGCGAGCCTTTCGCGGATCGCCCGTGCCATCTCAGGACTCTCGTAATAGGCGGCCTGAAGCGGGGTGTTGCCCGAGACGCGTCTCGCGCAAGAAAGCCACGACGAGAGCGGCGATCGATGGACCAGCGTCATTGACTTACAGTACGCCCGCAGAGAACCCGAGATCTCTCTTTCCCTCTGACTGGAAACGAATGACGCGAGGTGGATCTCGTGCCCGTTCGCCGAGAGGTGTCTGATGATGTTGAAGGCCCTTAGCCTGTCACCCCTGTCCGGCGGAAACGGCAGGCGGGAGGCGAGGAAAAGAATCTTCATGCGGCTCCAAACCTTCTCAGCACCGAGACGGTCTTTTTTCCGAGGGAAAACAGCCTGTTGTTGAGGAGTATGCGATTGGTGAAGAAACCATATCTCGTGAGATAGTTCATGAGTCTCACCGTCCACTCGGACTTGGCGGGCTCTATCCGGAAAGATCCGATTGTATCTCCGGAGATCTCGATGTCTCTTTCCTGGAAATTCCCCAGACCCCTCTCGCCCGCGAGCGCCACGTGTCTGCTCTTTCCGGGGTCCAGACCGGCAGTCCTCATGGAGGTCGCGTCGAGCGCCACCGGGTCGGAGCTTCCGAGCAGGAGATCGAGCCTGACTCCCCTTCCGTTGACCGGCCCCCGCCCCTCCATGCACAGGACGCCGTCCATGATGCAGATGGACGGCTTGAGAAGCGCGTTCAACTCCACTATGAGCTCGTCCAACTGTTTGTGGAGCAAGATCCTGTCGTGCCTCGGTATGCAGCCCCACTGGTTCTTGAGGGCACCGGTGAAGTAGGTCAGTCCGTGAGTCTTGAGCTTCGGGAGGGTCAGGAAGACGTCGCAGTGCAGCAGCTCTGAAGGGAGCTCGAAGCCGCGCAGCGAGGCCACGTTGACAGCTTCGGTCCGCGCCTTCGAGAAATTGACCCAGCGCGCGCCGTTCCTCTTCACCACCTCCGGATAGCCCGAGGCCTCGAAACACTCGTCCACCGAGAAACGCGTGCCGTCCGATTCTCCAACGACTATTCGCTCAGTTCGTTCCCTCAGCACCTTGAGAACGGCGTCCAGGACCTCGGCCGAGGTGTTGGAAAACGGCGCCTTGTCCCTGCCGGGCCAGGAAAGGTTCGGTTTGATGACCACCGAGGCCCCGCGCGGCACCCTGTTTTCCCAGTCCAGCTCGCGAAACAGGCCCCTCACGCAATGCTCGACAGAAGACGAACGTGTCGAGAAGATTGCGACTTTGCTCTTCAAACTCTTCCCCCCAAGACCGAAGCATACAGAGAAACGACTCGTTCAACAAGTTGATTCCAGTCGTACTGCCTCACGCGTCTGAGACCCTCTGACGCGAGGCGCGCCCGCAGCTCGGGACTGCCGGCCAGCTCCAGAATGGCGCGAGCCAGGGCGGGGCCGTCTCTCGGAGGCACGAGCAGAGCGTTCGCCCCGTCCTGCAACATCCCCTCGACCCCGGGGATCCGGGTCGCGACGATCGGCAGGCCGGACGCCATCGCCTCGAGAAACACTATTCCCTGTCCCTCCCAGAGTGAGGGGAGCACGAAGGCGTCGGCTCTCGCGAACTCCTCCTTCAAAGCCGCTCTGTCCAGTCTGCCGGCGAATCTCACGGAATCGGAGATGCAGAGATCGTGCGCCAGTTTCCTCAGTCTTCCGCAGTGAGGACCGTCTCCCACGATAGTGAGACTGGCGCTGCCGCGGCCCGGCCTGCCCCCGCCATCTGGCAAATCCTGCCCCTCGGGCAAGCCCCCACCCGCTGACGCGCTCCCGCGTCCCGGCGAGCCCCCGCGTGCTGACGCGCCCCGGTCCGCTAACGTCCCTTCGCGTGCCAGGACGTCATCCCGTGCCAACGCGCCATCCCGTGCAAGCGCGCCCTCGGCCGCGAGCACTCCGAACGCCTCGAGCAGATATTCCAGCCCCTTACGCGCCTGCATGAACGCCACACAGAGACAGTGAAGGACTTTGCCGT
>Ga0315294_10003694_pt1 | contig 16711 bp, 15 predicted proteins | sample YL17G13_40_MG_FD_203626 | JGI IMG/M metagenome (GOLD analysis project Ga0315294, IMG submission 203626) | Sediment microbial communities from Yellowstone Lake, YNP, Wyoming, USA - YL17G13_40 | ecosystem: Environmental > Aquatic > Freshwater > Lake > Sediment | place: USA: Wyoming | collected... | reverse complement strand
TTAGAAAATCCACCCATGGTGCAATCTCCATCGTATTTTCAGGCATGGCAGACACATGAGGACCGACAAGAATTATTTTAGTATTTGAATGTTTTTCCTTGATTTTTTTTGCAATATTTATATCATTGAGAATCGAAGGTGTGGACGTGTCCATTATTACGAAATCTGGGTTTTGTTTATCAATCATTTTATAAAAGTCTTCTATTGGGGTATCTGAAGCTATGGCATCTAATAATTTAACATCATGCTTCTTCTCGAGAACAGATGCAGCATATGCTAAATAAATTGGTGGGTGAATGCCGCCAGAAGTTTTTGCACTCCATCTAACTTGCCTGTTGAAATTCTTGAAAAAAGGCGGGTTCGTGATGAAAATCTTCATTTTTTTCCCTTTAGTATTTACATCAATACTTTTTTATAAATTTAGTAACATTAACAGATGCTGCTAAAATATTAAATATTAAGCTATTTTTCTATTTTTAAAAGATAGTTTGAAACTATATCAAGAATCTTGCTTCTTTGTTTATTATATTTTTTATTTCCCAGTTTTCTTGCTTCTTCTAAAGCATTTTCTAAGTTTTTAATATCATAAACTGGTATTATCTTTCCTTGCCTTTCTAATTCTTTTACAATTTGAAGTTGATGATCATTCGTATGTTCATTAAATCTTTTAAGTCGCGGTACAACGATGACAGGTCTTCCTAATTCTAATGGTGTTATAATTGAGCCAACCCCGCCATGTGATATGATAATAGAAGCCTTTTTACAAAGTTCCACAATATTGTCATAATCTGTGAATTTAAACGAATCGCAATTTTTTGGTATGTATTCCGTATAGCCAGTTTGAATGGTGACTTTTTCTTTTATTTTTCCAGAGCCTATTAAATCATCCACTGCTTTTACCAATCTGTCAAATCCTCTTTCATGTGTACCAACTGTTACAAAAATCAAAATATCGAACCTCCATAGATTGCATTCTTATAATATTTTAAAAGTGGTTTCCATTGAATTATGAATAAGTCAGAGAATCTGTACAAAAGTCTTCCTGTAAATGATGGAGAATCAACTCTTGAAAAAGATTCTATGTAGATGACTTTTTTACCAAAAACCTTAGCATAAAAACATATAGGGAATGTAACGCCCGAACCTGTAGAAATTACAACATCTGGATTTTCTTTTAGAAAAATTATCAGACTCAGTATCATGCATGATAATATTTTTAATGGGTTTCTCTCAGGCATAGCCACAAAATGGACTTTTTCTTTATTTGCTAATGATTCTGTGGTAGTTTTTTTAAAAGTTAAGAAAAAATGATCGTATTTTTTATAAATACTTTCTAATTGTAGCATCTGAAGTAATTGCCCACCAGCACTCGAAGTTAAACATATTTTCATATATGAGATATAAGCGTAAAAAATATAAAGCCATTATAAAAGGCTTTCTTCTAACAACATTTTTCTTATTTCGTCTTTTGACATGAGTTTTACATTATTTGAGGTATATTCCATTTGCTTTGTTTGTATAATGCCTTTATAGCTCGGAAATTTTGATTTATAAGATTTATCAATTTGGGGTAGTATGATAAACATATCATCTGTTTCTAGAGCATGTTCTGCTTCTTCTCTAGTCATCAGACTTTCATACATTTTTTCTCCCGGTCTAATCCCAGTTGTTTCGATCCTAATTTTTTTTGATGATTCTTTGACCATAACATCTGCTAAATCGCTTATTTTCAAGGAAGGCATCTTAAAAATAAAAATTTCACCACCTTCAGCCACTTCAGAGGCTTTAAATATTAAATTAACAGCTTGCTTTATTGACATCACAAACCTCGTCATATTTGGATCTGTAATTGTCAAAATCTCATCTCTTTTTATTTGAGTTTTGAACAAGGGTATAACGGAACCTCTAGTACCTATTACATTTCCAAATCTTACAGATGAAAAAACAGTTTTTCTGTCTCCTTTGTAATATTCGGCCCCCATGACAAGTTTTTCTGTGAGAAGTTTGGTTGCTCCCATAGTACCTATGGGATTTGCCACTTTATCGGTGCTGATGTTAATCATCTTTTCTACTTCTTCGTCCATGGCTGCTTCTATTAGATTTTGGGTCCCTATAACATTTGTTTTAACAGCTTCGAATGGATTATATTCGCATGAGGGAACATGTTTTAATGCGGCAGCATGAAAAATTATGTCTATATCTTCTATAGCTCTTTTTAGTCTATCTTTATCTCGGACATCGCCGATAAGAAATCTGAGGCTTTTGTAATTTTTTAATTCACTCTGAATTTCGAACAGTCTTGTTTCATCGATATCAAGAATTCTTACAACACTAGGATTTTGTTTTAATAATTGTCTAACAATCTCACTACCAATAGAGCCAACTCCGCCGGTAACTAGTATTTTTTTGTTTTCAAATTGTTTTTCGCGAAATGTCGAATTGTATGCCGAGTTAATAATTTTCGGGGAATTTACAAATTTTTCTTCTTCATTTTTCAAATCTATGAACATCTTTATCGTGTTTCAACTATTATATGTAAATTATTTAAGGTTTATCAAGAGTCATTAGAAATTAGTATATAAATCTAGTAAATGGGATACGTGTTAATTAATTGAACTTTTTTACCAATTTATAAATTATTTACTTATATTACTAATATGAAAGGGTCATATATGAGAAGGATAAGGATTGGTAAGAAATTTATTGGCGAAAATGAACCTTGCTTTATCATTGCCGAAGCTGGAGCAAACCATGACAGTATGGTTGAAAGAGGTAAAAAATTAGTTGAAAAGGCGGTGGAAAGTGGCGTTGACGCAATAAAATTTCAAACATATACTGCGGATAAACTTACAACTAAAGCTGCACCTAAATATTGGAAAGATGACAAACCAAATGAAACACAGTATGAAGTTTTTCAAAAACTAGATAAGTTAACCGAGGGTGAGTGGAAGGAATTGATAAATTATTGTAAAAAATTAGGTATCATATTTCTTTCAACCCCCTTTGATGAAGAAAGTTCTGATTTTCTTGAAGATTTGGGAATTCCAGCTTTCAAAATAGCTTCTGCCGATATAACTCATTTACCACTGTTAAAACATGTTGCAGAAAAAAGATTGCCTATGATAATTTCTACCGGGATGGCTGATTTAGATGAAATAAAAGAAGCTGTTAAAACAATAAAATCATCGGGTAATGAAGATATAATATTACTACATTGTGTAATAAGTTATCCCGCAGAAATAGGGGACGTAAATTTACGTATTATACGTACACTCCAAAAAGCATTTCCAGATATACCAATAGGATTTTCTGATCATACTATTGGTACAATAATACCTTTAGTAGCGGTTTCACTTGGTGCAAAGGTTATAGAGAAACATTTTACTATAGACAAAAAACTGTCTGGTAGTCCAGATCATAGACTTTCAGTAAATCCAGAAGAATTAAGGGAAATGACACAAAAAATAAGAATAGTAGAAAAAGCATTGGGTTCTCCTATAAAAAGATTGATCGAATCGGAAAAGGAAGGTATAAAGTTTGCTAGAAGAAGTGTAGTTTCGAATGTATCAATAACAAAGGGGACAAAAATTAGTAGAAGTATGCTTTCTGTTAAAAGACCAGGGACTGGTATACCACCAAAATATATAGATAAAGTGGTTGGAAAGGTCGCCAAAAGGAATATAGATAAAGATGAAGTACTAAACTGGCATGATTTAGAATAATGGTATAGAATATGAATTTTGTAGACGAAGCAAAAGAAATGGCATTGGAAGCAGTAAACTTAGCTAAAAAAATGAAAAAAATATCTGCATTTAGTATAAGTTCTACTAGTAATATGAGAAAAGATAAATTATTTTTCCCACCGATCCGCATTACTCCAGATGCCATCTGCGCAAATGTCATAATTTTTTCAAAAAATGAGGCAAAAGAAATAGTTAAAGTTATTGATGGAATAGTTGATGTTATATTTGTCGATGCTGATGAAAAAATAAAAAATTTAGATAATCTTGTTAGTTTGATTCAAAATGAAGTAAAAAAAAGTAAAATTTTTTCATTAAAAATAAACGATATCACTGCAGAATCGGCAGATTTTCTTATTTCTCAATATTTTAAACATCTAAAAAATAAAAAAGTTGCGATAATTGGTTGCGGCAATATTGGCAGTAAAATTGCTTTAAAGCTGGCTGAAAGAGGGGCAGATGTTTTTATAACAAGAAGAAATTTAAAAGAAATAAAAATTGTTGCTGAAGGATTGAATTTAATTAAACCAAGAAACTCTACTTCAAAAATTATATTTACAAACAATAATTATGAGGCAGCAAAGGATGCAGATATTATAATTGGTTTCACTAATGGAATCTCTGTTATCGATAAAAAAATTGTTGATATAATGAAGAGAGATGGAATGATTATCGATGGTGGAATAGGAACTGTATTTCAAGAGGCAATAGATTATGCAAAAGAAATAGGAATTAAAACTATAAGGTTGGATATACGCGCCAGTTTTTCTGGTGCAGTAAAAACTGCTATTGAAACAGAAAATTTAATAGAAAATGTTATTGGATGCAAAAAAATAGATGGGATAAATGTAGTGGCCGGTGGTTTTATAGGCAAGAGGGGGGATATAGTAGTAGATAGTATATCTAGCCCAACCACAGTAATAGGCGTAGCCGATGGGATAGGCGGTGTTCTAAGTTCTGTATCATCAAATGAATATATTGTGGATTTAGAAAAAATTCGAGAAAAAATAAAAAAGTGATATTTATGTTTAATAATACTAGGAAAACAATAGTTTTTAGAGTTGATGGTGGTAGTAAAAGAGTTAGTGATGGACCGATTAAAAGAGGCATGGGCCATATATCACGTTGTCTAGCTATTGCAAATGAGTTAAAGAAAGAAAATAATTTGAATATTTTCTTTATTACACAAACTAAAACAGAGGGATTAAAAAGAATCCAAGATGCTAATTATAAAGTTAAAAAAATACCTTCGAATTTAAAAACAAAATATGAACAAAATTTTGTAATTGATTTTCTTAAAAAATTAAGTCCCGATGCATTGATAGTAGATATGTTAAATACCGATACCAGTTTTATGTCAAGAATAAAAGAAATGGGTGTTTTTCTAGTTAGTATTGATGACTTAGGTCCAGGCAAAAAATATTCTGATTTATTGGTATACAATCTAATTAAACAAGCAAAATGTAAACCAGAACAAAAGTGTTATTCGGGACCATCGTATATACCAATAAATAAATTTTTTTCAAATTTAAAAAATAAAAAAATAAAAAAAAATTGTAAATCTATTCTTGTGTCTTTCGGATCAAGCGATCCTGGGGGGTTTACAATTAAAACAGTAAGGGCACTAGGGGAAATGCCAGAAAATTATGACGTCACAATTTTAGTAGGACCGAGTTTTTCCAAAAATTATGAATTAAAAAAAATATTAAAAAAAGGTAAAAAAAGGTACAAACTGAAATATAATGTCAATTCAAAGGAATTCGCCAAGCTTATTCAAAAATCAGATATAACAATAACGTCAGGTGGATTATCAGTGTATGAAATAGCAGCGATAGGCACACCAGGAATTGTTCTTTGTCAAAATGAACATGAAAATAGTAATATATTTAATAAATACGGAACTGCCATAAAACTTGGTTTAGGTGAATCATTATCGACGGATAATATTCGTTTAGCCATAAAAAATTTAGCTAATAATAAAAAAATGAGACATGATATGTCTAAAAGAGGTAGAAAACTAATTGATGGGAAAGGTGCAGAAAGGATTGCTAATATGGTTCTTAATGAATTAAGTAATCAATGAGGTTGAATTATATGAAAATTGCCTGTATTATAGCGTCTAGAATGAGTTCAACTAGATTACCAGAAAAGGCTATGATGAAAATTCTAGGAAAACCCATGTTGGAACAACTTGTAAATAGGGTACATAGATCAAAATTGATAGATGAAATAGTAGTTGCAACTACTATAGATCCAAATGATTATGTGATAATTGATTTAGCAAAAAGAATCGGTGTAAACAGCTATGCAGGTAGTTCTGAGGATGTTTTAGGTAGAACACTTGAAGCAGCGAAATCAATTGATGCTGATATAATAGTCCAAATAAATGGGGATTGCCCTTTAATTGACCCTGAAATTTCTGATATTGTAATAAAAAAATATTTAGAAAAAGAACCAGATTATGCTACTAATGCATTAAAAAAAACTTTTCCACTTGGATTAAATACTGAAGTCTTTTCTGTCGAAATTTTAGATAAAGTTGATAAAATAACTAATGATTCATTTGATAGAGAACATGTAACTTTATACATTTATGAACATCCAAAAAAATATAAACTTCTTAATATTGAAGCTCCGCCAGAATTAAGAAAACCTGATTTAAGATTAACTGTAGATACGATTGAAGATATTACATTAGTGAGAAAAATTTATAATGCATTATATCCAAAAAATCCATTTTTTACTATTAAAGATGTGATAAATTTATTTGAAAAAAATCCGAGATTAAAAGAAATAAATGCATCTATCAGACAAAGAAATCCTAGAAAGAAGGAGTAAATATGGGTGAATTAATGTACAATGCAGCAATAGTGGGTTGTGGAAGAATTTCAAGCATATTAGATGATGATCCTTTAAGAAAATTTGTATCATCTCACGCTGGAGCTTATAATACAGTAAAAAAAACGAGACTTATAGCAGCGGCAGATTTAGATGATGAAAAATTATCTAACTTTGGTAAACGATGGGGGGCTAAATCACTATACAGAGATTACAAAGAAATGTTGAAAAAAGAACATATAGATATATTGAGTATCTGCACATGGAACTCAACACACTATGAAATACTTAAGGAAGCTGTAAAAGCTGGAGTTAAAGCTATTTTCTGTGAAAAACCTATTTCTGATAGTTTAAAACATGCTGATGAGATGGTTAGACTTACGAGGGAAAAAAATATTGTACTTGCTGTAGGTCATCAGAGAAGATGGGATAAACTTCATAATGACATAAGGCAAATGATCCATGATAAAGAAATTGGCGATATACAACAAGTAACATTTTATTACACCAAAGGAATAGCAAATACAGGTAGCCATGTTTTTGATCTTTTAAGATACTTTTTTGGAGATGTTAAATGGGTTTTTGGTGTTTATAAAAGAAATGAAAATTCGGAAGATCCTGATATAGATGGATATATGCATTTTAATAGTGGTGTTTCTGCTTCAATTCAATCATGTGATGCAAATAATTATCTAATCTTCGAAGTGAACATTCTCGGTTCAAGCGGTGGTATAAGAATTATAAACAGTGGTTTTGATACTGAATTTTTTAAGGTGAATGAAAGTAAACTTTTTTCTGGATACAAAGAATTAGAAAAAATAGAAACCCCATTTAAAATAGAAAAGAAAGAAATGTTAATCCAAGCTGTTGAAGATATCATAAGATGTATAGAAACTGGTAAAGATCCGATGTGCACAGGGGAGGATGGAAGAAATGCACTTGAAATAATATCAGCATTTCACGAATCAGCGAGGAAAGGGGGAAAAAAAATAAACCTACCTTTAAAGAATAGAAATTTAAAAATTAAATCAAAGTGAGGTTAATCTATATGAAATCTAAATTAGCTATTTTTGGGGGGCCAAAAGTGAGAAAGAACCCATTTCCAAAGCACCCTGTCATAGAAGATGTAGAGAAAAAAGCGGTTATTGAAGTTTTAAACAAAGGGAATTTGTCAACATTTATAGCATCCCCAGGTGAATATTTTCTGGGCGGAGAAAAAATTAAAGAATTTGAAGAAGCATTCAAGAAGTATATAAATTCTAAATATGCTATCAGCTTAAATTCAGCTACTGCTGGGCTACATGCTGCGATAGCAGCTGCATACATAGGTCCTGGTGATGAGGTGATTGTACCGCCTTACACCTTTACTTCTACTGCTACTTGCGCATTAATGAACAGTGCTATTCCAGTTTTTGTTGATATAGATCCTGATACTTTTTGTATAGATCCAGAAAAAATAAATGAGGCTATAACTCCACGCACTAAAGCAATTATACCTGTACATTTGTTTGGATTACCTGCTGATATGAATCCTATTATGGAAATTGCGGAAAATAATGATTTAGTCGTAATAGAAGATGTTGCACAGGCACCTGGTGCAAAGTATAAAGGAAATTTGGCTGGAACTATTGGAGATTTTGGCGTTTTTTCATTTACAGAATCTAAGACTATAACAACAGGGGAAGGCGGGATGGTTATAACAGATGATGAAGAATTTGCTGAGAGAGTCAGAATGGTAAGAAACCATGGTGAAGTTATAACAGATAGCTCACATAGAGATTATATTTCGAATTTAATAGGTTGGAATTATAGGATGACCGAAATTTCTGCTGCTTTAGGAATCGTACAACTTAAAAAATTAGATATGTTAAATAAGATGAGAATAGGATTAGCTAATTATTTAATAAAAAAAATCTCGAAATTTGAAGGATTTACACCTCAACTAACAAAACCTAGTTTAACTAACGTATATTATGTTGTAGCTTTTAAATACGATGAAGATAAAATTGGGATATCGAGAGATTTATTTGTAAAAGCATTAAATGCAGAAGGAATACCTTTCAGCCTTGGTTATGTGCCACCACTGTATTGGAGCCCAATATATCAAGAAAAGAAGGGTTTTGGTAGGACAAATTGGCCATTTGAATGGATGAGTTATAAAAGCAATATAAATTATGATAAAGGTATTTGCCCAGTAACTGAACGCTTGTATGAAAAAGAATTAATGTTAATTGGCGTTTGTAGGTATCCTGCTACTAAACAAGATATGGATGATATTGTTAAAGGTATAGAAAAAGTACTGGAAAATGTTGATATTTTAAAAAAACATAACAAATAATATTTTAAAGATCAAAAATAAGACAAATATTAGAAATTAATTCATTATTTGATTTTTCCATCAATAATTTCTTCAATTAATTTTCTTATTCTTTTTGACGATTTCCCATCAATTCTATAGTCATAATCGGAAATGAAGGCTTTTCTTTTTTTTTCTAATTCTTTTTTTAATTTGTCATCTTCTAAAATTTTTTTAATTGATGGTAATAATTCTTCTGATTTATTAACCCCTAATGCCGAACCACTTTCAATAAATGGGTACATCTCAGGTTTACTCCATAGATCAAGTATTATAACAGGCTTGTTTAATATCATGGCCTCTAAAGCTGTTATTGAAGATATTGTCATCATTAACTCGCAAGAATTTAATAATTCAAATGTATCCACATCTTTAACTACGAAAACGTTCTTAGCCTTATATTGACTCACTAAATTATTATAAAAAAATTTATTCACTTCTCTTGGATGTAACTTTATGACTAATTGCTTATCTGGTAACTTTTTTATTGTATCTAATACTGCATTTATAAGTTGTAGATTTTCTTCCTTCGGTAATGGTTGCGTAGTCAATACAAAAATACCTTTTTTAGGATCTAAATTTAATTTACGACAAAATTTCTCAATTTTAAAGTTTTTAACTATCGGTGGTATCAAATCATATTTAGGTTGGCCTGTAACAATCAATTTTTTTGGATCTGTTCCCAATTTAATATAAACTCTCTTATCATATTCTCCAGGAATAAAAGCTCTAAATGGATTTATTGCTTCATAACCAGGATGTGTAGACGTTGTAAAATGCTGAATATAAACACTTGGTATGTTTTTTAAATTTGCTACTGATACCACTGTTTTCCCAAAAGATCCTATTATATTAGTCGCTATTACTATATTCGGCTTTTCTTTTTTTATCACACATTTTGTTAATTCAATAAATTTAATTATTTGTGGGAGAAATTCACGGGTTTCGAATAAACTTTGGAACAAATCTTCTACAAGATTCCACAAATAAATGTCATTATATTTGAAGTTTTTTAAAAATTTGGGATTTTTTTTGAGTTTCATCCATTTTTGCATCAAATCATCAATAGCATTTTTAGCTCTTTTACTGGCATCATTTGTCATATAACCTTCAAAAGTTTTGAATGGTATCTTATTTTTTTTCAGAACTTTGTTAACTTGGAAGTTGGTAATAATACCGCCAAATTTTATAACTGTTATTTTATTTTTTTTATTTTTTTCTAATTCTCTTATAACAGGTACCATAGCAAAAATTTGATTTCTAGTAGAAACAAAAAATAATATATTATTTCTTTGTTCGACGTCCTGACTCTTAGAAAATATGTTTTTTATTTGAAAAGAATATTTTCGTTCAATAGCTCTAATTTGATAAAATTGATTTATTAATATTTGTTTCAGAGTAATTGATGAAAAAAAAAGTTTTTGAATTGGATTTAAACTTAAGATAGGGATCTTTTCAGAATTAGAAACTGCAATTATAGATTTTTCAATTAAATTATTTTTTCCAGGTATTATTATTTTATTTGGATTTTCATTTTTTATTATGGTTTTAATTATTTCAATATTTTTTACAACATTCAACAAATAAGTTAAAATTTCCCATTTAGACATTTCCCAAAGTGATATGTTTTCATAAGTAAGAATATCATTAAGTTTTAAACCATTTAATTTGATATTGGCCCACTCGTTAGTTAAATCCTTAGCTATTTTGTTTGTTACGATGAATATTCTCTGGCTTACATAATCCTCAATTGATTTAAAATGGATTTTATTTTTTTCTAATTCATTTTTTGCTTCATTAGTTAAAGCTATGAAATTTATATTATTTTTTTTGAATTTTTTTAAGAAAATGAAAGTTTTTTTTATATCATTTCTTTGAGATATAAATACAATCACTTTTTCCATAGGCTAGCACCAAAAATTTAATCTCTTTACTCACTTTATTCTTCTACTTAAAATTTTAAAAAGTTAATGCCCTATTTATTAGATGAGTTTAAAATAAATTACGTGAAAAAAAATGAAAGTTTTATTAATAAATCCTTTAATTCGAGCTCATGATATACCTAGGAATTTCCCACTAGGCCTAGGTTATATCGCAGCAGTACTTTTAAAGGAAGGGCATAAAGTAGATGTATTGGATATAAATGCAGATAGATTAGAAAAAAATGAAGTTATGGAAAGAATTGACAATTATGACATTTTTGGTATAGGGGGCCTTGTTACAACATATAATTATGTTAGTTGGTTAATTTCTGAAATAAAAAAAAAGCAAGAAGGGAAAATTTTAGTTGGTGGGGGCTTATCGGTTATAAACGAATTAATGTTCAAAGCAGGAGCTGATATAATAGTAGATAAAGAAGGCGAACTAACGATTGTTGATTTATTGAATAATTTAGATAATTTAAATTTTGTTAAAGGAATATACTATAAAGACAAAAATGGTAAAATTATAAAAAATGAAGAAAGGGATTTAATTCAAAACTTAGATGAAATTCCGTTTCCAGCTTGGCACTTATTTCCCATTGAAACATATATAAAAGCACCAGTTCTAGGTACTGGCTCATTGAGAAAAATGAATATTTTGTTTGGAAGAGGTTGCCCATTCAGATGTACTTTTTGCTGGCATAATTTCGGTATGAGTACTAGGCTGAGAAGTGTGGATAATGTTATAAAAGAGATGAAAATTCTAATGAAAGATTATAATATTCAATACTTTGCATTTACAGATGAATTATTTACCGTTAACAAAAGTAAAGTGTTGGAATTCTGTGATAGAGTAAAAGAATTAAAAATTAAATGGGCTTGTGCTAGCAGAGTTAATACTATATCTGAATATATGGTAAGGGCAATGAAAGAAGCCGGATGCAATCATATAGCTTTCGGGATAGAGAGTGGAAGTCAACGTATATTGAATAATATGAATAAAGGCACTACAGTTGAACAAGGCATTAAAGCTGTAAGAATTACTCAAAGGGCTGGAATTAGAGCACATACATCATTTATTATCGGCACACCAGGTGAGACACCAGAAAGTATTTGGGAGACAGTTGAATTTTGTAAAAAAGCAAAACCAAAACTTAGGGTAGAACTTTTTTTTATGACACCTTACCCTGGAAGTGATTTGTGGGATTATGCAATAAAAAAGCAAAAAATAAAAGACGAAGAAGATTTTATAAAAAAGTTGGGTGATGCTAAAGATTTTACAATAAATTTAACTGATATAAGTGATGAAAAATTGATTGAATTAAAAAATATAGCCGAGAAAAAATGTCAACCAAATTTTATCTATTGGGGCTTAGATTATTATAAACATTTTGGGTTAAAAAATGCTTTAAAAAATGGAACTAAAAGGTTGTTCAAAAAATTGAAAAAATAGAATTAAAAGTAAAATATGATTTTTTAACATCGAAAGTTTTTGATAAGAGAAGCTATTCTAATTATTTGTTCTTCTTTCAATTCAGGAAACATGGGCAGTGTCAATATTTGATTGACATGTTTTTCAACTACAGGTAAACTACCCTTTTTATAATTGAGCGATTTATAGACTTTTTGTAAATGAATTGGGGTTGGATAGTGGATATCTGTCAGTACTCCTCTAGATTTTAACCATTGTCTTAATTCGCTTCTATTTTTTGATCTAATTACATATAAATGATAAACATGCTTTGCATATTCTTTTTCTATTGGTGTAATAACATCAGAATTTTCCAATAATTCATTATACAAATTTGCATTTTTTCTTCTTAGATTGTTCCATTCATCTAATTTCTTTAATTTTACTCTTAGTATTGCCGCCTGAATTTCATCTAACCTACTATTGAAACCGAGAGTTGAATGATTGTATCTTTTCTCCTGCCCATATTCTCTTAACAATAAAATTTTTTCATAAGTTTGTTTATTATTTGTTAAAATTATACCTCCATCCCCATAACAACCTAAATTTTTTGTAGGATAAAAACTAAAGGTTGCAACATTGCCAAAACTACCAACTTTTTTTCCTTTATACAAAGCGCCGTGAGATTGGGATGCATCTTCAATTAAAAGTAAATTATGTTTTTCAGCAATTTCCAAGAGTGGACCCAGATCAGTTGAATGCCCATATAAATGTACTGGTATTATTGCTTTGGTTTTGTCTGTAATTTTTTCTTCAACTTTTTTTGTATCAATATTATATGTCTCAGGATCTATATCAACAAAAACTGGTTTTGCACCCGTATATGTTATGGAAAAAGAAGTTGCAATGGCTGAAAGAGAAGTGGTTATAACTTCATCTCCATGACCAATATTAAATGAGCATAAGGACAGGTGCAAAGCATCTGTTCCGCTTCCTACACCAATAGCAAATTTCATATTGCAATATCTTGCAAATTCTTTTTCAAATTCTTGAACATTTTCTCCAAGAATAAACTTACCACTTTCTAAAACAGAATTAATTGCATTATCTATTTCATTTTTTATCGAATGATACTGTTGTTTTAAGTTAACCATTGGAATTTTATCAGACACATTGTTCACCAATAATTTTTTTTGTTCAATCTATAAAATTCAATTGTTTTTTTGATACTTTTAATTTTTATTCATTCGTTTAGTGAAACTAGATTCTTCAAATTTTGAAACATCTTCAACTTTTGTTGTTTCTTTCGGTCGTAATAGCGTTCAAAATATATGGCATCAAAGTTCATATCTAATTTAAAAATTTTTTTAAATTTTATTTTATGATTTCCCCTCTTGTCAGTTGGATTATTTTTTAATATATTCTTCGGGTAGAATAATTTTCCTGAGGTTCTTTTCATAAATTTTTCCGATAATATTTTTTTCTTTCATTTAAATCAATATCCTTTAAATTTAACTGACATAATAAATCTTCACATCTGTTGAAAGATAAACTAATTTCAAATAATTTTCAATTTTGGGCAATTTGGTCATTTTATATTCTTCCATATACTCTTCAGATACCCAAATGTAATTGATATTGTTTGCTTTTAATTTTGATAATACATCATCATCAAAGATAAATACAGCTTTATAAGATTGCATATCTAGACCGTTAAAATAAGCCAATGGCAACTTATCATAAGACAAGATACTGATATTTTTGCCATAATGTCTTAACCAATCTATTCCATCAAGTTTTCCTTTAGAAAAGCACAAAGAATAAAGTTCGCTGTCATTCCTGAATGGAGCGGTATAGACCTTTGTAAAATCTAATAAATGCAATGCTGTCTTTCCTTTTATTAAAAAGAAGAATGTTGGAATTAACAATATCAACAAGAAAATTAAACGCAGATTTTTTATCTTTCTCCCAATAAACAGGCATATTGTATAAACTATCAAAAATACATGTCTTAAAAGGTGAGTTTTAATAAACAAGAACCAAATTATTAAACTGACAAAAATAATAATCAACAAAGCTCTATCTACTGAGTCTAATTTTTTTCTGTTTTTTATCAATAAAAATACAAATAATGGTATTAAAAATCCAGTTGTAGTTATGTTCACTATGAGAATCCCAGATATGGAACTTATTTGGCTCTCTTTTCCATAAGTATAGAATGGATTGTTATACATACTTGGAAGTATGTTCTTTCCACCAAAATACCTGCTAAACCATGGATATACCGGATTACCTAATAAAACCCAATTTCTGATTAGCATGATCGGAGAAAATATTAATATCCCAATCAAAAATAAAATCTTATATTCTTTATTGTGTTTTTGAAAAAATACTATAATTGCTAAAATAGCTACATTTAATCCAGCTATGAACTTGCTAAATACGCTTAAACCTAAGAATAATCCACTTAAAAAGGCATTTTTATTATTGTCTCCTCTTAACCAAAAATATATTCCTATTGCAAAGAACAATGTCTCTAATATCTCTGGTTCATATTCCCAAGTTATAGTAAAAACTAAAGGAATTGTTAATAAAATTAAAGCAGATTTTTTATTTATCTTATAGGTCACATAAAGTAATAATAATAGCAATATTGGATTGACTATAGAAATTAACCAAGTTATTTTTCCTACTAAAAAATAGATAGATGCTACAAGCAAATAAAAGGGCAATTCATAATTTATCGTGGATTTTTCATTCCCATCAGCATATAAAGGTATTTTCTTAGTTTCAAATATTTCCTTTATGCCTGGTAGCAGATAAAAAAAGGCATCATTACAAATGATATGAACCCCTATCGCATGATATAAAAACATTATAATAATTAATGTTATTATTATCTTTTCCTTCAATTCTTCAAATTTATTCTTTAGTGTAACTGACATAATTCACCAATAGTTTTTTTTGTTTAATTTATAAAATTCAATTGTTTTTTTCAATCCTTCTTTTAAGAGTGTTTTAGGTCCCCATCCCGTTAAACTCTTAATTTTGTTAAAGTTAGCAACATAGTCTCCAATTTCAATTTTTTTTCTTTCTTTTGGATACTGAATTTTCTCATAATCGCCACTTCCAACAGTTTTAATTATTAATTTGGTCATGTTCAATATACTAATTGGTTTACCAGAACCGAGGTTGAATATTTCCCCATCAGTTCTTTTATCAACTGCAGTCATAAGTAAAGCTTGTGCAACGTCATCGACAAAATTTATATCTCTAATTTGGGAACCATCAAAAACGTTAATTTTTTCGTTATCCATGGCCAGTCTTATAAACCAATTTACAAAACCTAGTTTTCCATGCGTCATTAAATGTCGAGGTCCATAAGTATTAGTTAATCTCAAGGAAGTTACTTTCAATCCATAAACATTATGAAATAAAAAATGATACATTTCACCGGCCATTTTAGAAATCCCATTAGCATCTACTGGGTTTATTGGATGTTTTTCGTCTACCGGTGTATAAATTATTCTGCCATACTGCCCTCTAGTTCCCGTATAAATTATTTTAATATTGGGATTGTTCTTTCTGCATGCTTCAAGTAAAATTAGATTTCCACGACAATTTATATCAAAATCTGTGAATGGATCTTTCATACTGCCATCATGACTTGTGTAGGCAGCTAAATTGAATAAAAAATCTTTATCCTTAACAGATCGTGTTATTTTTTTTTCGTCTCTTATGTCAGCTTTTGTAAATTTTATTTTCTCATTAATTCCATCAAGGTTATGTAAGTTTCCACCTTGCTCGGGTATTAGGGAATCAAAAATTTCAACTCTAGCACCTAAATCAACTAATTTAATAGCAAGATTACTTCCTATAAAACCTGCACCACCTGTAATCAAGACTTTTGAATTGTTAAAAATATCGCCCATATTTTCCATAAAAATCACTCATACTCTTGCCATATCATAAATTTTATCCATAATTTACCAAAACTCGTTAAAACTTTAAATATTTTTTTGAAGTTAAAAAACTCAGATGTTCCAAAGACGCGTGGATAATGGTGAACGGGTGCATCTTTAAACTTAAAACCTGCATGTTGTAATTTTTTTATTATCTCAAGACAAATTATCCCACTATTAGATTCTAATTTAATTTTATTAAAAACGTGTCTTCTAAAAAGTCTGAAATCACAATCAACGTCTCTTATTTTTAAATGAAATAAAATTTGAGCACCCCAGTTATAAAGATCTCCAGCTATTATTCTGTAAAGGGCGTCCGACCTTTTAATTTTATAACCATTTACAATATCGACACTTTTAATTAATGGCAATAATTTTGTTAACTCGGAGACGTCATATTGACCATCTCCATCTGTATAGAAAACCAAATCTTTTTTTGCGTTGTAGAATCCCGTTCTTAAAACATAGCCATAACCCATGTT
>Ga0315294_10003693_pt1 | contig 16715 bp, 13 predicted proteins | sample YL17G13_40_MG_FD_203626 | JGI IMG/M metagenome (GOLD analysis project Ga0315294, IMG submission 203626) | Sediment microbial communities from Yellowstone Lake, YNP, Wyoming, USA - YL17G13_40 | ecosystem: Environmental > Aquatic > Freshwater > Lake > Sediment | place: USA: Wyoming | collected... | reverse complement strand
CTACAGGTTTGTAGAGTCGTAGGGCAGAAGCTCGTCTTCTGCCCACCCTCCTGGGCAGGAGGCAAGCTCCTGCCCTACGGCTAGTGGATCGATGCCGATGGCAAGACTATGTTAACTGAGCACTAGCCTCGGGCTGCCCCTACAACAGCTTCGTGCCGTTGATGACGATGGAGAACTGGCAGCCGAGCTGGCGCGCGGCGATGCGCGAGGCCACCATGCGCGTCAGGAAGCGCTCGAAGTACTCCATGATGCTGCCCAGCGCCGGGTCGAGGTCGAGGCGCAGGGTGATGATCTTCTGCGCGGCGTCAATCTCGATGGCGGACGAGATGGCCGCGTAGTTGATGCGGTCGTGCTCGTCGAAGGTGTCCGGCGCCGGGTTGCGCACGCGGGTGCGGCTGACATCGGACTTGTCGGCGATGATGACCGCGGCCGCGATGTCGCCGAAGGGCTCCCCGTATTCCTCCTCGTGGTTGCCGACGCCTGCCATGATCTCGGCCACGTCGTCCGGCGCCATCCCCAGGTCGGTCAGGATGTGGTAGGCGAGCATGACGCTGGTGCCGGCGTGCGTCACGCGGCTGGCGACGTTGCCGATGTCGTGCAGGTAGCCGGCGATGGCCGCCAGCTCGGCGTCGCGTTCGCTGCGCCCGAGCTCGAGCATGATCTTGCGCGCGCGGGTGGCGACCACCTCGGCGTGACGGAAGCCGTGCTCGGTGTAGCCGATCAGCTCCATGTTGCGGTCGGCCTTGGCGATGTAGGCGCGCACGTCCTCGCGCGCCTTGACGTCGTCAAGGGTGATGGTGGTCTTGGTCATGTCCGGTCCTCACAGCAGATAAGCGCGCCGGTGGCAGGGACTGTCCCCGAATGGGGACCGTCCCCTTGCGGGCGGGTACAGTCCACGTGGGGACAGTCCCCGCCCACTCTGCGGTCTCTATTCCTCATATACCCGCTCCCAGTGCGCCAGGAACCGGGCGAACTCGCCGGCGATGATGGCCTGGCGCGCGCCGGCCATGAGGCCGAAGTAGAAATGCAGGTTGTGATAGGTGACCAACCGCGCCGCCAGAATCTCCCCCGCCTTGTAGAGGTGGCGGATGTAGGCGAGGGAATGCTCGCGGCAGGTCGGGCACTCGCATTCCGGGTCGAGGGGGGAGGGGTCGCGCTGGTAGCAGGCGTTCTTGAGGTTGAGGCGGCCGCGGCTGGTGTAGGCGGCCCCGTTGCGGCCCAGGCGCGTGGGCAGGGCGCAGTCGAACAGGTCCACGCCCGCCGCCACCGCGCGCAGCATGTCGGGCGGCGCGCCCACCCCCATGAGATAGCGCGGCGCTGCCTCGGGCAGGTCCGCCACCGTGTGCCCCAACATCTCGAAAGTCAGCTCCTTGGGCTCGCCGACCGACAGCCCGCCGACCGCGTAGCCCTCCCAATCGAGGGCGCCGATGCGCTCGGCGCTGCGGCGGCGCAGGTCGGCGTACATCCCGCCCTGGATGATCCCAAACAGGGCCTGGCCGGTGTCGCGGCGGAAGGCCCTGCGGCAGCGCAGGGCCCACGCGTCGGAGCGCTCGGTGGCCTGCTCGGTTGCGGCGCGATCGGCGGGATAGCCTACCGGCTGGTCGAGGGCCATGATGATGTCGGCGCCCATGGCCTGCTGCACCTCCACCGCGCGCTCAGGGCTGAAGAAATGCTCCGAGCCGTCCAGGTGAGAGCGGAAAGTGACGCCGTCGTCCGTCACCCGGCGCAGCGACTGCAGGCTGAAGATCTGGTAGCCGCCGCTGTCGGTCAGCAGCGGCCGCTGCCAGTTCATGAACTCGTGCAGTCCCCCAAGCCCCGCGATCACCTCCACCCCCGGGCGCAGGTAGAGGTGGTAGGCGTTGCACAGCACGATCTGCGCGTTGAGTTCGAGCAGCTCGCGGCGGGTGATGGCCTTGACCGTGGCCTGGGTGCCGACGGGCATGAACAAAGGCGTGACGACCTCGCATGTGGCACAGCCGCCCCGCGAAGCGGCCGGCGGGCAAGCCTCGGCTGTGCCGGCGCCGCCCCGGCGGCGCCCTGATTTGACAGGCGGGGGCGCCTGTCCCACAGTCATGCGCGCCGCGCGGGCCGCAGTCTGCTCGTCGCGATGGGTGATTTCGAAGCGAAGCACGAGCTATGTGCTTCGGCCCCGGGCGGCGCTTTTCCTGTGGCGCGGGCGAAGAGCTGCGTGCCGGTTAGGTGCGACGCGCCTGGCGGGCGCGGCGTCAGCAGCCCTGGGCCGACAAGGTGCGCCTGGCGGATTGTCATCCTTCCCGCCCCTGTTGGCGGGCATTTGCGCAGGACATCGACACCCGCGCGGCCAAGTGGTGCGGTGAGGGAGGCATCTCGTGTCACAAACCCCGGCCACAAGCGAAACCCAGGAGCGCCCGCGCTTCTGCGTGCTCGGCGCCGGCCACGGCGGCACGGCCATGGCCGCGCACCTGGCGCTGATGGGCTTCCAGACCAACCTGTATAACCGCAGCGAAGAGCGCCTGGCCCCGATCAAGCTCATGGGGGGCATCGAGCTGCTGCGCCACGAGCCGGACGCGGTTCCCTACGGCATGGGGCGCCTCAACCGGGTGACGACCGATCCGGCCGAGGCGCTGCAGGACGCCGACATCCTGATGGTCGTGGTGCCGGCCAACGCGCATCGCTACATGGCTGAAGCCTGCGCGCCGCACCTGCGAGACGGTCACATCGTGGTGCTCAATCCGGGGCGCACCGGCGGCGCGCTCGAATTCTCGCACGTGCTGCGCCGGCACGGCGTCACCGCCGACGTCATCGTCGCCGAAGCGCAGACCTTCATCTACGCCAGCCGCTCGGTCAATCCGGCGCAGGTGCAAGTCTTCCGCGTCAAGAACAGCATCCCCGTCGCCGCGCTGCCGGCCTACCGCACCCCCGAGGTGGTGAAGGCCCTGAAATCGGCGTTCCCGCAATTCGTCCCCGGCGACAACGTCATCAAGACCAGCCTCGACAACATCGGCGCGATCTTCCACCCCGCAGTGACAGTGCTCAACTCGGCGCGCATCGAGAGCACCCACGGGGACTTCGAGTATTACATTGACGGCGTGACCGAGTCGGTATCCCACGTGCTGGAGGCGCTCGACGCCGAGCGCGTGGAGGTCGCGGCCGCCATGGGCTTCAACGCCATCACCGCCCGCCAGTGGCTCTACTTCGCCTACGACGCCGCCGGCGGCACGCTGCACCAGGCCATGCGCGCCAACTCCGGCTACTACGGCATCAAGGGGCCGCACCACCTCGACCATCGCTACCTCAAGGAAGACGTCCCCATGAGCCTGGTGCCGATCGCCTCCCTGGGCGACATGCTGGACGTCGAAACCCCGACCATCGACTCCATCATCCACCTCGCGTGCCTGCTCAGCCAGTTCGATTACTGGGCGGACGGGCGCACGGTGGAGCGTCTCGGCCTCGCCGGCCTGAGCCTGAAGCAGATCCGCGAGCTGGTGCTCGAAGGGCTGCCTGCGGCACCCGAGGCGCCCCGCGCCGCCGACCAGACCTAACGCCGCGAGAGGGTTCCATCCATGTCCAAGATCATCGGCGCCGCCATCGGCAACTGCGTCCATGTCGCGGGCGTGCTGTCGTTCCTCAACCTCGCCCAGCGCCTGGGCCACCACACCGAGTTCCTGGGCGCGGCGGTCGGCATCGACGACCTCCTGCGCGCCGTGCGCGAGCGCGATCCCGACATCGTCGGCGTCAGCTATCGTCTGACTCCGGAGGTCGCGCGGGAGCTGTTCGCCGAGCTTGCGCGCCGGGTGAACGAGGAGGGCCCGCAGGGCAAGCGCTGGGTCGCCGGCGGAACGCCCCCGGTGTGCGAGGCGGCGCGCGAGGTGGGGCTGTTCGAGGCGGCCTTCTGCGGCGCCGAAGGGGCGGACGAAGTGATCGCCTACCTGCGCGGCGAGCGCGTGCGGCAGGCGCCCGAGGACTACGGCGCCACCCTGCTCGAGCGCCTGGAGCGCAAGGCTCCCTACCCTCTGCTGCGCCACCATTTCGGGCGACCGACGGTGGACGAGACGGTGCGCGGGGCGCGGCAGATCGCGCAGGCGCGGGTGCTCGATGTTCTGTCTATCGGCCCCGATCAGAACGCGCAGGAGCACTTCTTCCGGCCCGAGGAGATGCAGCCGGAGCTGTCGGGCGCGGGCGGGGTGGCGCTGCGCTCGGCGCAGGACCTGCGCGCCATCTACGACGCCACGCGCACCGGCAACTACCCGCTGCTGCGCATCTACTCCGGCACGCGCGACCTCGTCCAGTGGGCGGAGCTGGCCACCGCGACCATCCACAATGCGTGGGCCGCCATCCCGCTGTGCTGGTATAACACCCTCGACCGCCGCTCCAACCGCCCGCCGGCGGAGGCTATCGCCGAGAACCAGCAGGCGATTCGCTGGTATGCCGAGCGCGGCATTCCGGTGGAGATCAACGAGCCCCATCACTGGAGCCTGCGCGAAGCCCACGACACGCTGTCGGTGGCGATGGCCTACGTGTCGGCGTACAACGCCAAGGCGCTGGGGGTGCGCACGTACGTGTCGCAGTACATGTTCAACACCCCGGCGACGATGTGGGCGGCGATGGACCTGGCGAAGATGCTGGCGCAGGCGGCGGTGGTCGAGAGCCTGCACGACGAGGGCTTCACCAGCATTCGCCAGACGCGCGCGGGGCTGCTGCATTTCTCCACCGACCCCGCCGTCGCCAAGGGGCAGCTCGCCGCCTCCACCGTCGTGCAGCTCGCGCTGGAGCCGCGCATCATCCACGTCGTCGGCTTCTCCGAGGGCGATCACGCGGTGACCGCCGAGGAGCTGATCGAGAGCTGCCGCATCGTGGACGGCGTGCTGCGCAACGCGAGCGTGGGCATGGTTGATCTGACTGCCGATCCCGCGGTGCGGGCGCGCAAGGAGAAGCTGATGCGGCAAGCGCAGGTTACGGTGGCGGCCCTGCGTTCGCTGGGCAACGGGGGCGGCGATCCCCTGACCGACCCCGCCACCCTGGCGCGCGCGATCCGTGAGGGCATCCTCGACGCGCCGCACCTCTGCGGCAACCCCGACGCCGCCGGGCGCCTGGCGACCCGGGTCATAGAGGGCGGCATCGAGGCGGTGGACCTGGAGACCGGTCGGCCGCTGACCGAGGAGCAGCGCGTCGAGCGCATCTTGGGTTGCGAACCGGAAGTAGTGAACCTATTCGCCTAGCTCGCCGAGGCCCCGGCCGGGAGGCGTACCATGCGTGTCGGACGACAGCGCCAGCTTTTGGTTGACGATCACCTCATCGCCGGCATGGACGGCGTGCGCCGCACTGTGCATCGCTGGCGCAGGCATCCCGCCAATCCCGTGCTGCGCGGCGAGATGGCGTGGGAGGGCGGCGGGACCTATGCCCTCGCCTACGGCAGCGCCATCTACGACGAGGACGAGGGCCTGTTCAAGCTGTGGTACTGGGCGCCGCACGACGGGCGCGAGGCCATGCTCTACGCCACCTCCGACGACGGTATCGAGTGGCGCCGCCCGCGGCTGGGCCTATTCGAATTCCAGGGGGCGCGCGACAATAACATTTGCATGCTCAGCGAGTCGGGCGACATGGAGACTTACGGCGCCTTCAAGGATGCCGACGCTCCCGACCCGGCGCGCCGCTACAAGGCGCTGTTGTGGGAGCGGGTGGCGCCCGGCGCGTGGGGGGAAGGCGAGCCGGAGCACGAGACGGCAGGGGTGTGGAGCGCCACTTCGCCCGACGGCGTGCACTGGACGAAATCGCGCGCGCCCATCGTGCCTCATCCTCCCGCCGGCGATACCGTGGGCTTCCTCGACGGCCGCGCCGGCGGCTCCTACATCGGCTTCGTCAAGGTGCAGACCGACCGCGGGCGCTCGCGCGCGCTCATAGAAAGCGAAGACTTCGTCACCTGGAGCGAGCCCCGCCTCATATTCACCACCGACGACGAGGACGACCAGCCCTGCGACGTTTACAACAATACCGCCTTCGCCTACGAGGGGATCTACCTGGGGTGGCTGCAGATCTACTGCCACCATCAGGAGCCATACCTCAGCCGCCTGGAGCTGGAGCTGATCTACAGCCGCGATGGGCGGGAGTGGAGCCGCATGCCTGGCCGCGACAAGGTGCTCACCGTCGGCCGCGACGGGAGCTGGGATCGCACCAACCAGTCGGCGGCCAACGGGCGCCCCATCCGCGTCGGGGATGAGTTGTACGTGTACTACGGTGGCCGCACGTGCTATCATCCGCCTTACCGGGGCGGCGATGGCAACTGCAGCATCGGCCTGGCGACCCTGCGCGTGGATGGCTTCGTGTCGCTCGACGCTTCGCCCATGGGCGGAGTGGTGACGACGAAGCCGCTGACGCTCGAGGGCGACGGGCTGTTCGTCAACTGCGTGTCGGACTGGGGGCACGCGCGGGTCGAGGTGACGGATGAGGACGGTCGGCCGGTGCCCCGGTTCGGCCGCGATGACTGCGACGACCTCCGCGCAGACGGGACGCGCCTGGCCGTGTCGTGGCGCGGCCGGCCGGACTTGCGGGCGGTGCGGGGCCGGGCGGTGCGGCTGCGCTTTCACCTGCAGAACGCGCGCCTGTACGCCTTCTGGGTGGAATAGGGAGCGGCATGTGAAACGCCCCGACGGCTGCGTAACCGATGACCTGCCGCCGTCGCTGGAGCCCCAGCGACGGCGAGCCGAACAGGCGCTGGGCATGCCGGTGCGGGTGCGCGGGGTGCGCACCCGCCACCAGTCGTTCCGCGGGCGCGCACTGCGGCGCCAGGGCTACATCCTGGTCCAATACCAGGTCGCCCAGGCGGGCTACTTCTGGCACATCCCGATCATCAAGGAAATCCTGGCGCGCCTGGCGGCGGGAGAGACCGAGGTCCACCTGGAGCAGGCGGAGCCTCCGTGGTAGGGACTGTCCCCGAATGGGGACTGTCCCTTTCCGGGCGGGTACAGTCCACGCAGGGACAGTCCCCGCCCCGTCCTCAGCTATCTCGCCTGCTCAGCGCGTACACCACCAACCCCGTCAGCAAGAGCGTGGCAACGGCGAAGGCGGTTTCCACGCCGAGCTGGCCCGGCTGCTTCTGCGCCGCGCGACGGGCCGCCTGCTTGACCTTCTCCGCCGGCGGCAGGGCAGGCTTCTCGGCGTCACCCGGCTCGCGCACCGCCGGCAGCAGCATCTTGACGTGCGACAGGAGCGACTGACCCCACGCCGCCTTGAGCAGCCCCACGCCCGCCGCCCAGCGGCTGCCGTTGGCTTGGAGCGGCACCAGCAGCGCCGCCAGCGCCGCCAGCCCGCCGACCGCCATCACCGCCGGCCGCGTGCAGTCCGGTATCAGGTCGTCCCTGTCAATGCTGCGCCAGTACTCGGCCGTGTCCTTCATCGTGTAGCCGTGGACGAGCGGCAGCGTCTGCAGCCACGCCGACAGATTGCAGGCGAAGGCGTCGGCCAGGGCGAGTCCGCCAATGACCATCGAGTCCATGGCATGGACGGTCCAGGGGCGGTCGTTGAGGTGCTCGTACAGGGCGTACTTGCCGGCCGCGCGAGCGAGCATGGTTTCCTCAAGGCCGAAGCGCTTGCGTCGCGCCAGGCGCAGGTGATCGGGGCGCGCCGCCATCATCCCCGCGCCCAGGAACGTGCCGGCGATAAGGCCGAAGGTGGTCTCCATCACTTTCCACCACCCGAAGTAGCGGGAGATGAGCTGCGACGGCTGCCTGCGCGTCCCCCACGCCTGCAGGGCCTGTCCGCCGGCGAAGCCTGCGGCGCCGCCGAGGATGCCGTAGGACGCCATGATCAGCGCCGTGCGGTCGCGCTTGACCACCAGGTAGCCCAGCAGCCCCAGCAGCGCGAACCACTGCCCGGCCCATACCTCCGGGCGCGGCTGGTCCACCCCGCGCGGCCCGGAGAAGTAGATGCGCGGCAGGCGCTCCGGCGGCTCGTGGGGACGGTTGAGCATCTCGACGCCCATGCGCCACAACGCGGTGGACTGGGCGGTCAGCAGCATGAGCTCGAAGGGGCCGTAGTCCTTGTCGCTGGCGGCCATGCCGAGGTAGGTTCCGCACAGGCCGATCCACGCCCCGCCCTTGACGGCGACGCCGAGTATCCCCCACCAGTAGGTTTCGTCGCGCGTGGGGCCGTGGCTGAGGCCGAGGGTCTGGCCGTAGGTCTCGGTGCCGCCGAAGGACATGCCCATGGCGCCGGCGGCGCCCAGCAGCCCCGCGCGCCGGTGGATCTCGGGATCGGATGAAGTCAGAGCCAGGGACAGGCCGACCAGCGAGCCGGGGATCATCGCCCCGCGCTCGTGTCCGATCTGGCCGCGGATGCCCCAGCCCAGCCAGGTCGCCAGCCCGGGGATGGCCAGCCGCACGAATGGTGACAGCTCGTCGCGTTTCGCCAGCGCGGTGTCCATGGGCGCCTCCGTTGTGTGAGTGATTGGCGGCCATTCCTGCTTCGCGCCGGCGGCGGAGCGTTCCTGTCTTGAATTCGCGGGGGTTGCCTTTGGTCGTGGGCGTTGCTACAATTGACGACGGGAGGTGCAGCCATGCGCAGGAGCCAATCGGCATATGATGTCCTGGGGCTGCCCTACGACGCGCCCGCCAGCCAGGTGCGCAGCCGCTACCGGCAGCTCACACGGCGCCATCAGCCCGACCTGGAGCTACAGGACCTGTTCCAGGACGACACCTACCTGCGGATTGTGCGGGCGTACCTGGTGCTGGAGTCGCCGCGCCGGGCCGAGTACACCCGCCAGGTGCGCGCCCGCCGCGGGGCGCCGGTGGAGACGCCGGACCTATACTCCCGCCTGTCGCAGGAGGGGCGGCTTCTGCTCGCGGCGGAGGCGGGCGTGGCGCGGCGTCAGTTCCGGCCCGCCGCGCGCCTGGCCAAGGAAGCGATCGAGCAAGACCCCCGCAGCGCGCGCGCCTACGGCCTGCTCGGCGATATCCTGCGCCTGCAGGCCAAGTACGGCGATGCCATCTCCATGTACAACTACGCCATCCAGTTCGATCCCGATAACCGCCGCTACTGGCAACTGCTGGAGGAGACCACCGCCCTGCGGGAGGGCCGCCGGGTGCCGCGGCGCGCGGAGGACGAGCCGGGACAGTGGCGTCGGCCGCTCGGCGTGTGGATGATGCTTGGCGCGGTAGCGCTGTTCATCGAGTTCTCGATCCTGCTGCTGCACCAGGGGCGGGGGCCGGCGCTGTTCTTCGGTCTGCCGGGGGAGATGCTGGCGATCGCCGCGCTCGACGGCATGCTGGCAGGTCTGGCGCTGGCTGCGGCGGACCTGCTGGATCCCTACGACGACGAGATGATCTCGTACTCGGTTGCGGCCTACGGCGTCCAGACCGCCCCGGTGGCAGTGTTCGTGCTCCTGCCCGGGCTGGTATGCTTCTGGGTCGCTGTCGTCTTCTATGCCATCACCGCGTATATGGACGAGCACGCCTCCGCGTCGATCGTGATGGCGCTTGCTGCCACCGCGGTGATAACCGGCGCTTTCTGCTTCATCTATCCCGAGGTGTGGCTCGCCTTTTTCGTGTTCGGCGGAAACTTCGCCTGGGTGGGGCTGAACGTCGGGTGGATGATCGGGGGCCTGCGCCGGACGGTGGCGGAGGCCGAGGAATAGCCCGGGGCGGCGCCGGGGCCTATGCCGTATCGACGGCAGCCGCCGCGGAGGTGGAGCAACCTAGCCGCCGCGCCCGTTCTGGCCGCGTTCTCTCTGGTCCTCGGCTGCTTTCTCGCGCAGCAGTTCGCGCGCCCAGCCCGCGGGGGCGGTGGGCGACGCCGCCTTGGACTTGCGCCTTGACCGCTGGGCCGGCGGCTGCGCGGCGCCGGTCAATTCCTTGCGCCAGCGCGCCCGCCAGCGCCGCGCCTGCCGCGCGGCCGCCTTGATCTGCTCGTAGTCCAGGCCGGCGGCCTCCACTGCCGCGCGCCAGCTTCCGAAGTAGCACTGCTTGACCGCGGCAGCGCACAGCGGTTGATACTTGCGCTCCATCACCGCCCAACTCAGGTCCTCGCCCGCCTGGTGCAGGCGGCGTATCTCGGCGACGATTCTCTCGCGCGACCACTTGCTGATGCGCGCGCTGCGGCGGCGGCGGCCGCTTTCGCGCACCTGCTCGTAGTCAATGCCGGCCGCGCGCACCGCCGCCGGCCAGTTGCCGAAGTAGCGCTCCGCCGCGCTCACCAGCGCCCCGTGGCGCGCGCCCACTTCGCTGGGCGTGAGGTCCGAGCCTCGGGCGCGCAGCTCGCGTATGCGCTCCAAGATCAGCTCCTGCGACCACTTGAGCCGCGGCATCTACTGCTCCCCCCCGGCGGCGGCCTCGCCCGCGGCGGCCGCCGCGCGTTCCACCACCGCCCGCAGCTCGGTGAGTTGGAACGGCTTCACCAGGTAATCGAAGGCCCCCTGGCGCATCGCGCGCACGGCGTTGTCCACCGTGGGGTAGGCGGTCATGATGACCATGCGCGTCCCGCGCCGGCGCAGGCGCTCGTGCTGCAGCAGCTCCATGCCGTCCATGCGCCGCATTTTCAGGTCCACCAGCACGAGGTCATAGTCCTGCCGCTCCAGCAGGGGCAGCGCCTCGTAAGCCGATGGCACCGTTTCCACGCGGTGCCCCTCCGACTCCAGCACCGAGTGCAGCACGCCCAGCAGCGCCTTGTCGTCGTCCACGATCAGAATGTCAATCCCCGATTTCATCATCCGGTCCTGGTGCGGCCGGCAGGCGAATAAGGAAGCGCGTGCCGGCGCCGGGATGGGGCTCCCCCGCAGCGGGGCTATAGACGTAGACCTCCCCCTGGTGCATCTGGATAATGTGGTAGGCGATGGCGAGACCGAGACCGGTGCCCTCGCCGACCTCCTTGGTGGTGAAGAAAGGATCGAACACCCGCCCCAGGCGCTGGGGCGGGATGCCGGGGCCAGTGTCGGTGAACGATACCTCGACCTCGCTGCCGCGCTGGCGCACCGCCACGGTCAGCTCGCCGCGCCCGGCCATGGCGTCGAGCGCGTTGCGCACGATGTTGGCGAACGCACCGCGCAGCCGCTCCGGGTCCATGCGCACCTTGGGCACGTGCGCCCCGTAATGGCGCGAGATGCGCACGCCGGGCGCGCTCGCCGACGCCAGCGCCTCCTCGATGGGGTCGCGCACGTCGCCCGGCTCCAACTCGAACCGGCGCGAGTAGTCGAAGCTCAGCAACTGGCGCACGATCTGCGAGATGCGCTGCGCCTGATCCGCCACCGCCCGCGCCAGCTCGCGCTCGCGCGCGTCGCCGGCCGACTCGAGCAGGCTCTCGGCGGCGACGGAGATGGTGGTGAGCGGGTTGTTGATCTCGTGAGCGACCCCTGCCGCCAGCAGGCCGATGGAGGCCAGCTTCTCGCTCTGCGCGAGCTGCTGCTGGGTGCGCGCAAGGGCCTCGTTCTTGGCCGCGATCTGCTCCACCATCTGGTTGAAGCGCTCGCGCAGGCGCCCGATCTCGTCGTGGGTGCGCACCCGCGCCCGCGCGGAAAGGTCCCCGCGCTCGACCTTGCCCATCGTCCGAATGAGCCGCGCGATGGGGTAGTACACCGCCGCATGCACCACCAGGGCGATGGCGACCCCCACCAGCACCAGCGCCCCGATCTGCGTCGCCAGGATGACCGCCAGGCCGCGCCCGAGCGTCCCTATCGCCAGATACGTGCTCAGGCCGATGGCCGCCAGCAGGATCACGCTCACCGGCAGGATCACTTTCCACTTGACGCTGAGCGAAGCGATAAGGTTGAACATCTTGCGGCCTGCGCCGGATCATTGGCATGGCTATTCGGCGCGGCCGGCGGCTAACCTTCGCAGCCGGTGACCGCGCCGGCGTGCCGGCGACACGAAAAGAGCGGCCCCGTGCGCACGGGGCCGCTTGAGGTGAGATGACTGACGACGGATTGCGTTATTAGAAATGGCGCTCGCCGCCGACGGTGCAACCGCAAGTGCATTGCCCGGCGGCGCACCCGCAGTGGCTTTCGCCGTCCCCGCCGCGCAGGTATTCGGCGCAGTCCTCGGGGCGGGTGGCGTTGATGATGAGGCCGGTGGCATGCTCGAACCCGCCGAGCGTGGTCAGCACCGGCCGGATGTGCCAGTCCCAGTGGAAGGCGTCGGCCAGCCGCTGCTCCTCGCGCACCGGCGCGGAATGCAGGAATGCGTTATAGGGTGGATCGTTGAGTTTCTCGTAGATGAGGTGACTGGCCCGCCGCATCGCGGCGCCGAACGCGTCCACCTCCTCGTCGGGCAGGTCGCCGAAGCCGGCCATGTGGCGCACCGGGGAAACCACCAGCTCGAAGGGGAAAGCCGAGGCGTAGGGCACGTAGCAGGCGAAGTGGGGGTTGCGGAAGACCATGCGGCCGCCGCCGTTGCCCTCGTGCGCGAGCACCCGGCAGGTGACGCATTCGCCGGTGCGCTTGCGGTGGCGCAGGACGCTGGAGCATTCGCGGCGTATCGCTTTGGGCACCACCGGCAGGGCGAAGATCTGCGAATGGGGGTGCTCGATGGTCGCCCCCGAGCCTTCGCCCTGGTTGGTGATGATGGTGATGTAGCGCAGGTGCTCCAGTTCCTTCAGCGCGCGGTAGCGCTCGACGTAGGCGCGCGCCACGCGCCGCATCTGCGCCACCGGCAGCACCCCGGCGTGGGCGGCGTGATCCGGCGACAGCACCAGCACCTCGTGGCGCCCGCTGCCGCGCAGCGCGCGGTAGATTTCGTTGTACCGCACGCACGGCCGCCCGTCCTGGGCGAAGGCGGGATACTTGTTCTCGAACACCCGCACCCGCCAACTGGCCTCGCTGTCGTCCCCGGAATAGTAAACGGTCGGCGGGGTCATATGCTCGCGACCCGCGCAAAACGGACACTCCATCGGCTGGCGGGCGGCGCGTTGGGCGAAGCCGTCGGGGCGTTTCGCCCTGGCCGTCGCCACCACCACCCAGTCATCCGTGACCGGGTTATAGCGCAGTTCGGTCATTCGACGCTCCCACTGTCCTCAGGGTGCCGCGAGCGCGGCATCGGCGGCCGGGCCTGACGCCCCGCGCGCGCGTTCCAGCGCCTCCTTGTAGATGGCGTCGTAGCGCGCTGCCACGCGCTCCCACGAGATGACGTTGTGGACGTAGGCGGCGATGTCGCGCCGCATACGCTCGCGGCCCCGGTCGTCGTTCATGATCTCGACCACGCGCTCGGCCATGACCTCCATATCCGCCTCGACGTCGGCGGTGAAAGGAATGAGCGCCTGGTTGGCATCGCGACAGAAGGCGCCCAGCCCCTCCAGGTCGCGCGCCAGGCACGGCGTGTGCACCGACGCGGCATGGGCGAGCACCCCCGACTGGCTCGCGTCCTTGTAGGGGGCGACCAGCAGGTCCGCCGCCGCCAGGCTCGCCAGGAACTCCTCGGGGGTGAAGACTTGGCTGATGAGGCGCACGTTCTCCGGCCACTGGGCGCGCCCCACCATCGCCACCAGGTTGTCATAGTACCGCTGCTGCTCGGGCACCCGAATGCCCCCCACCGCGGCCAGCAGGGTGCGCGCGTTCTGCAGACAGGGGTAGATGTCGTCCCACCGCGCAACCAGGTACTCGTGCCCTTTGTTGTCGGCGAAGAAGCCGTTCAGCATCACCACCGGGCGCTCGCCGAAGCCGAGCTGCTCGCGGCCCAGCCGGCGCAGCTCGGCGACGCGCTCGTCGGATAGCTCGTGCGCGCCGTGCTCGACATAGCGCACGTTGTCGGGGACGTAGCCGATATTGTCCTGCAGGCGCTCGACCTGGTAGGCGGCATGCGCCACCGAAATGGTGGTGAGCGGGATCAGCTTCGCGTAGTGCTTCCGGTGCTTCGGGCGCATGCCCCCGATCAGCGTGTGGTAGGTCGCCACCACCGGCAGGCCGCGCTCGCGCAAACCGCGCACCAGCTCCACGATGCGCTCGCCGTTCTCGTGCACGCCCGCCTGGTAGAGCCCGAACTCGTGCTGCAGGTGGACGACGTCGCACTTCAGGTTGCCGGCGATGTAATCCGCGGCCTTCCCCGGCCACGCCGGATCGTTGACATCGATGATCGGGTGCACGCGGGGATTGCCGGCGTGGCAACCGCCGTCCGTGTGGCAGATCATATCGAAAGAATGGCCCAGCCGGCCGATGGCATCGCTCTGCTCGGCGAAGTAGGCTGCAATGCCGCACGCCCGCGGCGGCCAGCTCGATATCCCACAGACTTTCATGCTTCGCCTCTGCCCCCGGCCCCCCCAAGGGACTGTCCCCGCATGGGGACTGTCCCCTTCCGGGCGGGTACAGTCCACGTAGGGACAGTCCCCGCCCGTCGGTCCCCAGGGGCTCTGGTTCCGCTCCAATTACATTTTACCCAAGCGCTTCCCCCCTTACGCGGGCCACCCCGTGGTTAACCCGCGGGCGCCAGCGCGGTCGCGTGCGGGCACTTTCCGCATACTTCATATTCCACAATCGCTCGCGGCGACGCACGCGAATATGAAGCGCTTTGTCCTGGGAATGGGGGGACGCGCTTGGGAGTGCAGAGCGAGCTGGCAGTAGCCCTAAGCAGAGAGGTTCCTGCGGCTAATGCCGAGGCAATCTGCTAGAACGGCAACTGTCAGCAACCTCCGTCAAGACGCTGTGCAAATACGTTGTACCGCACGGCCAATGAAGTTAAACACCGCCCGCAAATCTCCTCTAAGAAAGTTTGCGATACGACAGTGAACGAGCGGCCCCTAGGCATCCCGCGGTCAAATCCGAGCCAGCGGAAGCCGTGGCGGCAAGCAGGAGAACCTTCAAGAGCAAAGAACAACAATGAGAGCATCCTCGACACTGACAGGTATGGTAGCAAGCTTTCTTCAGAAGCGCTTCCTGATCCTTGCCCTGCTGGTTCTTCTGGCCGGGCGGATATGCGTGGGCATAGCCGCGGCAGAAGATACCAAGAAGCTGGTGGTTCCTTGCACCGAATCCCCGCCCACGATCGACGGGGCGCTGGACGATCCCTGCTGGAAGACCGCAGCCAGGGGAGAGGGACTGATACTGTGCGGCGTCGGCGAATTGGCCACTGAGCCTACTGAGTTCTTCGTCTGCTACGATAAGAGCGGCCTCTACTTCGGCTTCTACTGTCATGACAGCCAGCCGGATAAGATAAAGGCGACACAGACGGAGCGAGACGCCAGCCTTTCCAGCGACGACTACGTCCGGGTGTACCTGGACACCTACCACTTGCATCGCACCGCCGACGAGTTCTCTGTCAACGCCATCGGCACCCAGCGCGATCAGCGCAGACGTGGCACCAACGACAAGATCAGTTGGAAGGGTGACTGGCAGGCTGCCGCCAAACGGGTCGCCGATGGCTGGACCGCGGAGATGCAGATCGCCTTCTCCATCCTGAACTATCCCGCCGGCGCCACATTGATGGGCTTTAACGTCAGGCGGTTTGAACAGCGCCTGGGGGAGAAGAGCTACTGGACCTACTTGGACGACGATGACCAGTTGGCGCGGTTCGGTGACCTGGAGGGTCTGGCGCTTCCACCACCACCAAGGCGCCCGTTGCAGATGATGCCCTATCTCCTGCGAACGCTTACACTTGGGGGCGGGCAGTCCGGGAGAATCGGACTGGATATGAAGCAGCCGTTTGGCGATGACAATACTGCGATCTTCACCGCATATCCCGATTTCGGGACCATCGAGAACGCCGTCAAGAGCATAGACTTCTCCTACACCGCCCAGCGCTATCCGGACAACAGACCCTTCTTCCAGGAGGCGACCTCCTTCTTCTCGTCGCCCTATCTCTATACCACCGACATCCCGGATTTCGACTACGGCGCCAAGGTATACGGACGCAGAGGGGAGATCGCCTATGGACTGATGGGCTGTACGAGCACGGGCCAGCGGAGGGACTACGTACTGAGCCTCGGCTACGACCTACCCAGGCTGACGACAGCCCAGCTCATGATCATCGGACGGAAAGACGATGCCGTGGACAACAAGGTAGCATCTTTCCTGCTTGGAGGCCAGCCCATACCGAGCACCTCTTGGTGGGCGAGAGGGGCCCGGAGCCTCACGGCAGGAGCGGCACAGAACGGCGGCGATTTCGGTGCGGGCTTTCGGTACGCGTCGAAGTACCGTTTCTTCGAGGGGTCCTTCGGACACGTTTCCACTGACTTCAACCCTGCGGATGGGTACGTGGACTATCCCGGCGCGAGCAACTACAATATCGGCGGCGGGTATGAGGTGGACCAGCCGGGGAAATGGATCCGTTACAAAGGATTCGGGTTCGCACACAGCCGCACCTGGGACCCATCTCACGGCATCATCGACCGCTCAACCGACCTCGGCTTCGGTGCGAGCTTCGCCAACCACACCTCATGGCAGCTCTCGCACACCTGGGGGCCGCACATCGCCAACTACGATGCTGATCCGGGCGCTCCCTACTATTGGAACTCGGACTCAGGCTATACCGCATCCTACAGCTTCCGGACCGACGACTTGTACCGCTCGGGCGGCCTTTCCTATAGCTGGGGACAGATGGGTGGCGGAACCAGTCAGTCAATACAATGCAGTTGCGGGTTCCTGCCGATGAAGAGGTTCTCCACCAATATCTCAGTGGAGGGTGCCCATCGCAGCAACCCTGAGGAGGGAACGATCAATCGCTGGCTCGGCATCGTCGGGGCCAGGTACGAGCTGACTCCGGAGAAGAGCCTTGCAGCAAGGCTCCTGCATCAGGAGGGTGCGGTGAACCTGACTCTTAGCTACCGTC
>Ga0315294_10003692_pt1 | contig 16715 bp, 13 predicted proteins | sample YL17G13_40_MG_FD_203626 | JGI IMG/M metagenome (GOLD analysis project Ga0315294, IMG submission 203626) | Sediment microbial communities from Yellowstone Lake, YNP, Wyoming, USA - YL17G13_40 | ecosystem: Environmental > Aquatic > Freshwater > Lake > Sediment | place: USA: Wyoming | collected... | reverse complement strand
TGAAAAGCACAAATTCCCAGTTCATCCCAATCCTCCATTCAAAGTCTTTTTTTAGCCACAGAGGTCACAGAGACCCCAGAGCGGCAAAGCCGCATCCCCAAAAAATTTTATCAGGACACAGATGAACACAGATAGACACAGATTTTATATTCGCAAAAAACCTTAAAGACAAGAAATCTAATGGGACGCGGATAAACACGGATAAAGATTCATAAAAAAATCTTACTAGGCTTGAAGCCTTTTATTTTCTGTTTGCCTCGGTGCTCTCTGTGCCCTCTGTGGCTAAAATGTCTTTTGAAGTCTTTGGGCCACGGCTCTCGTTTCCGCCACCATGCTGAGGATCACTTCTTCGACGGTCTTGATGTCCCCGATCAACCCCGCAACCTGCCCCGCCGACATGAGGCCTTCTCCCTCTCCTCCTTTCCCTTTATCGGAGAGGCTGTCCACAAAGGCGTTGATCTCCGCCTGGGTGGCTCCTTTTTCGTCCATCTCCCGAACGGCGAGCGCAGCCTGATTCTTCAGGACTCGAATGGGATACCCCTTGCGGGCGGCGATCATGGTGCCGTCATCCCTCGCCGCAAGGATGGCCTGCTTGTACACGGGCGGCACCGGGCTTTCCTGGGTTGCCAGGAAGCGGGTCCCCATCTGGACCCCCTCGGCCCCGAGGGCAAAGGCGGCTGCGATGCCCCGTCCGTCTCCGATCCCCCCGGCGGCCACCACCGGGATTCGAACGGCATCCACCACCTGGGGGATGAGAACCAGAGTGGAAATCTCATCCCGGCCTACATGTCCCCCGCCTTCCGCCCCCACCGCGATCACCCCATCCACCCCCGCGGCCTCCGCTTTCCTGGCCATGTCCACGGTCGCCACGACGTGTAGAATTCTCAAACCGGCCTCCTTCACCAGGCGGATGACTTTTCCCGGGTCGCCGGCTGAAGTGGTGATCGTTTTCAGTCCCTCTTCGGCGGCGATTTCCAGGGCTTCAAGGGCATTGGGCCGGTAGATTGGAATGTTCAAGCCGAAAGGCCTGCCGGTGAGAGAGCGGGCCTTGCGGATCTCCGCCCGCAGGGCGTTTCCCTCCATCCCCGAGGCCCCGACAATTCCGAAGCCCCCGGCGCGGGACACGGCGGCGGCCAGCACCCCCAGGCTTATGCGGCGCATCGCCCCCTGGATGATGGGATATTCCGAACCCAGGATTTCGGTAATCCGATTCTTCATCGACTCCTCCCTAAAGGACTAAGTTCCATCAGGAAATTCATCCCCCCCCTTTCGTCCATCCGGAAAATAGACCTTTCCGGATGCCGTGTCAACTGCGGAGATTTTAAAACATTGAATCACATCTCGTCTTTGCGCTAAATTAGAAATATGATGGGCGAAAAGCCTGATTATACCTTTCGGTATCCGGTGGAAGCACCCGCAGCCGGCAGCCGCCGGGATTCTCTATTGGAGATGATCCGGACTCAGCTGGAGAGCCTCTTGAGCCTGCTTTGCCTGTATCAAGGGGGTGAAGAGGTGAAAGCGGATGGGTTCCGGCTGATGAATGAAGGGGAAAGCATTCATCCGATCTTCCCGTCCGGAACCGACAAGGCAGAGGGTAAGGTTGAGGTTAAGGTTAAGGCTGAGGTCGAGCCTAAGTCTGAACCTCAACCTCAGCCTCAGCCTCAACCTTGGCCTCAGCCTGCTGCGTCTTTCCAAAGCGCCCGCAACGCCGAGTTATATGAGCCTCGAATCCCCCATATCCAGCGGGTCCTGGAAAGCCTCCTCTCGGTGATTGATCTGGAGTCGAACGGGAAACCCGTGAAAGTCGACGGGTTCCGCCTGAGAGACCTGAACCACTGGCTCGTCCCTTCTTTCGGCGACCCGGCGGAAGTCTTCGACCACCTGGCTACCCGCTGCGATTGCAATTGCAGCTTCTGTTACCTCCGGGGGAATCCCCCTTCTCTCGCGCTGGATCAGCCCAAAAGGAAGAGCGAAGAAGAATGGGAGGAAGTCCGGACCCGGTTGAATTATTTTTCCCCCGTGGGAAAGAGGGCCCTCTTCCCCACGCTGGGAAGCTCCTATGAAATTCTCTCCCATCCCCGCGCTCTCGACCTTCTCCGGGAACTCCGGGAAAAGACAGATCGCCCCTTTCGTCTCTCCACCAATGGAAATCGACTGACCCGGGATTTCATCGGAGAGCTTTCTCTCCTGAAGCCCGTTTATCTTTATCTTTCCCTGAATTCTTCTTCCCCGAGACGCCGCAGGGAGATCATGGGAGCGGCGAATCCGGAGACGGCGATACACTCCCTTCCGCTCCTCAGGGAACAGGGAATCTCCTTTGCCGTCATTATCGTCCCCTGGCCCTTTCCCTCCAAGGAAGAAATGCTTTTCGATTTGAGGGAAACGGTGGCCCATGCGGACCGGCACGACGCCCACCTGGTCGAGGTAAGCCTGCCCGGGTACAGCCGGTATTTCTCTTCGGAACCCCTTTTTGACCGGGAAGATGTATGGTCATCGGTCGTCTCGGAGGTCCGGGCGCTGCGGCGGGAGATCCAGTGTCCGTTACTGGTCAAGCCCAGCCTGTTCGAAGAAACTCTCCATGAAGGAAAGTTTAACCTCCCGGCCGTGGTCGGAGTCGTAAAGAATTCGCCGGCGGCTCACGGCGGAATTCAAAAAGGGGATTTGATTCTCTCCATCGGAGGGCTGAAAGTCTCTTCCCGCCCGCAAGCCCGGGACCTCCTCCATCTCCACCATCAAAATCGCACTCCCACCCTCTCCCTTTCCGTTCAGCGAGGGAAGGACTTTCTCGAATTGAATCTTCTCACCGGACGGCACGGCTACCCTTATGCCCCGGAAACCGATCATCACCTGGGAATGATCTTCATGGGAGCCGGGTTCCGCCCCAGCCTCCTGGAAGACCTGAAAGCCCTGATTACGAATCAGCAGGCCCGGAATGTTCTCCTTCTTTCCTCTCCCCTGGTGAAACCTGTTTTCCTCCAGCTTCTGCGGGAGTCCTCCCTCTTCGGAGGGATTCAAATTCAGGTCGAGGTTCCGGAGAACCGCTATTTCGGGGGGAACATCTGCCTGGGGGATCTGCTGGTCGTCCAGGACTTCATCGATGGCATCCGGGAATATCTGAGGAAAAATCCCCCTCCCGACCTGGTGGTCATCCCCTCATCCCCATTTTCCCTGGGACAGTGGAGAAGAGACCTGGAAGGGAGAGTCTTCACTGAAATTGAAAGATCGGTCGGCCTGCCTGTCGCCCTCCTGGGCTGCGAACCTATTTACGATTGACCTCTTTTTTCTTTTTTTCTTTTTCCCTTGACACGGTCCTTTCCTTGTTCTATATGAACATAAAATTATAATTTTATAATCAATTGCCAATCTTCCGTCCGAGGCGCCATGGGTCCCGTGGGAGAAAAGGGTATCCCCCTTTACAGCCGCGTCGAATCGGTCATCCGGAGCAAGATCCTCTCCGGGGAGTTCGAGGAGGGGAGAAAGCTTCCAACGGAGGACGAATTCGTCGACTCCTTCGGGGTCAGCAAGATCACCGTTCGAAACGCCCTGGCCTGCCTGGAAGCGGAAGGATTGATCACCCGGACCCGCGGCAAGGGAACGTACGTGAAACCGGAAATTCCGGTGACCCGGCAGTTCATCTTCACCGGCATGCACGACATCGTGCGGGCCCTGGAGGACTGGAAGATCAAACCCCTGGAAACTAGGAAAATGAAGGTGGGAGAGACCAAGGTCGCCAGGGATCTTCGCCGATTTTTCGGGTTTTCCAACCAGGATGAAATCCATTGCCTCCGCAGATTGTACATGCGGGGAAAAACTCCCGTCAGCTACTTTGAGAACTATATGCCCGGAACCCTCGCCCGGCGAATCTCCAAGCGGGATATTCTTGCGAAATCCTCCATCACTAAGATTCTGAAAGAAAAAATTGGGATCTCCGACCTTCGGGGAGAGATGCACCTGGAGGCGATTCCCGCCAACCCGGATGTCGCCCAAATTCTTCAGAGCCAAATCTTTAATCCCGTTCTCCACACCCAGGTCTTCTTCCGACTTCCTTCCGGAGAACCTTTGCAGGTCCACAACGGATATTTGAAGGCCGAGTACTACAAGTATGTCGTCGCCATCGAGATGAAGGATTTCGACAAGATTTGAACTCGCCTTAAACATTCTTCTCTTCCCCTTATGGGGAAGTCAGGGTTACGCTTTAAAGAAAGCATATCCACCCGCCACGGAGGATGCTTTTATGGCACGACCTCTGGTAGGGATCAAAATCCTGAGCCTGGCCAGGGCCTTGGTTGGTCCCTTTACCCCCATGCTCCTCTTCGACCGGGGAACAGGAATCTTTCAAAAGAAAGATCTTTGCCTCCTCACTAAAGGCAATTATTTTAAATAGAAAGGAGATTTTATCATGAAAAAGTCAATCGTCACTTTCTTAATCGTTCTGTCGGCTTTGATTTTTCTAATCAATATCCTAACCGCTAATGCAGCCAGCGAAAATTACAAAATACGTTTTTCTTCCTATTGGCCCCCTTCTCATTTCTTGGTCAAGACTGCGGATTTCTTGGCGTCCTGTGTCAAGGAACGCACCAAAGGTAAACTGCTCATTGAGGTCTATCCATCCGGCCAGCTTTATTCCCAAAAAGAATCCTTGAAAGCCGTTGCCATGGGAAGCGTGGAAATGTCAGACGAACTCATGGACAAGGCCGAGGTGATAGATCCCATTTTTGGAGTTGGCCTCACGAATACCTATATCATAACCAGCTATGAAATGGCTTGGGCCTTCCTCGATCATCCCGTATACCGAAAAATCATCGAAGAAGCCTTTGCCAAGAAATTGGGTGTAAAGCCCCTGATGTATATGTCCAGTGGGACGGCATCTCTTTTGACGAATTCCAAACGCCCGGTTAAAAAGCCCGGTGATGTGAAAGGCATGTTGATTCGGGTATCGGGGAAATCCTCGATGGACAAAATTTACGCCATGGGCGGGAAAGCAACCATTATGAGTTCAGGGGAGCAGATCATGGCTCTGCAAAGGGGTACGGTTGACGGGGCTTGGACGAGTCCGGGAGACGGGGTTTCCCGAAAAATATGGGAAGTGCAGAAATATGCGACTGCTTCCCAATCCATTGTTATCACCCATCCCTTCCTGATCAACCTGAAGTTCTTTAACAACTTGCCTCCTGAACTGCAAACGGAACTGGAGGCCTGTGCGCAAAAGTCCCAGTCCTATGGACGAAAGCTTCTCGAAGAGGAGGAGAAGGGCCTTCTGGCGACCCTGCAATCGCACATGGATCTTTATCGTCTCACGGAAGAGGATTCTGCGGAATGGGAGAAGTGTTATGCCCCCCTGACCGAGGAATGGTTGAAAAAGACGGGGGAGAATGGAAAAACCTTGCGGGATTTGATGTTTAAAATTCGGGCCGACGTTTTAGCCAGGAAGAAATAATCCCAATAGATCTCCCTGGAGAGTGAAACTCTCCAGGGTTCCACTTTAAAGGAGCAATAGAAGATGGGCTTTACCCCTTCGGGAGGAGGATCTGTATGTCGGGCCTTCAAGTTTCTTCTTGGATAAACCGGTTAAGCTTAGGGGCGGGGATCCTTGCTGCGGCATTGTTCGCCATTGTGACGCTGGATGTTTTTGTCTCGGTCTTGTCCCGTTGTTTATTCCGGAATCCCATTGGGTGGACAGAGGAATCGACCCGTTTCCTCCTGGTTTGGGGGGTAATGCTCGGGATGGCCTACACTCTTCAAGAGAAAGGGCACATCCGGGTTATGACATTTTTCAATCACTTTTCCCCGAGGCGCAAAAGATATCTTGAAATTTTTATGGATCTGATTGGTCTGACGGTGCTGGCTGTTTTTGTAGTTAAGAGCTACCAGTTCACCCTCTTCACGAAGAATATCGGAGAGCTCTCCCAGGATATTTTGGCTTATCCACTGTGGTGGGCTGAGCTTGCTCTACCAGTCGGGGGAGGTTTGTTTGTTCTTCAATATCTTGTGAAGAGCTGGGCGGACGTAAGGGGTGAAAAGCCCCTCAAATAAACGAAGTAAGTCGCCTAATGATTCGAGTAGTCTCGATCGGGAGTTTAAAATGGCCGAAATGGCTTGGATTTTCCCTTTGCTTTTAACGCTGATTCTTTTAGGGCTTCCGGTGGGGATTGGGCTTTTTGCAACCGCATTGGCGGTCATGGTTACCCATGGTTTCGATACCATGCACATGGCGCATACCATGTACCAAACTCTGGATTCCTTTTTATTGTCGGCCCTCCCGGTCTTCATGCTCATGGCCAATATTTTATTCCGGGCAAAGATTGGCGATGACTTATTCGAGGTCATGAATATCTTTCTGAGAAGAGTTCGAGGGGGGCTTACTCTGGCGGCAGTCTTGGCCTGTGGTTTTTTCGCAGCCATCTCCGGGTCGAGTGCGGCCACGGTTCTAACCATAGGTATCGTTGCCATCCCGGCCATGTTATCACGTGGCTACGACCGCAAATTAACAATGGGAACACTGGGAGCAGGAGGGCTCCTGGGGGTATTAATTCCTCCGAGTGGGTGGATGATCATTTATGGCGATATCGCGGAAGTCTCCGTAGGAAAACTATTCATTGCTGGTGTGATCCCCGGGCTTCTACTCATGGTCATTTTTGCCGCCGTAGCCTGGGTTCAGGCCCGAAAGATACAGGAAGCAAACCTATCTCCCGCTCTATGGTCGGAAAAAAGGGCTGTTCTTCGACGGGCGTTTGCGGCCATGTGGCTTCCCCCGCTTGTCCTAGGGGGAATTTACGCCGGCATTTTTACCCCGGTGGAATCGGCTGCCGTGGGAACGGTCTATGCCTTCTTCATTTCTTTGAAACGACTGAAAGCAAGAGATTATTGGCCTATATTCAAAGACACGGTTATAACCACCTCTATGCTTTTCCTGGTTATCAAAACTGCTGTGGTTTTCGGGACCGCCCTAACAATGCTGCAAATACCCCAGAAAATGGCTGCATTTGTGGTAGAGATCGGGCTAGGCCCCATCCAATTTTTAATTGTTATGAGCTTAGTCTATTTTATCCTTGGATGTTTTGTCGACGGGGTTTGCATGCTGTTGCTGACAGTTCCGATCATTTTGCCCATCCTCCATAGCCTGCAAATAGATTTGATATGGTTTTGCATTATCATGGTGGTCAATATGGAGATCGGTTGTATTACTCCTCCCTTCGGAGTCAACCTTTTTGTTCTAATGGGCATTGTGAAAGATGCCGAACTTCCGGAGATCTTAAAAGGGATATTCCCTTTCTTTTTGGCCTTAATCCTTTTTTTGATCATCGTGATCGCTTTTCCATCCTTATCAACCTGGTTACCTAGTTATATGAGATGAACGGTTTATGCCCAGGGGCCGGTCGTTTACATAGCACGGATAAGGCCTTTATCTTGGAAGATCTCAAGATGAAATGAGAGCGAATTCTTTAAGAAAAATTCAGAAGGTTGGATTGGATCATGAAAGCGCAAAGATTTCGAGTCCCTCAAAAGGCCTGGTACGGGGATTCGGACCTGGAGTTAACCTTTCCCCCTTCCTGGAGTGTCCAGTATCACTCCATGCCGGTCGAGGAAAGGCCAAGACTTCTCCATGAAGGGATCTTAAAGGCCTTCCACAACCCGATAGGAACTGCCCCTCTGTCGGAACTGGCCCGGGGAAAGAAAAACCTAGTCATCCTCTTCGATGACTTGACCCGACCAACCCGCACGTATGAGCTTGTGCCCTACGTTCTGGAGGAACTCCGTCTGGCGGGGGTGGAAGAGAAATCCATTCGGTTCTTGTGTGCCCTGGGAACCCATGGGGCGCTTAAAAGGGACGATTTCGCAAAGAAACTGGGGGATGAGGTTTTGGAAAGATTCTCCGTTTACAACCACAACCCTTACGAGAACTGCACCCTCCTGGGGAGAACTCGGTTTGGGACCCCGGTCTCAATCAACACCGAATTCATGAATTGCGATTTCAAAATCGGCATCGGCTGCATTCTACCCCATTGGACCCGGGGATTCGGGGGAGGGGGGAAGATCCTGATGCCTGGCGTGGCTTCCATTGATACTATTCAGCACAATCATTCGGATGTAGCGAAGAGCGGCCCAGCCAAAGACGACAGAGGAATGGTCGCGCTTCCCTCCTCTGTGGGGCGGGGGAAATACGACCAGAACGTCATGCGCCTGGACATCGAAGAGGCGGTGCGGATGGCTAAATTCGACCTGATCGTCAACGCCATCGTCAATCTCCAGCGGGAGACCACGGATCTTTTTGTGGGGGACCCCATCGAGGCCCATATTGCCGGGGTGAAAGTGGCCGCCGAAGTGTACGCCACCGAGGCAGCGATGGAGAAGGATATTGTTGTGGCTAATTCCTTTTCCAAGGCCAATGAAGCCGGGATCGCCGTGCTTTTAGCGGTATTGTCCCTCAAGAAAAGCGGCGGAGACTTGGTCCTTATCTGCAATGCTCCCGACGGACAGGTAACCCATTACCTGCGCCGGAGCTTTGGCAAAACCATCGGGGGAAGGCTCTGGGCGCCCCGCCGTGAGCTTCCCCCCATGGTTAAGCGATTCTTCGTCCTTTCCGAGTACCCGGACTATGCCGGATGGGAATGGTATGCTCCGCCGGATAAGATCATCTGGAGAAAGAGGTGGGAGGAGATTCTAGAGGACCTTCGTGAAGCCCACGGAGAAAAGGCTGCGGTCTCAGTGTTCCCCGATGCCACCATTCAATATTTCAAACTTAGTTGACGGCGCAAAAACGCCAAGAGAATCAAAGAGGTCAAAGAGAATCTTTCCATATTTTTCAAAAGATTTTATAAGGAGATAGCTATAGAGAAGCATCGATTGTTTGGCAGATCATAAAGTTATTGAAGCCCCTTTTGTAATTTCCTTAACCCAGAAAAATTCTTTGAGCGCTCTTTGGGTGATTCGGTAAAGAACGACCGTTGACTAGGGAGGATCGATGCAAAAAAAGAAGATCGTTGCCTTAGGAGGGGATGGGGTAGGCCCGGAGGTTATGGAGGTCACCTGCCACATCCTGGAGAAAGCCAGATATCCCCTGGAAATCTTAAAACCGCTTTGCGGAAGCGAAGCCTTCAAAGCCCAGGGAAACGCCTTTCCCGACGAAGCTAAAAAGCTTTGCGAAGAGTCCGACGCCATCCTTTTCGGCGCGGCCGAAGGTCCCTCCGTGGCCATCCTGGTTTATCTTCGCTGGTTCATGGACAACTACATCAACCTCCGGCCGGTGAAATATTATCCCGGAGCCCTCTCCCCCCTGAAGAACCCGGAGAAAATTGATTTCCTGCTCATCCGGGAGAACAGCGAAGGCATGTATCCGGGCCGGGAGGGAGATCTTCCCTGGCTGGCCCAGAAATTACCCGACTACAAAGACCCCTTCGGCCGAACCCTGGATTTTTACGGGGAGGGCAAGTTCGCCATCCGCCTCATCACTCGAAAGGGAACCGACCGTATAGCCAACTATGCCGTCGAACTGGCCCGGGAGAGGAAGTCGCAGGGGTTTGCCGGTAAAGTGACCTGCATCACCAAGTCCAATGTACTGCGCCAGTCCTGCGGGTTTTTCCAGAAGACCGTGGAGGAGGCGGTGAAGAAATCCCCCGGAATCGGGTACGAGCATTTCCATGTGGATGATGCTGCCCGCCGCCTCATCCGGTTCCCCCGCGATTTCGATGTGATCGTCACCTCCAACATGTTCGGGGACATCCTGGCGGACGAGGCCGGGGAAATGGTGGGGGGCCTGGGGATCGCTCCCAGCGCCTGCCTGGGAGGGCGCAAGCCCTATTTCGAGCCGGTGCACGGCTCGGCGCCGGACATCGCCGGCAAAGGAATCGTGAATCCCACGGCCATGATCCTCTCGGCGAAGATGATGCTGGATTACCTGCGGATGAAAGATGAGGCCCAGGCCCTGGAAAAGGCGGTGGCCAAAGTGTACCGGGAGGGGAAGCATCTCACCGCGGACCAGGGGGGGAAGGCCACCACCAGGGAATTTGCCGTCGCGGTGCTAAAAAAAATCTAACTTAGGCACGAAATATGACAGCTTTCCCTCTGGGGAGACGGGGAGGGTGCAAAATGGGTAGGGTGTTCAAAGCTCAACTCACGGGGAGGTGAATCCATGGATGATAAAGCGAGCGTGATCACGAGAAAACATGCCATTTATTCCCTGGTGGTTCTTTTTTTCGTCAATATAATGAACAACCTGGACCGTTACCTAATCAGTATCGTTTTCCCCCTCATAAAAACTGATCTTTCTTTGTCGGATACCGAGTTAGGAGTCATCGGAGGGGTCGCCTTCACCGTGTTCTATGCGATCATGGCCTTTCCCATGGGATGGGCGGTTGACCGTTTCACAAGAAAGTATGTAATTTCGGTCGGGCTGGCAGTATGGAGCGCCGCAACTTTTTTATCTGGTCTGGCCAGAAGTTTTTTGACCCTCTTTCTCGCCCGAGCTTTGACCGGAACCGGCGAATCTTCGTGTCAGCCTTCGGGTATCTCTTTATTGAGTGATTATTTCACCCCAAAAATTAGAGCGGCATCCATCGGAATTTTTATTTCCGCCTCTTCTCTCGGGGGTGGTTTTGCCTTTATTTTTGGGGGAATGATAGCTGAAAAGTTCGGCTGGAGGAGCGCCTTTTTCTTTTTCGCCGGCCTGGGATTTGCGCTCCTGCCATTCATCCTTTTTTTAAAGGAGCCCATCCGGGGTATCCAGGAAGGCCTAACTGCCGCCCAATCCGGCAAGCTGACTGGCCAAGCCCTGTGGCCCAAAATAAGGAAGATTCTCTCCATCAAAACTCTCAGATTCCAGTATGTCGTTACTGCTCTCCTCCAAATTGGATTCCAGGGATTTGCCATCTGGTTTCCTACTTTCATGGTGCGTCTCAGAGGCTATGACCTGGAAGAAGCGGGCAAGGTAGCCGGTTCCGCGGTGCTTGTGGCCGGGATTATGGGTGCCGTGGGGGGGGGCATCATCGCGGATCGCTGGTTCAGAAAAGACAAGGCAGCCCGGCTCAAGGCTCAAATCCTTTTCTGCGCTCTGGCCATTCCCTTCATGATCTTTTGCTTCTTTGTTGCCTCGAAAACTCTTCTAGTGTTATTTTTGTTGTTGAATTTCATCTTCCTGATGGCCCTTTTTCCCATCTCTCAAACTCTCATCATAGATCTGGTTGATCCGGGCGATCGGGGTTCTTCCATGGCTCTCATGCTTTTTATGCAGAGCGGCATCGGCTTTTCCCTTGGCCCTCTAATCGTGGGCGCCATCAGTGACTTGACAGGATCCCTTTTGGCCGGTCTGATTGTTTTGCCCGCATTTCTCATTATGGTCGTCTTGCTGGGGTTCTGGATGCTGAGGTTTTTCATGGATGATTTCAACGCAGCCCAGAAAAGAATCGCCAGCCTCAAGGAGCAAGAGCCATGAATCGCCCCCTCAGGGCCGAAGGGGCAATTGATTGCGGATTTTGGAAAGAATTGTCTCTTGAATACAAAAGGGTTGCTCAGCAACCCTTTTCAAAAAACGAAAGGAGGTGGTTTCGTTGAAAGTGAAAGTGGCGGCCATACAGACTGCGCCCATCCCGGCCCAACCGGAGAAGACGGTGGAACGTGCCCTGCACTGGCTGGATCGAGCGGGCGCTGAAGGGGTCAAGCTCGCTGTTTTTCCCGAGATGTATTACCCCGGTTATTATCTTTTTAAAATGGCCAAGATACAGCGCGAAAGATATGACGAATTGATGGGGAAGTTTAATTCCCTAGCGGAACCCATTCCCGGTGAGACCAGCCGCCGAATCGGAGAGAAAGCCAAACAGCACGCCATGCACGTGGTTTTCACCATGCTGGAAAAGGATGAAAACAACAACTTCCACAACGCCTCCGTGCTGTTGAGCTCCCAGGGAGAATTGTTGAATATCCATCGCAAGGCCATTCTGACCCCCGACGTGGAAACTCCCGAGATCCGTCCGGGAAACCAATTCAACGTTACCCAGACGGAGCTGGGAAATATCGGTCAGCTGATCTGCGCCGACTCCTGCGGGCCGGAAAGTTCCCGAATTTTAGCCATTAAGGGGGCGCAAATTATCTGCCTTTCTATGGGCGGATTCCGGGTAATGTGGAAAGGGAGGGATATGATGGGCCCCGTTATTATGGATCTTTGCCATGCTTCCCGGACCCGGGCAGTGGACAACAGCCTTTTCTTGATTGTAGCGAATCTGTCTTGCCAAATCGGAGGATATGAATATATCGGCAAGAGCAGGGTTATTAATTACCTCGGCGACATCCTGGCCATGGGCGCCGAAGGCCCAGACAAGGAAGAGCTGGTTGTGGCCGAGATCGATGTCGAGGAACTGGCCGCGATCCCTTTGAAAATGATCGCCCGACGTCGACCGGAGATTTACGGGGAAATTTTACAACCCAACCTGGAAGCCAAGAAGGTCTCGGGGGCGATTCTCTGGTCCGCGCATAAATAAATTTTGGGGGAGGTCCCATGGGCTATCGAATTGGAGTTGATACCGGCGGCACCTTTACGGACATTGTGCTGGTGAACGAAGAGACGGGTAAATACCAGCGGACGAAAACCTCTACCACTCCAAGGGATCTATCTGGTTGTTTCCTGGAAGGAATCCGCAAGGGTGTGGGTTTGATTGGAGACACCAAGAATATAAGTTCCATCTTTCATGGGACAACCTTCACTACCAACCTGATTCTGGAGCAAAAATTCAGCAACTTGGGTTTGATCGTCACGAAGGGGTTCAGGCATATCCTTGAGATCGCCCGGCAGACTGTTCCGGGTGACATGGGCGACATCGCCTCCTGGATCAAGCCAGACCGCATCGTCCCGTTGGAAAATCTGGAAGAAGTCACGGAACGGGTAAATCATAAGGGTGAGGTCCTTACCGCTCTGGATGAAAAGGAGGTTCGGAGCATCATCCAAAAGTACAAGCAAAATGGCATCCAAGCGGTCAGCGTCTCTCTCCTCCACTCCTACATCAACCCCGCCCACGAAATCCGGATTCGAGATATTTTCAAAGAGATCTATCCAGAATGCTTTGTGTCCATTTCCTCAGAAGTCCTTCCCGAATTCCGGGAGTACGAAAGAACGGTCACAACTCTGATTAACTCCTTCGTGGTCCCATACATTTGGAAGTACATTGGGGGCATTGAAGAAAAATTAAAAGCTACAGAAATCAAAGCCCATCTGTACATCATGAAATCAAGCGGGGGCTCCGTAACGGCCGCCGAGGCGGTGAGACGGCCTATTTATACGGCCCTTTCCGGGCCGGCTGCGGGAGTAATCGGAGCCACGTATATCGGGGAACACTCCGGATACAAGAGGATTATTTCTCTGGACATGGGAGGAACATCCACTGACCTGTGCCTGATTGAAAACGGGTTACCCAAATTAACCCGGGAGGGAAGGATCGGTATTTACCCATTGAAGATACCGATGCTCGACGTGGTCTCCATCGGTGCCGGCGGAGGCTCCCTAGCCTGGGTGGCTCCCGGAAAGGCCTTGAGAGTGGGGCCGAGAAGCGCCGGAGCAGATCCAGGTCCGGCCTGCTATGGCCGGGGGGGTAAAAATCCCACGATCACCGATGCCAACCTTGTTCTGGGGAGAATTCCCTCATCCCTTCTGGGAGGAGAATTCAAACTGAACGAAAAGATGGCCGGGGAAGCCATCGAAGGGCTTGGCAAAGTCGTTGGCCTAGATCCTATAGCGACGGCGTACGGAATCCTCGAGATTGCCATTATCAATATGATCAATGGAGTTCGACAGGTCTCCATTCGCAGAGGCCGCGATCCGCGAGATTATACCCTCTTGGCCTTCGGGGGCGCAGGTCCCCTTCACGCCGGTCGAGTGGCGGAATTGCTCGGAATAAAAACAGTGGTGGTGCCCCCGATGCCAGGAGTACTGGCTTCTCTGGGGCTTCTGTTTACAGACTTAATAAATGATTATGTCTATAGCCTCATTCAGCGGCAAGATCAAATTGATCTAGCAAGAATCAACGACCTATATGCCAGGATGGAAAAGGAAGCTGATAGAACTTTCCAGAAAGAAGGGGTCCCCCTTGAGCGGATCAAGATCAACCGATCTATGGACCTGAGATATGCGGGCCAAGCCTATGAAGTGACCGTGGAAGCCCCTTCCGGGGAATTCTCCCAGGCCCAGATGAATACCGTCATCGAAAATTTTCATTCTGCCCACCAGGATATTTATGGCTACTGTTACCGCGGAATGCAGACCGTAGAGGTGGTAAATTTGCGAGTAAACTCTCTGGGCATTCTTGATAAACCCTTGCCCTGGGAGGTGCCCTGCGGAGGGGAAAAGCCCGAGGGTGCACTGAAGGGTTCAAGGCAGGTCTTCTTTAAAAAATACGACGGTTTTATCGACTGTCCGATACTGGCGAGAGAAAAGTTGATGGCCAACAACGTTATTCTGGGTCCGGCAATTATCGAAGAATACGACTCAACCACAGTCATCAACCCGGATAAGATAGCGAAAGTGGATCGATTGGGGAATTTGATTATCAGCTGAGCCTCAGCGATGGAGGAAAGAGGATGAAGAAGGAAATCGACCCGATTACTTTGGAGGTCATCGAGGGGACCATCGATTCGGCGATCACGGAGATGGAATATGCGGTAGAGAGAACGGCCCGGTCTACCCTTCTGCGGGAGCAGCATGACTACCGCGCGGCGATCAATGACCGGCATGGAAGGAGTGTTTCCCGAGTATCTTTTGCGGCCACCGTGGATTGCATTTTGCAGAAATATCCGATTGAAAGCATGAAGGGGGGAGATGTTTTCCTCTACAACGACCCGTACCTCTCTGAGGGCGGAGTCGGGCATTTGCCCGACATGTGCATCATTCAACCGGTCGTTTATGATGGAGAGGTCATCGCCTTCGTGCAGATGTTCGGACACTGTGAGGATGTAGGAGGGCTGACCCCCGGCAGCATGGTCATTAAAGCGACCAGTATCTTTCACGAAGGAATCATGGTGCCCCCGATAAAACTCTATGATCAAGGGAAACTGAACCAGGAGGCTTATGATATCATCCTCAGAAACTCCCGAGCCCCCGAGAGTCTAAGGGGGGATATCGACGCTGAGATCGCCGCCTGCCGCATCGGGATCCGGCGAATGATTGAGCTCTGTCAAAGATACGGGAAGGAAGTGGTGGAGGCAGCCATGACCGCTTTGCTGGGAAGGTGTTCCCGTGCCATCCGCGAAGGGGTTTTATCCTTGCTTCCAAACATAGAAAAAGAGTTCGAAGACTTCATCGAATTTGATGGGGTGGTTCTCGACCAACCTTATAAGGTAAAAGTTAAACTGATGAAAAGCCCGGAACACATTACCTTGGACCTCGGTGGTTCTTCCGCGCAAGCTGTGGGGTCGATCAACTGGCCGGCTACGGATAAATATTACTCCCGAATCGCGTCTTCCCTTTTTAAGGGCCTTCTTCCCGGGCTGGTGATCAATGAAGGAGCCGTGGAAGTATTGAAGGTGATCCTGCCCCCCAAGGGTACCATCCTGAACCCTCTCTTCCCAGCCCCCACCTCCAATAGGACCCGGACCATGTTACGCCTGGGCAGCGCGGTCAGCGGAGTTCTGGCCAAAGTCGCCCGAAAGATGATTGCGGCAGATTCTAACCTGATCAATACCTACGGAATCTATGGCCAGGATTCTGAAGGGCGACCATTCTTCTTCCGCGAAGTTTTGGGCGGAGGTTCTGGGGGCCGGCCTTCTGCCGATGGCCTGGATACAGTGGATGTGGTCCCGGAGTCAAAAAATCTACCCACCGAATTTTCCGAAACGATGTTTCCCGTTCTTGTAGAACGCGTGGCCCTCTGGAAAGATTCCGGGGGAGCGGGGAAAAACCGCGGCGGGCTCGGATATGAGAAAGATATCCGCATGCTCGCCGATGGGAAGCTGGCCTTGGGTATGGACCGGACCCGATTCTCCTGCTGGGGTGTCGAAGGCGGCAAGGCCGGCAAGGCCGGCGGAGCCATCATCAACCCCGGCACGAAAGAGGAAAAAATCATATACGGGAATGTGGATGATGTCGTCCTGAAGAAGGGGGATTTGCTCCGAATTCATACCGCCGGTGGAGGGGGCTGGGGCGATTCTTTGGAAAGGGAATCGCAAAGGGTGAAATTGGATGTAATCCGTGGTTTGGTATCCCTCGAAAGCGCGCAGGCGGATTATGGAGTCATTATAAATCCATCTACCTTGGAGGTCGATGAATCTGGCACAAAACAGGTACGGGAAAAGATCAAACAAGAGAGGAATGAATTGAGGCTATTCAACAGAGGGGAATATGCCAACCGGCTCATCGTCAACGGCAAGATAACGGTTTCTGATAATCCCATTTTGGGCAAATGAAGGCCCAATGCTGAATCGGGAAAAAACTTAGAGACCAGGCCCTCCACCCGACAAATTGCTCAGCCTGAAGCTGGCAATTCCCTGGAGAGAGAAAGATGCCCGATCTAAAAGTTTCCCACCAGGAAGTTCAGTTCGAAAAAAGAGGAATGACCCTGGCGGAAAAGATCCTGGCCCGGGCTTCCGGGCAGAAAGAGGTTGTCCCGGGACAGTATGTGACCGCGGAGATCGACCTTTGCATGGCCCATGAAGGCCTGGCCGCCGTATTCATGAACATGGCCCGGGCTGGCTGGAGCAAGGTCTGGGACCCTTCGCGCATCGTGTCCGTCCTGGATCAC
>Ga0315294_10003691_pt1 | contig 16716 bp, 11 predicted proteins | sample YL17G13_40_MG_FD_203626 | JGI IMG/M metagenome (GOLD analysis project Ga0315294, IMG submission 203626) | Sediment microbial communities from Yellowstone Lake, YNP, Wyoming, USA - YL17G13_40 | ecosystem: Environmental > Aquatic > Freshwater > Lake > Sediment | place: USA: Wyoming | collected... | reverse complement strand
TTATGCCTCAAGCGGAACACCCACTCTGCTATTTGTTGGTTGCGGAATGGTTGCCCTCGGCTCTGGCTCGTTGGTAGCAGGTTTTAGCATCAATATGCCTGGAGGAACAAATCTTACACCTACCATACATAACACGGGTGCACTGATATGTGCAATATTGCTTGTAACAGCCGCCCTGTTCGCTTTACAGAAGGCTACTCCATACAAGTCGCCCAAACACGGTGAACTCTATCTCGGACTTTGCTATTTAGCAGCCCTGATTTTCATGTCCTTATTTTCCCTTGCAGCATTAGCAGGCTTAGTTCCTCCTTTCTTTGTGCAAGGAGCAGGCCCCACTGTTTTAAGGCAAGTCGTACTCGGGGCGGCAACTGTTTTATTTGCCGTCGCTACTATTATTTTTCTGAGAGTGTACTTAAGGTCAAGGTATGATTTCACTTACTGGTTCAGTCTCGCGCTGGCACTGATTACGATAGGCCTGTGTGCAGTTTTCATACAAAAAAGCGTGGGCAGCCCTATAGGCTGGACAGGCAGGGTGGCGCAATACCTGGGATGTGCTTATCTGCTTATCGGGATAATATCCGCAGCCCGTTTATCCGATAGAAAAAGCATCCCCTTAGAAAAAGAAATAACCAGGTCTTTTAATTACATCGTAGCTAACTATAAAACCCTGGTTGAAATGGCCAGCGATGCCATTATCTCGGTGGACAGGCAGAGTTGCGTCTTGTCATGGAACCAAGCTGCCGAAAAAATATTCGGTTACAAAGAAAGAGAAATCCTTGGAGTCTGCCTGCTTGAACTTGTTTTCTCCCGGGAATCGTCTAATCTGCTTGCTACGGAGATGCAGAAGCTGTTCAAGGTGAAAGGTAACCTGTTACCGGGCAAGACAATAGAAATCACAGCTAATAGCAAAGGTGGTGAGCTTTTCCCGGCGGAAATATCGCTTGCTGCGAGAAAAGTATACGGAGATTGGATAGTAACCTTTATTATCAGGGACATCACCGAGCGCAAGCAGGCAGAGGAAGCACTTCTTTTTACACGGTTTTCACTGAATAACGCTATCGATACGATGTCCTGTGTAGACCGTGAGGCACGTTTCGTTAATGTAAACGAATCTTTCTGTCGTGCTACTGGTTATTCACGGGAAGAGCTGCTATCGATGAGAGTTCACGATATAGACCCGGACTATTCAGCCGATGTGTGGCCTGAGTTCTGGGAAAAACTAAAACAAAGCGGTTCCCTCAACTTTGAAACCACACACCGCACAAGAGACGGGAGAAGCTACCCTGTGGAGATTACAGCGAATTACTTTGAATATAATGGTAAAGAGTATCATACAGGATTCGCGCGCGATATCACCGAGCGCAAACAGGCCGAGGAGGCGCTGCGGGAGAGCGAATCCAAATATCGCAGTCTTGTCGAAACGGCAGGCGCCGGCGTGGCCAGCGTGGACCTGCAGGGCAATTTGACCTTTGTAAATAATACATTTATTGAAATGATGGGCTATACTCGAGAAGATCTTGCGGATAAATCCTTCCTCAACTTCATCCATCCTGGTGACAGGAAGCAAGTGCAGGATAAGTTTTTAACAGGCCTGGAAAAACCCGAAGATAGGCCCGATCTGGAGTTCAGGGCTCTTCAAAAAAATGGAAATTACATATGGTTATATTCCAGTCCCACCCCATTGATTGTCGAGGGTAACTTGATCGGGTTTACGGCAATTGCGACTGACATCACTGACCGCAAAAACAAGGAGTCCGAACTGCTTGCTACCCACGACCAGCTAAGAAACCTTGCGGCACGCCTGCAAATGACAAGGGAGGACGAGAGGAAAAACATAGCAGTCGAGATTCACGATGACCTGGGGCAGTCGCTGACAGCCCTGCAGATAGACCTTTCCTGGCTCATCAAGAGAATGCCCCATGACCAAAAGAAATTACTTGAAAAAGCGGAGTCCATGCTCAGGCTGGTCAAGGTTACCGACGAAAAGGCGCGGGAAATCGCCACCGAGCTGAGGCCGCCGCTGCTGGATGACCTCGGATTTGTACCAGCAGCACAGTCTTATCTCAGTGAATTTGAGGAGAAGACCGGGATCACATGCGACTTTTTCAGTGAACCCGAGGGAATCATCCTGGACGCGAATGTTTCAATAGCCCTCTTCCGTGTTTTGCAGGGAACGCTTATCAATACAGCAAAGCATGCCAAAGCCACACGGATAAAGCTAAGTCTGGCAGAGCAAACTGACGGACTTTATATGAAAATCAGCGATAACGGCAGGGGGATTACGCAGAAAGAGATTGCCAGCAGGAAATCAATTGGTATACTGGGTATGCGGGAACGTATTGCCTACATTGGCGGCAGCCTGCAAATCGAGGGCAGGCCCGGCAAAGGCACCACGGTGAAGGTGAAAATACCGGTTCAAGGGGGACATGTTTGAATGATCAGGTTGCTGGTGGCTGACGATCACCCTATCATCCGCCAGGGGCTGAGGCAGATACTGAAAAACATACCTGATATAAGTATAGCTGCCGAGGCGGGAAGTGGTGATGAGGCTATGCAGAAAGCGGCGGCCGATGATTTCGACGTGGTCATACTGGATATCTCCATGCCGGGCAAGAACTGGCTGGATGTGATACGTGAATCGAAAATTATCAAGCCCCGGCTCGTTTTCCTGGTATTAAGCCGGCACGCCGATATACAGTATGCGCTGACCGCCTTTAAAGCAGGCGCCTCCGGGTATTTGACCAAGAACAATATAGCGGAAGAGTTGATAGTCGCCATACGCAAGGTATATTCGGGCGAAAATTACATCAGCCCGGATTTTGCCGGAAAGCTGGCCCAGTATGCAACAGCCGGAATTAGCGCCGATAAACTGCCCCACGATCTGCTTTCACCCAATGAATTCAAGGTGCTGTGCATGATCGCCAGGGGCAAGACAATCAAGCAGATCGCCGAAGAGTTCTCGCTGGGGCAATCGACGGTTAGCACCTACAAGTCACGCATCATGCAGAAAATGGGTATAGACACCAATGCCGACTTGATCCGCTACGGCCTCGAGCACGACCTGGTGGACTGAAGGACTATCTGTGTAGGGAAATATCTACACAATTTTCGCTAAATCAGTACAACAAAGTCATACTTTCAGCGACAGCTTTGCCCGCCATTATGCCCCACAATTATATATCAGGGGTATTGTTTCATTTCCGGGAGGTAGTGCGAACCTGTGAAAGTGCTAATTGCGGACGGATCCGCTTTGATCCGTAACCGTTTGGTGGATTCACTCGAGGACGTTAAGGATATTGAGATCATCGGCCAGGCCAAAAATGCCATCGAGACCATTGCAGAGGTATGGAAATTAAACCCGGACGCGGTGGTCATGGATATCCAGATGCCGGCGGGCAACGCTATAGAAGTGCTGCAGAGCATTAAAAAGCATAAACCATCCACCTGCGTGATCGTGCTAACAAGCTCCGGCGACCCGGTTTACCGGGAAAAATGTATGGCGCTGGGGGCACATTCATTCCTGGACAAGGCAACGGAATTTTACAGGGTGGCGGAGATTTTGAAAGGGTTAAGCCCATGAAAAGAGCGCGACAGCTTTTGCTGCGCCGCGGGGTTACTGATGGTGATACTCGTTCAGGGTAACGCCGGGAAGGAGATGAATGATGGCTGGTAAAAAAACTGCGGCTAAAAGAGCGGTCAAGCCCGCGGTAAAAAAGGGCGTTGTGGCGAAGGCGGTCGTTTCACCTTCTCCAAACGAAAAGCCCGCTAATAAGGACATCAGCTTCCCCATTATCGGCATGGGGGCATCTGCGGGCGGACTGGAGTCTTTTGAGCTTTTCTTCCGCAAGATGCCGCCCATAAGCAGTATGGCGTTCGTGCTGATACCCCATCTCGATCCTGGCCATGCCAGCATGCTGACCGAGATACTGCAGAGGAATACGCCCATGCCCGTTGTCGAGGCGCTGGACCAGATAAAGATCGAGCCGGGCCACGTCTACGTTATCCCGCCCAACCGGGACATGTCCATCTTTCACGGCGCCCTCCAGCTCAGCGTCCCCGAAGCTCAGCGCGGCCAGAGGATGCCCATAGATTTATTCCTGCGCTCGCTGGCCGACGATCAGGGGGAAAAGTCCATCTGCGTCATCCTTTCCGGCACCGGGTCGGATGGCACGCTGGGGCTGCGCGCAATTCACGGGGCGGGCGGGGTATCCTTCGTGCAGGACCCGTCCACAGCAAAATATGACGGCATGCCCGGCAGCGCTGTTAAAAGCGGCCTGGCCACTTACGTTTTACCCGTTGAGAAGATGCCGGAACAGCTGGCCGCCTATGTGAAATCCTTCTTTGAAAAAAAGATAAGGCCCGCTCCGCCTGCCCCGGCCATGACGGGTGCGCTCAACAAAATCCTCATGCGTATCCGGTCGGTGACGGGCCATGATTTCTCATTATACAAGCGCAGCACCATCAACCGCCGCATAGAGCGGCGCATAGCCGCCCACGGCATAGCGAATATAAACCAGTATGCCCGTTACCTGCAGGAGCATCCCGGGGAGGTGCAGCTCCTCTTCAAGGAACTGCTCATCAATGTGACCAGTTTCTTCAGGGACGCGGAAGCCTTTGACGTGCTCAAGAAGGATATATTCCCGCAGCTGTTCGAGCACAAGCCGGAGAACTATATCTTCAGGATCTGGGTGCCGGGATGCGCTACCGGCGAAGAGGCGTACTCGCTTGCCATCCTGCTCAGGGAATTAATGGATGATGCCGGGCGGGAGTACAAAGTCCAGATATACGGCACAGACATCGATGAGGATGCGGTCGCCACAGCCCGCGCCGGCGCCTACCCCGCCAATATCTCCATAGATGTGTCGCCGGAGAGGCTGCGGCGCTTTTTTATCAAGGAAGAGGCCGGCTACCACATCAGGAAGGACATACGCGATATAATCGTCTTCGCGGTCCAGAACGTTACCAGGGACGCGCCCTTCACCAAATTAGACCTGGTCAGCTGCAGGAACCTGCTCATCTACCTCGAGCCGGAGCTGCAGAATCGGCTTATCCCCACCTTTCATTACGCCCTGAAGCCGGACGGGATACTGTTCCTGGGCCCATCGGAAAGCATCGGGATTTATCCCGACCTCTTTGCAGAGGTTAAAAGGAAGTGGAAGATATTCCGGTCAAAGCCATCAACCTCCCCCGCGCATGCCCTGACGGCGACCGGGCTGGCCTGGACGGGAGACCATGTAAGGAAGGGACCGGATGAAGAGGTAAAGAAGACGAAGGATACTAACTACGCGGAGCTTATTAAAAAGGTTCTGCTCGAGTTTTATGCGCCGGGCGCGGTGATAACGGATGAGAAGGGCACCATCCTCTATGTACACGGGGACACCGGCAGGTACCTGCGGCCGGCGCCGGGCAAGGCCAGCCTGATGAACATCATTGAAATGGCGCGCGAGGGGCTGCAACCGGAGCTGCGCAGCGCCGTCTACAGCGCTGCTATACAAAAGAAGCAGGTGGCCCGCAGCAACCTGCAGGTAAAGACTAACGGGGGCAGCCAGGGGGTTGACCTGACCGTACGGCCGCTGCCGGCTACAGGGGTAGCCACGGGATTGCTGCTGATCTGTTTCCAGGATAGCGGGTTGCCGCAGAAGGCGAAAGCAGCCCCGGGTAAAACCGGCGCGGGACAGGCGAAGCCAACGCGCGTGGAGGAACTGGAACAGCAGCTTCTGTACACCAGTGAGATCCTGGAGACTTCCACCGCGGATCTGCAGGCTTCCAACGAGGAGCTTAAATCCGCCAACGAGGAGCTCCAGTCCACCAATGAAGAGCTTCAGTCCACCAACGAGGAACTCGAGACCTCCAAGGAGGAACTGCAATCGCTCAATGAAGAGCTGGTGACGGTCAATGCAGAGTACCAGGACAAGATCGAGCAGCTTACGGGATTGCAGAACGACATGAAGAACCTCATCAATGCCATCAGTGTCGGCACCATTCTTCTCGATGGTGAGCTCGCCATCAAACGCTTCTCGCGCGAGGCGGCCAAAGTTTACCGGCTGATTGCCTCGGATGTGGGCCGCCCCCTGGGTGACATCAAGTCAAATATCGAGGGGGACGACCTGGCTGCCGATGTGCTGGCGGTGCTCGAGTCGCTGGTGCCGCGTGAAAAGGAAGTTCAGACAACCAGCGGTGGCTGGTACCAGGTGCGTGTGGTGCCTTACCGCACGCTTGACAATGTGATCGACGGGGTGGTGCTGACGTTCAGCGACATCAGCGCGCTGAAACACGTCGAGACGGTTGCGCTGGAGGCGCGCGATTACGCGCAGGGCATCGTGGATACGGTCAGGGAGCCCTTGATCGTGCTGGACGGGGATTTAAAGGTTGTCTCCGCCAGCCCATCTTTTTACCTGGCCTTCGGCGTTTCGCCTGCTGAAACAGTTGGAAAGTATATCTACAACCTGGGCAACAGTCAGTGGGACATCCCGGCCTTAAGGGACCTGCTGGAGAAAATCCTGCCCGGGGAAAATAGCTTTGATAATTACCTTGTAGAACATACATTCCCGTCCATCGGGCGCAGGAAAATACTGCTGAATGCCCGCAGCATCAAAGAAAAGGAAGGCAAAACGAGGCTGATCCTCCTCGCCATGGAGGACATTACGGGACGGCCTTCCGCCCCGCAGGCAGGCCAGAGCCAGAAGGAGACAGGCTGATGGCAGGTGTAAAGAAGCCGGAAGATAGGGAAGGCAGCAGCAATCAACTGAGGTCTGAGGCGGAGAAGAAGGTCGCCCGCTCCGCCGATAAATCTGCACCGCTGAAAAAGCAGGACCTGGATAAATTGGTGCATGAGCTGCAGGTGCATCAGGTCGAGCTTGAGATGCAAAATGAGGAGCTCCGCAGTGCGCAGGAGCAAATTGCTAAATCCCGGAACGATTATGCCGACCTTTATGATTTTGCCCCCGTGGGGTACCTTACCTTCAACGGCGACGCGCTGATAACAGGGGTGAACCTCACCGGCGCCGCCCTGCTGGGGGTTGAGCGCCAGAAGCTGCTCAAGCGCAGGTTCAGGCAATTCGTCGCGCCCGCGGACGCCGAGCGCTGGGACCGCCATTTCGTAAGCGTTTTACAGCAGGGGGAGAAGCAAAGCTGCGACCTGCTGCTCAGGCGTAAGGACGGTTCTACCTTCCATGCCAGGCTTGACAGCATCCGCATGGAAATGGACGACGGAATCTGCATAGTCCGCACCGGCATGAGCGATATCACGGCGGAGAAGCAGGCGGAGGAAGCGCTGCAGGAGAGCGAGGAGCAGTTCAGGACCTCCCTGGAGAATGCCCCTGACGGTGTCTATATTAACGACCTCGAAGGCAACTTCCTCTATGGCAACCGCAGGTGCGAGGAGATAATAGGTTACAAGCGCGAAGAGCTAATCGGTAAAAACTTCCTGGAGTTGAATATCCTTCCCGAGGACAGCCTTGCCAGGGCTGCCGGACTGCTCCAATTGAATATCGAGGGCAAATCCACGGGCCCCGACGAGCTGGAGCTTATCAGCAAGGACGGCCGCCGTGTACCTGTAGAAATCAACACCAATGCCGTGCGGCGTAAAGGCCAGGCAGTCGTGCTCGCCTTTGTCAGGGATATCACCCAGCGCAAGCAGGCGGATAAGGCGCTGCGGAGCGAACATATCATGCTTGCGCGGACCGAGGGTATTGCCCATATCGGAAGCTGGGAATGGGATATCGCAACGGACACGGTGACCTGGTCGGACGAGTTGTTCCGGATCTTCCAGCGGGACCCGCAGGAAGGAGCGCCGAGTTTCGCCAAGCATCCAGCCTTCTATCACCCCGACGACATGGCGCGCCTTCGGCAGGCCGTCGAGGCCGCCGTCGCCGATGGAACCCCTTACGAGCTTGAACTTCGGGCTATTCGGAAAGACGGTGAGACACGGATGTGTGTAGCGCGTGGAGTCGCCGAAATGGCGCCGGGCGGGCGGGCTGTCCGTCTGTTCGGCTCATTGCAAGACATCACCGAGCGCAAGCAAGCGGAGGAAGCGCTGCAGGAAAGCGAAGAAATCTTCCGGAATTTCATGGAATACAGCCCAATACAAGTCTTCTTTAAGGATGAGAATATACGGGCACTGCGGCTGAGCAAGAACTTTGAAGAGATGCTGGGGAAACCAGTAACGGAATTGCTTGGCAAAAACATGGATGAACTCTTTCCATCCGAGCTTGCGAAGAACATGATCGCAGACGATAAGAGGATAATGAAAGAAGGCAAAGAAGTCACTGTTGAAGAAGAACTCAACGGCCGATTCTATTCGACAACTAAGTTCCCGATCTTTATCGAGGGAAAGCCACGCTATCTTGCCGGGTTCACTGTTGACATCACCGAGCGCAAGCGGGCGGAGGATACGCAGCGGGAGGCGGAGGAGACGCAGCGGCAGGAGAAAGATGTGCTTCAGGCCATCATCGATAACATCCCGGTAATGATCGCTTCCTTCGACCGCGAAGGACATTTCCAGTGGATCAACAGGTGCTGGCAGTCCACGTTAGGCTGGTCGTTCATGGAGGTGCTGCAAACCGACGTGCTTGCAGAGCTTTATCCTGATCCGGAATACCGGAAGTATGTGGCCGATTCCATCGCCTCTTCAGCGAGTACCTGGGGCGATTTTCGGACAAGGACACGCGACGGGCGCCTGCTCGATACCCTCTGGGTCAACGTGCCGCTCACCGAAGGATCCAATTTAGGTATCGGTATCGACATCACCGAGCGCAAGATAGCTGAGGAGAAACGGAGGGAAAGCGAGGAGAGATTTCGGCTCGCGGTCAATGCGACCCAAGATGGTATTTGGGAATGGGATATCCAAACCAATGCGGAGTTCTTTGCCCCTCGCTGGTGTGAAATTATCGGATACTCGTTTGATGATCCGGAATTGCCTCATACGTACAATTCGTGGGCATCAAGAATCCACCCCGATGACCATGATCGTGTGATCAGCGCTATGAACAACCATCTTGAAAAGGGCACGAAATATGATATTGACTATCGGCATCGGCATAAATCGGGCGAATACCGCTGGCAAAACTCCCGTGGCCAGGCCGTTTTTGACGAAAGTGGAAAGCCCATCAAAATGGTCGGGTGTATCGCCGACATCACCGAGCGCAAGCTAGACGAAGAAAAACTTAAAAAAAGTTACGAATCTCTGAAGAAAACCTTGAATGACGCGATCAATACCATGATCAAAATTGTGGAAATGAGAGATCCGTATACTGCAGGCCATCAGCGGAAAGTGGCCGACCTGGCAATCGCCATAGCCAGGGAAATGAAGTTGGAAGATACCCGGATTGATCAGCTCAGGATGGCGGCAGTAACCCATGATATCGGGAAAATGTATATTCCTTCCGATATCCTCAGTAAACCTGGGAGGCTGTCCGATATTGAATTTAACTTGGTGAAAACCCATTCCCAGCATGGCTACGATATTGTGAAAAGCATGGATTTCCCATGTGCTGTTGCAAATGCTGTCCTGCAGCACCATGAAAGGCTGGATGGTTCGGGATATCCCAACAATCTAAAGGGTGAGGATACGCTCCTGGAAGCAAAAATACTGGCTGTAGCAGACGTGATTGAAGCCATGGCTTCACACCGCCCATACCGGCCGGCGCTGGGCATAGATGAGGCACTTGAGGAAATATCAAAGAACAGGGGCAGGCTTTATGATCCCGATGTAGCGGATACCTGCCTTGAGCTATTCAACAGCGGCAGGTTCGAGTTTAAACCTGTGTATGTTAGTGTATCCTGAGAATGTAGTGGCGTACCTTCAGGTATGCCCGCATCCGGGCGGGTTTAAAAACCCGCCCCTACAATGCAATATGTCATCGCGAGGAGGCGCAGCCGACCTGGCCCGGCAAAGGATTTTGGCTATGAGAACTCAAGGTAACAGGGTGAAGCGCTCCTGGCTGATACGTATGAGGTGAGGTGCTATGGCAGTTAAAGTCATGCGAAATCGCAATACGAAGAAGTGGGTGGCAAGAAACTCCAGCCAAAAAACCCTCACGCTGGCGAAAAAATCCACACATCCTGGCGAGCAACATATTTCCAGTGAAACCAGGTACAGGATGCTGATTGAGAACCTGCCACAAAAAATATTCCTTAAAGACAAGAACTCCGTATATATATCCTGTAATCAGAATATGGCCAGGGATCTCAAAATCAACATAGATGAAATAGCCGGCAAAACAGATTGCGATTTCTTCCCCAGAAAGCTGGCAGTGAAGTACCGTGCGGACGATGTGAGGATCATGAATTCAGGTGAGACGGAGGAAATAGAAAAAAGCTATATGCGGAAGGGGCAGGTTAATTATATCCATTCGGTCAAAACGCCCATCAGTGCCCCTGATGGCAGCGTCATAGGCTTATTGGTCGTATCCTGGGACGTTACGGCCCATAATAAATTAGAGAAGGAACTGGAAAAGCAGTGCCAGAACCTTGAGGCTGTGGTAAAAGAACGCACAGAAGAACTGCGACAGAATAATAAGAGAATTGAATGGGACGGCATAGAGCGTAGACGCTGGCAAGAGCTACTCAGATCGCTGCTGAATAGCTCGACCGTAGGAATATACATCACACAGAATGGTAAATTTTTAGCCTGCAATCCAAAATTTGACGAGATAACTGGCTACAACAAAGACGAGCTCCTGGGTAGGCGCTCCTTAAGCCTGATCTTACCTGCGGATAGAGATGCAGCCAGGAACAGCGCCATAAGCATGCTCAAGGGTCAAAACCAAATTCCATATGAGTTCAGATTAACCACCAGGGGCGGGGAAGTGAAATGGGTCGTAGAGTCAGTTGCCTCCGTCATGTACCAGGGAAGACAGGCAGTGCTGGGCAACTTTATGGACATCACAGAGCGCAAGCGGGCGGAGGAAGCGCTAAGGGCAAGTGAGGTGAAATACAAGACGCTGTTTGAATCATTCCCGCTGGGGGTCACCGTATCCGATAAGACCGGCAACATTATCGAGAGCAACAAGGAGGCGGAGCGCCTGCTGGGGTTGTCCTTTGAAGAACATACTGAAAGAAAGATTGACGGCAGGGAATGGCGCATAATCCGGCCCGATGGTTCACCCATGCAGGCAGACGAGTATGCCAGTGTCCGGGCGCTGAAAGAAAACCGTCTTATTGAAAACGTTGAAATGGGAATCGTTAAGGACGATAGTGGCGTCACCTGGATCAATGTGACGGCCACACCAATTCCGCTGGAGGGCTACGGGGTAGCGATAGCCTATGGAGACATCACCGATCGCAAGCAGGCGGAGGAGATGCTGCGCAGGCGTGAGCGAGAATTTTCTACCCTGGTTGAAAGCATCCCTGTTATGATCGTGCGTTTCGATACCGACCTGCGCCACGTCTACTGTAATACAGCGGTCGAACGCCAACTTGGAGTTCCCCTGAGTACAGTTATTGGAAAAACGTCCCTGGAGATCGGCATGCCAGCCGAACAGGCTAAGTTTGTGGATAAAGCGTTGAGGCGAGCCCTGAAAACAGGCCAGGAGCAGGAGGTTGAGCAGAGCATCCCGTTGCCCTCGGGCACAAAACACTTTATGACCCGCATTGTGCCGGAATTTGACGCGCAGGGGAGAATAGAATTCCTGCTTGCTATTACCCACGACCTCACCAGGCGCAAACAGGCGGAGGAGGTGCTGTTAGATAATGAAAAGAAAAACAGAGAATTGGTAGAACAATTACATAGACTTGTCGGGAACACAATTGCTGCGCAGGAAGCTGAACGAGAACGCATTTGCCTTGAGGTCCATGACGGCGTAGCTCAGACTATGGCATCGGCTTTCCAGTATTTACAGGGAATGGAATCTAATTTGCCGGCAGACTCTCCTTATGTTGATTTGATTAATAAAGCCAAAGCACAGATGAAGCATGCTATCCAGGAAGCCAGGGAGGTAATCAATAGCCTTCAACCGGCAACGCTGAAGGATCTGGGCCTTATCCCGACGCTGCGCCAGGAGATGTATAAGATTGAAGAGGAAAGCGGCTGGAAGGTCAATTTTAACGCCCCGGCACAAAGATTTCCCCCGGCTATGGAAATCGGCTTGTACCGCATCATACATGAGGCCATCACTAATATAAAAAAGCACACACGCACCCACAGGGTCGATATAAGCATATCAACTGACGGGCAATATATTAATGTATTGATCAGGGACCAGGGTAAAGGCTTCGACCAAGATTCCCCTGATATACTAAAGAAAAAAGGAGTCGGGCTTATAAGCATGCGTAAAAGGGCGGAACTATTACAGGGAACCCTGAATATAGAGAGCATACCTGGACGGGGGACCACCTTAATCATAAAGATACCCTTTGATGGGGAAGTTTAATAGTATGGCTACAGATGAACCAATTAAGGTAATGCTGGTCGATGACCATCCGGTAGTGCGCCAGGGGTTGCGTGCAATGCTGGCCTCTTCTGAGGACATTGCAGTCGTTGGTGAGGCTGGAGACGGATTGGAAGCTATTGAGAAAGTCAAAGAATGCTGCCCTCAGGTAATTTTAATGGATATCCATATGCCAAAAATGGGTGGCATAGATGCATTGCGGGAACTAAAGAGCCGTTATCCAACCATTTCGATTATCATGCTTACCATGTACGATAACGATGCATATGTAATAGAAGCCGTAAAAGCCGGCGCCGGAGGTTACCTTCTAAAAGATGCTTCCATCGAATTATTACTGCATACCATAAGGGCCGTCAACAGCGGAGGAATTCTGATCAAGACAAGCTTACTGCAACAAGTTTTCCTCAATTTGACCGATGTAAAAGGCCTTCCGCCGGCATGGGTAGACAAAACAGCGGATAAAAATATCCAGGGAAAGATCACACAGCGCGAACTTGATGTCATCAGGTTAATAACCGAAGGAAAAGGCAACAGGGAGATAGGACAGGTTCTCTGTATAAGCGAAGACACGGTAAAGAAACACGTGCAATCGATGATGGCAAAGTTAGGTGTGTCTGACAGGACACAGGCAGCCGTCGTAGCCGTGCGCACCGGCCTGGTCCCCTTTTCGCCTCCGGAAAATAAATAATTGACTGGCAGTACCCCGCGCTTTTATTCCGGCCATGATCTTATAGCCCCTTACAATTAGCACTTTCGTGGTGGCCTGTTCGGGTAACAGGATGTGGGGGCGGCGGGTAAATATTTCTCTATTCCTACCCGCATGGTGCTATTAAAGTTAACTGAAATGGTGATGTCAATCACCCTGCGAAACCTTATAGTGTTGGTGTCCGTGGGCTTGAGTACGGGGGGGAGGGCCTCTTCTCATCGCCGCTGACATATATTAAACATATGGAGGTTTATGGTAATGGCAGTTGAAAAATCTATGGCATCGTCCAGTCTGGTCGAGGTAGTCGACCGAATACTTGACAAAGGTTTAGTAGTTGATGCGTGGGTGCGTGTAAGCCTGGTAGGGATTGAGATATTGGCAATTGAGGCCAGGGTTGTTGCGGCCGGCGTTGATACTTACCTGAAGTATGCTGAAGCTGTCGGTCTGACTGCAGCTGCAGCCTAATATAACATCAATTCTCGAGGGGCATCCTGGAAGTCATCAATTTAAGGCCCGGTTAGTGTTCTTTCGCCCCCCCTCCCCCCTCGGGCCAATTATGTCAGGCAAGAACGTTGTAATATCCGGGATACGGAAATCGCAGGGAAAAATATTTTTTAAGAGAGGATAATCCGATGAAGGGAGTAATGGGAAACGTGGCACAGGATATCATCAATTCGTACGACCAGCGCAGGGCAGCGATTGCAACTCTAATAAAAGATGACGCTGGCCGTAGAAAGGAGGCAGAGGTAGCACTTTCACATACAAAGAATGAACTTTCAGCAAGGAGGAAGAGCCTATTCCACAACCTGTCAACTGCGGATAACGAACGGTTGCAGCAGGCCGGCAGAGATTCTGCAAGACTCCAGGCCGAGGATAAACAGCGCCAGGCCGCTGAAAAGAAGCGCAGGGCTGTTGTAGTTGCTTTTCTAAAGGAAAAGCAGGCAGACCGTTTAAAGATGAATAAGGAACTGAACCACACGCTCTCTATCAACCCGCCAAAGAGGAAAGCCTATGAGAAACGGAGACAGGCCAGTAGCGCGGCAATGCTGAATGCGCTGCGGGTGGAAATTGGAGGCTACACTGACGGATGGCATGACTTAACTGCTGCCATGCAAGCCAGGCGGGGATCTATAACAGCAACCCCGCCACGAGTCAACGGCGCTACAAAAAAAACAGCACTGCCTGATTCAAAGCTCAGTAGCGCCATCTTTGAGTTTATAGCCAGTAACCCTGATGGAATTGATACTGCTGCGCTCGAAAAGGAGTTCAAAATCGGGAAGAAGCAACTAGAGAATCTGGTCAATGGCATGGTGAAATCCGCCAATATAAAAAAGCGCGGCAAGTGGTTCTTCTCGACTTAAAATCCTGTCCTTATGCTTTTGCACATAGTTAAGAATTGAGGTGAGAAAATGGTAACAGAGACGGCGGCAACTTTACTTGAACCATGCGCTTTGCCCAACTTCGTAGAGACTCCTTTTGTAAAGAGAATAGTAGAACGTTCGCTGGCTTATGTTGCTGCCGGCTTCCCTGTCCATTTCAGGGGCAATTCAGGGACAGGTAAAACAACACTGGCCTTTCACCTTGCCAGTAAACTCGGCCGCCCCGTCGTACTGATCCACGGGGATGACCAGTTCAGCACTTCCGACCTGGTTGGCAGCGAGAACGGGTATAGATCAAGGAAGGTTATCGATAATTTCATACACTCTGTCCTCAAAACCGAGGAGGACATGGACCGCAAATGGGTCGATAACCGCCTTACGGTGGCATGTAAATACGGGTTTACCATGGTATATGACGAGTTTACCCGTTCTCGTCCTGAGGCAAACAATGTGCTTCTTTCAGTCCTGCAAGAAAAAATGCTTGATATGCCAAGCGGCAGGGACATTGATGGTTACGTGAGAGTACACCCTCAATTCAATGCTATTTTTACCAGCAATCCGGAGGAGTACGCCGGTGTTTATCGCAGCCAGGATGCGCTGAGGGACAGGATGGTAACCCTGGACCTGGACCATTTTGATCTGGAAACTGAAGTGGCAATCACTATTTCCAGGTCAGGTCTTGACCGGCAGGATGCCGAGAAAATCGTGCTGATTGTGCGCAGCTTGAGGGAATCGGGCGTCTGTGAATTTGCTCCAACCTGCCGGGGCTGCATTATGATAGGCAAGACGCTCAAGCTTCTGGGGGGTACGGCTGACGCTGCTGACGATGGCTTCAGGCAGCTCTGCCTCGATATCCTCGTCTCAGAATCATCCAGGCTGGGCAAAAGTTCACAATCATTAAAAGTCAGAGAGGTGGTTAGCAGGTTAATTGATAAGTATTGCTGACAATGTTTATCCGGTAACAGCGTGAGCTTTCGTCAGGCAGACGGCTCAGTTAGATTTTAATCAACTGGAGGAGCAAAAATGAAAGATATTACCAATGCCAGGGGTTTGAGGGATTTAAGAACTGCAAGCAGCGCGCACATTCACTGTAGACCCCATCCTAAAGGCACAACACATTTAGACCTGTTTCTGCTCAATAAGGAAAAGGAAAGGTTAGAGACGAAACAGATGATGCTGGGACATCAGCAAAGAGTTATCCGTGAGCGGGTGGCTGACATTGATAAGGCCATGGCGAAGCTGGGAAGAAAAAATGAGCCGGAGTGCATGACCATTACGGGGGATAACAGGGATAATCCTGATAGAAACGATAAAAATCCGGTTGAAGGCAAATGGAAGAAAATGTCCCTGCGTTATTAATCCGGAAAGCGGCATGAAATGGAAATAAGTGAGCGGCCAAACGGGGAGCAGGATTACCCGTTGCCTCAAGCCTGCAGAAAGGAGCGGGTGGTCCGTAAAACGAATTTATCGGGAGTTTGCGCCCTGGCACGCCACTTCATGGCTGTGGAGCGAGCCAGGATGCGGGGCAAGCGCCCTTCAAATGCCCGTTTAACCGCCCTGGAGCGGGAAGCCATGCAGTGGGTGGAAAGGCAAAAGGAACAGGCGTGAGAAACCAGTGGAGGCGCGGGTGAGGTCTTTCAACAGGACTAACAAACGTGGGAAGTGGAGCACTATCTGCCCAAAATGCGGCCACGAGAACCATGTTATAAGGATTTTCTGCGAGAAATGCGGGACCAGGATAAAAGGCATTGCCACACCGCTCGCACGCGATAGCAGGATGACGACATCAACGTGAGGTTTTGAACAGCTAAGATGAGGTTTTAATGCTGATCTGGCATGTGGCAGCGGTAAAAAGGGGGCGCTATGACCAGGAAATATATTTACGGGATCGTAAACACTGACCGGACAATTACACTTGATACTCCGCAAACATTAACCGCGCAGGCGGTTTATGTATTACGGCATAATGGCCTGGGCGCGGTGGTAGGCGATTGTTCAGACATCGAAATAAGCTCCCTGCCCAAAGAAGATATCATTAGATTTCTGCTCAAGCACCAGATGGTTGTGGAACAAATTATGCGGCAGGCGGATGTTCTGCCGGTTAAATTCGGCACCATGCTTGCTACCAACGGAGATGTGCTCCAGTTGCTTTCCCAGGGCAGGCAATTGTTTTCTTCAGAGCTGGCAAATATGCGGGATAAGGTTGAATATGAAGTTGCCGCCCGCTGGGATACGCAAAAAG
>Ga0315294_10003687_pt1 | contig 16722 bp, 24 predicted proteins | sample YL17G13_40_MG_FD_203626 | JGI IMG/M metagenome (GOLD analysis project Ga0315294, IMG submission 203626) | Sediment microbial communities from Yellowstone Lake, YNP, Wyoming, USA - YL17G13_40 | ecosystem: Environmental > Aquatic > Freshwater > Lake > Sediment | place: USA: Wyoming | collected... | reverse complement strand
GAATGACGAAGGAGCAGTACCTTGCCAAATACCCGCAGGCGCAGATGGTGTCCGAGAAAATGAGCGAATGCGTGGCGGCTGCTCACAGGCTGGCAGTATAATTCTTCGATATTTCCCGCAAGGGTGATGAGCCGTGTTTCTTCCATAGCCGAGCGTATTTCCGCAGAGGATTCATACGGTGTTTTCGTATGGTCCTTGGACGGCAGGTATCCCGCCAAGAATGCCGTAAAGGTGTTCAAGTCGAGAGTTTTGGCGCAAAGATTTGCCGACAAGAACATTGACAGGAACTATGTCGTGCGGACGATTTGGAATCCAGCGGCGCACGGCGAAGACAGGCAGATGACACATTGGAATGCCTCTATCGCCGAGCGCATCGCCTCTATTTCGTCGGTCGCTCCGAGCCCTGCATTTGTTGCCATTACATTGCCCTTGCGTAAGCGGTTGAGTTACGGCGATCAAGTGTGTTTTCTTGGCTCTAACGGGCGTGGGCATGTTGGCGTATTAACGGGCATGGTGAAAAGCGATGGGTTCCAATTGACTATGTCCGACGGCGAGAAGATTCATATTCCAGTGGAACACTTAAGAATGCCAAAGGGCGGTTTCAGGGTAAGGGATTCCGCTTCAAGATGGGTGAAATTCGATGATTTGCCGAGAGAGACTCAGACTGACATAGCCAGTGAAATCGAAGAGCGATTTGGTGTCTACCGTCCGATTGATGACTTGAGAGGATTAGTCAACCCGCCCGTGTTTCTGGTGCGTGACACGCCGATACGCAGCATCACTGGCTACAACCGCAATCCGTCTCAACTGGCGGTGGGCAAGTATGTCGAGATGCTGGAGCGTGGTTCGGAGGCACCGCCGATTCTTGTCGACGGCAACAAGTTCGTCGACGGCGGGCATAGATTTGCGGCGTATGTTCAGGCGGGACGGAAGACGATTCCGACAATTGACGTGGGCAGGATTTTCAAGTTGTGGCCTGAATGGGAAGCGGGCAGGGCTGATGAGCTGGAAAGAATGGCTGGTGCCAGAATGGCAGGCGTGCCGAAAGGCATTGTTCTTCTTCACGAGGGAGATGGCTTCAATGTTCGAGGGATCAACAACCGCCGCTTCATGTATAACCCCAAGACATCGGAAATCCTGTTTGGCGGAAGCGATGTCGGCAGGTCTTCTCATGCTCAAGAATGGTATGACGCTGGAGCGAAAGGTAATTTCGATGATTGTGTCAGGGGATGGATTGGATATGGCGGCAAGTACAAGGACGGCATTATTCATTTTGCCCCAGAGGTGACGAGCAGCAGGTTTAGCGAAGGATACGATGCTCTTGATATGTTCAGAAGGCATGGTGCCGCAGGTAAAACGATTGTAAGGAATTTCGTGAAGATGATAGAGCAGCCGATGGATGAGATATTCAATCCATCGAGGGAGAAGGTGGCAACAAGACCCATCCGCATTGACAGACGTGTGGCGCAGGAGTCCGTGTCCCGTCTCGTCGCTGACCTGAAGGACTCATATTTCGGTCGCCATACGGACGAGCGCATTGGTGACAGAAGATACGCTTTTATCGACCATGTTACGATTCAGGATGTGGACGGAAATGACATACGGATTCAGGTGCAGTATCGGTTCAAGAGTTCGAGCAGCGGGGACTTGGTGTTGGGCGGCGGTTCGGGAAAGGTGACAACGACGCAGGAGCCAGCCATAGTGATCGAAATAAACGGCATCTATACCGCTGACGTGTTTTACACTACGACTTCGGGCGAGCGATTTTTTGACGAGGCTGTGTCGGTGCTCATGCACGAGTTGACCCATCAGGCGGATATCTACACCAAGTCTGTTCTGACCAAAACGCAAAGGGTGCCCACAGAGAAAGAAATAGACTTGGTCAAATACTATAACAGCCCCGCCGAGATTCACTCCTACATGCGTGAAGTGTTTGAGGAAATCTATCGGCACCTGCCTGTTTTCTTGAAACATTTCCCGTCAAATGAAGCCGTGACTCGGCTTACGAAGCTGAGTCCGACATGGCAACGGATTCAGGGACACCTGACAGACAGGAATAGGGGTATCATGCTTAAGGGTATCTATCAGGCGGTGCAGGACTACATTGCCGAGCAGGGCTTGCAGAAGGCGGCAAGTGAAGTTGCGAAGGTGGAAAAGCAACTGGTCTGATAACCTCACTCTCTTTTCAAGCCCCAGACAGGCCAGTCTGGGGTTTTTCTTTTTCTCGGATTTCTGCCTTCCTGCCGCAATATACAGTTGGAGGGCGATATGAGCAGGAAAGTCCAAATGAGGCTGGTCGGCAGCAGGGCAGGGCGGGTCATCCTTCACGTTATTACCCTGCGGCATGACGGCAGATGCCTCTGGCATTGGCAGGGAATAGCAAGGGAACTTCGACTGGTTTGAAGATTTGTCGGATTTCCGCATTCCTGATGCAATATACAGGTGGAGGGCGAAACAAATGAGTAATGTGAAAAGAGTGAGCATAAAGGGCGATCTGAACACGATGGCGGTTTCTGAGGCAAGCAGCCCGTCAATCCTATCCGAGTTCGGGGTCGAGATGCTCGTCAAGGGGCACAACATCTTGGCAGAAAAAGTGCCCGAGGCGTGCGAGGAATCGAAGGTGATAGAGAGGTTCTTGATGACAACGACATTCCCGCACTTCGGGCTGAAAATACGGTTCGGCAATGGCGGGCGAAGTGAACCGAATGGGTACAACGGCGTAACACGGTATTTCAACTACGAGATTTACGGTGAAGAGGCGATAGCGTATGCGTACTACGATATGCTGGTAAAGGCTCTCAGGGTGTTCGGCAACGTCAAGGAAGCGAAGATTGTGGATTTGGAGGCGTAATCGTGAACTGTCCGTGTTGTGGCTCACAGACGAATAGGAGAGAATCGTTTCTGGGGCGATTGGGAAATCTGCTGTGGTTTCGCTGTCGGTACTGTGGCGTACAATGGCGAAGGACAAGGACAAGGAAGGTGAAACCGTGAAACTGAAAATGGGATGTGATTTTGTGCGTGACGGAAACTGGCAACCGAGAGAGTTCAAGTCGGATGCGGGGATTGTACGGTACGTCTTGAGAGCCATGCCAGAATACCTGAAGCGGCTCGGATTCGGCGTTGCTCTCTGGCACGGACCCGAGTATGTGCAGGCGTCATACGGAAGGAAGTGCTAAATGAACCATACAGAGCATGCTGAGAAGGCAAAGTCCGCAACACCGTGCGCCGCATGGCACATCACATTTGGAGGCAGGTGCCTTAATTGTGGGTTTGACCCATCCGTGCCCGATACTCGCATGGAGCAGGCGGTTGGTCACGCAAGGAATCATCGTGCCTATAAGTGGGCAAAAGGCTTGCCAGTGCGGCACGACAGAACAGACTGGACGAAGGAAGAGATTGCGGCATACGAGGCGGAATACAACAGACTGAGTTATGAGGGGAGGGTGGAATGAGCAGGGTCGAGGTATGGTCTTACTTGAACGGCGTGAAGCGGGAAGCCGTCGAGCGATTGCCAGAAGAGTTGTGGGTCTATGTCAAGCAGGAGTGTGACGACTTGTTCCGTCAGGCTACTGGCGGCAACTATTCCGTGTGTCCTGCGTGGTGGATTTCTCTTTGAGGAAAATGACAAGAATGAGCATTCAGGAACTACTCGACAAACAGGAAGCCGTCAACGTGAAGTATTCGGCAGAAGGTAAGGCCACACAGTCGGCGTTCGAGGCTGAATGTCAAGCGGCATATAAGAAGAGGTTCCCCAAGCGCAAGTTCACGCTGGCGAAGTCTGCGAAGGACAACCAGCTCGAACACGGCGAGATTTACAAACGCCTCATGGAAGAATATCAGGCGGTGGGTACGAAGCATCGGGCAGAAGTTGATGAAATCAAGGCGCAGATAAAAGATGCGGCAAAGGACGCCGAGATTCCAGTGTTTGACGGTATGACGCTTTACCAGACTGTTTCATCTGACATCTATCGCTCTCAAGGGTTTGGCGAGCACAGATACGCACGGGCTGATGCGGAAGACAGAGCGGACAAGGCTAGGGCGTATGGCTTGCGGGTGGAAGTCAGGGAAGTTGTAACCTATGAGGGTAGGGATAGTTTCGGGCATAGCGTGAAATCGTCCGATTACGAGATTTGGATTTCGACAAACGAACTGGGCGTGGAAATCCTGAAGAATAAACCCGAAAAAGAAACGATGGCTGACTGGGTGAAGAAGTGCGACAGGGCGGGGGTTTGCGCCCGGGTGTTTTTCCCATTCATGTCTTACGAACAGGAAGAACAACTCAGGAGAGCAAAGTGAGCGAGGAAAGAAGGGGGAGAATAGAATGAACGGTTATGTGCTGCGGTTTTACGGTTCATTGATCTGTATTGTGGCCATGTTTCTGACGACGACGCAAACACGTCTTTTTGGCGGGAACATCATTCCGCAGAGTACGCCCGAAGCCATTTGTGACTTGATATGTACGCTGTGGATTTTGGTGGGAGTTGTGCTGGTGGCAGTTGGACATTCAATCGAGAGAAAATGAACATGAACGAAACATACGAACAGTTCTGCGAGCGCATGTCACACGTTGAGAAAACCGATGAATTGATTGTAGGGCCGAGACATGCGGGCAACACGAGAACCATTTTCAACTTCGAGGGACACCACTGTTTTTTGGAGACGTTCAATCTGCCCGATTACAGTCAACAGTTATGGCGGGAGCTTCCGCCTGCGGTAGCCTGCATCAATGCGATAATGAATCCACCTTCGTCGCAATGGGTGTATGCGCCATTCTTTTACGGGAAGCGCAGGGCGAAGATGCTGGCGAAGCATTACAAGGCAAAGCGTATCGAGGAAGACCCTTACCCGAAAGAAGGACAGGATGGCAAATGGTTCAGTCTGGTGTTCAACACCTTTGAAGACCTGATGCGTCTGATATATGACAGGCAGACTGGAAAGTTCGGTGAACTGTTCGGCGATGCTGAATCGCAGGTGCAATATGAATCGTGTTTGGACTCATGAAAACACTCATCACAATTGATTTCGATTTTTACATGCCAGAAAATCCCGAATGGGACATCGGGCATCAGGAATCATTGGTGTTTCTCAAAATGGTCTGGGGCACCCGAATTGGCTTGATGGATAAGATGAAAACGGATGGTAGCGAGCGGATATTTTGGGACTGGCTCAAGAAGCGGGTCGATATTGGCAAGGCACCCATGTTCGTATCCGATTCTCACTGCTGTGCCTACAATCTGCTGCGGGGCGTCAACAGGGTAATATCCTTCGACGCACACCACGATTGCTGGGAATGCGACAGTCTTGGCGTGGATAAGTCCGCTCATGGCATCTATTGTCATAACTGGCTTCGGGAATGGCTGGAAGGCTCTAGGAGTCGCAAGGCTGTCTGGGTGGCACCAAGATGGCTGGATAAGGAATGCGGCGTTCCAAGGGGCGTGGACAGGCTGGAAAAGCGGGTTTGGAGCCAATTCACGGATTTGGGCGTAGAAGGCTCTGTAATCGTCCATGTGTGCCGTTCAGGGTGTTGGGTTCCCCCGTGGCTGGACAAGGCGTTCTTGGGCTTCCTGACGGCTTCTGGCAGGGGTTTTGAGCGTATGACGGTGCAACAGGGCGGGGAATGGAATCCACTGGCGGAACGGTGGTCTGAGAAGGATTTACGGGACGTTCTGGAACAGGAAGCCGAGATTCAGCAGGTTTTCAAGAAAAGTGGTATGGTAACAGGCACAATCAGCAGTCGTAACTTCTTGGACTACAAGGTCGAACAGAAGGTGTGAAAATTTGTCGGATTTCAGCCTTCCTGATGCAATATACAGTTGGAGGACAAAACAAGTGAAACAAGGACTGACAGTTGAGATTCTGAAGAAGAGTTACGGGTCATGTGACGGGAAAGCCAATTTCAGCAAGAGGGTTGATAAGGTTGTCCTGTTACCGAGTCCAGACTTCCCTGACGTGCCCGAGATATTCCCTGTCACAGATGACGCCCCAGCGGTGGTCATCGTGAAGCGACAGGTTTTCGGCAGGGAATACTTGACGGCGTATCCTGCGGATAAGGATGGAAAGCCTGACACAGACGGGCGGTCTATGGGCGGGTGCTTCATCCACGCCTGCGACAGCCGCTTTCCTGCGGAATACCCTGTCCCACTGCACGACAGACTGGAATAGACGAGGCAACAAAAGGAGAATGACAATGGACGCAGGACTGGCAAATCTGAAAGTTGGAGACAGGGTTGTGGTGGTATCAGGGCCGTCTTATGCACGAAACAGGGGCACTGGCACCATTGTAGGAGAAACCACGACTTGCTGGCGTGTCAGGACGGGAAAGAATGTCGCAGGAGAGGATATCATCACTCTGTATTACAAGAAGGATGGCAACCAGCGTGGCGGTGGTGAGTGGAATTGTGGATACATCGAGTCGGACCCTGACGGGTCCAAGATTGCCGCACTCGTAACGGAAAGGACTCGGCGCAATAAGGCATCTAGCCTGAATAAAGCCGTGATATGGGAAAGACTCACGATGGCTCAGTTGGAAGCCATTGAGAAGATAGTCTCAGGGAACTAAGGCTGATGATTTTCTCGGATTCTCGTATTCCTGCCGCAATATACGGTTGGAGGGGCAAAACATGGCAGCAGAACCGAAAAGACTGAGCGAGTGCGGGACAGAGTATGTGATCGAACAGGCGATTCCCGACAAGCAGGACAAATACAGGGTCGAGATCGAACAGGGAGACTTTCTGGTTATTGAAGCGGGCGCAGTCGTCGGCAAGGCGGCTGCTGGTTTCAAGCACCCGAATGTTGCTGCGACAGTCAAGCGGGTCTACAACTTCAGGACATACTTCAAGAGCGGTGCGAAGAAGTGGTATGAGAAGGCTGGCGTAAGCCATTACTTCGTGGTGCCCCGCAGTGCCGTGACTCTTCTGCCCGAGAAGGGGTATTCATACGTCAAGGCTGAAATCAACGGAGTCAAGGTGTCTTTCAACGTGTCTGGTGGTGGCGGTGGCGGCGAGTGGACCGACTATCTCAGGGCACACACACAAGTTTCCGTCAATCATCCAATTCGTGACCTGAAGAAAATCGCCGAAGTAGCGGTTCGTGGAACCCCGCTTGAGCCGATACAAGTCAAGCCTCTTGAGCCGCAGGAAGAGGCTCGCTGGAATCAACTGGCGACGAAAGCCAAGGGGGATGTGAAGGATGAAGTTGTGGCTCTTATCGAGGCGGGGAAGAAGCCCATCGTCAAGATGCTTGAGGGATATTCCTATGGCGGTCAGACATCTGGCGAAGGCATCGAAATTGACCGAGCGTATAAGATGAGACACACGAACGCCCAAAAAACCGAATGCGAGTGGAAAAAGAACGGCGTGGTTCGGGCGATCATCCTTCTTGTTGGCGGGTATCAAGTTCGAGTGAAACTAAGCCAGATTGACTGGTATGCTACGGCGCAGGCGAACGGACTGGACAAGGCAGCATAGCAGCGAAGCGATTTGCAGGCGAAAGCCCAGAGCGGAAGGGACTCTGGGCTTTTCTTTTTTGATATTTTGCCCTTTGATATGGACGCCAAAGACAGGCAAAGAATCGAAGCGGGCAGCATCCGCAATGCCGTATCCAGACTTCGGCTGGAAGCAGCCATGTCCAGAATGGCGGGATTGCCGGGAATCGCCAATTCCGTGTCTCGCTGGTTCATGGCAGACACCAAGTGGGAGCCGCCTCGGGGCGAACGCAAGGAGTGGCGAAGAAAGAAGCCTGACGGCACATACGAATACAGCCCGACCAAGCCAGAGGAATTGGAACCCGCAAAGAGAGAACAAGAGCCGTCTCAGAAGCCCAAGAAGCAGCAGGAACCCGAAGAGAAAAGGCCGACGCCACAGAGCGACCCGCAGAAGTTCAAGCATCATGTGACGCTGACTAAGCCGCAACTTACAAGAACGCTATCCAAGGGACATTTTAGTATTATTTCGGGCGGCAGGAATCCAGAAGACCCGAAAGAGAATAAGATGAAGCCTAATGACGAATTTTTCCACAAACGACACGTAGAACTTCGGGATGCTTTGGAAAAGAGCGGGCTGAAATACACAGAGTCGGTTGGACACTACGACGGGAAGGAAGCGAGTTTTTTGGTGTTCCACGATTCAACCCCGTTGACACCCAAGACCGTGAAGTCGATGATTGTACACCACAAGGACTCGAAAGAGTCCGAGGAGAATAAGAAGTTGCTTGACAAATTGGGAACCAAGTTCAATCAGGCAAGCGTGCTTTATGGTAACGCTGGCAAGTTCGGCCTGACATTTACCACGGGAAAGAAGAAGGGTAAGACTTGCGGCGGTAAGGGTTGGAGGGAAACAAGGGCGAAGAATTACTATACAGGCATAAAGACAGAGGGCAAGAAGTACACTAATTTCAAACTTGATATCAGCGGATGTTTCACGATGGGGCTACTAGGAGACTAGGAGACTAGGAGACTAGGAGACTAGGAGACTAGGAGGCAGCATGAACAGGGAAGCGAAGATTGCAGATAGGGTTGTTCGACAAGTTTTTGCAGGAACATGGGCATTGCCAAATACGCCTGCAAAGGCTGAGAAGATTATCAGCGGCGTGCGGAACATGAGCAGGGGCAGACTGCCTGACGGTGGAATTCCCGACAAAAAGCCGATGGTAGACAATGTTGAAAGTTACTTCTACAACTTGCTCGGCGATGACGACTTGTTCGACGACATCGACGACTTGGCAAAGCGATTCAAAGAACCAAGGGAATTCCTGAATGCTTGTTCGATAAGCATCAAGTCTCACATTGAAAAACTTGTGAAGCAAGGAAGGGAAGGACTCGTTCATCCGCAGGATTATGAAAGTCTTATTCGGTTGAATGGAAAGTTGTAATGAACAGACGGGCGGCAGAGTATCATATACGGCGAATTGCCAACAGCATTCTGGCGATGGAATTTCCCACGCAGGACGCTTTTGACAAGTATATGGACGAGCATCCTGACGCCGACCCAAGACATCACAGGGTTGTGCAGCAACAAACACAGGCTCCCGCCAAGCAGGAGAAGCCGACAGAGAAGAAGGATGTCCCAAAGGAAAAGGCACCAGAGCAGAAACAGGCTCCCGAGAAGGGGGCTCCTGCTCCCAAGGGCAAGTATTTCACAGACGAAGAAATGTCCTTGCCCGGAGAAGCGCATCAGAAAGCGAAGGATGAAGAGAGCGTCTATAAAGATGCCGAGGCTGCACAGGAGCACATGCTGGAATGGCTGGACAGGGGCAAGGGGATAGACAAAAAACTCGGGCTTCAGCATTTTGACCTCTCGAAGACGAAGAGCATAGACCTTGACGCTTCTGGTCCTATCCTCGTCACTGCGCCACTAAAAGGCAGGGAGAGGGCACGCCAGAAAATCCAGACCGAGGAAGGCGGAGACTGGAGTCGTCTGACCGATGCGGTAAGAGCAACCATTGCCGTGGATTCGCCCGATGAAATTGACGGTGTGATGAAAACGCTGCACGAGTCAGGGATGAAACTCGCACGACAGCCTAAGAACAGATTTGAACAGCCGATACATGGATACCGTGACATCCTGATGAATGTGTCCTATGAGAATGGACATGTCGGCGAATTGCAAATTCACATCAAGAAAATGCTGAAAGCCAAGGAAGTCCTTGGGGGGCATAAATTGTATGAGCAGATTCGTGAGATAAAAGGCAGAGCGGCAAAAGAGGGTAAAAGAAATTTGACGAACGATGAGCAGAAAACGGTTGACAATCTTGAGAGCAAGATGGATGAATTGTATGGCGCAGCGTGGAAAGACATTGCGGGGAGGAAGGCTTCGATGAGCACAAAGGTTGCAGCAGATGGAACTCGTTACTACAACTACAACGGAAGTCCTGCTATCTACGAGCGCAACAAGTTTCCTGTCATATACATCAACGGAAAAGAAGTCGTCTTCTATGATTTCTGGAAGTTTCTCCACAACGCAGACGAAATCACCAAAGACGAATACGAGAAGATGATGAAAAAACACTCCGTGAAGTCAGCGACGAGATTCGCCAAGATAGTCGCAAGCATCATTCAGTCGGAGACAAACGGGAGGCAGGCATGAAAATCAGTTGGGCAGAAATTTGGAAGAAACTCAGGGAGCTGCTGGAAAAGATATTCAACAAGGAAGACCCACAGCCAAATCCCAATCCGCAACCGAATCCAGACCCACAGCCGAACCCCGATGATTTCGATCTGGGCAAGGTCAAGTGGCTCGGGGCGAACTATTCGGGTGCGCAGGAGGCGGCGAAAATAACATCTGCCTCGATGAACAGCAAGAATCTCTACACGAAATATGACAAGTACAACTGGCCGTTGTCGGGGGATGGGGTGTGTGACGCCATTGCTTGTCTATTCTATATCCGTGATGGTGTGTGGGTGGGAGGGAAGTTTGATTGGTGGCGCAAGGGTGGGCAGGGGACGAAGACGCTTGAGAATGTCCACGGTGGGTATCACGGTCACTCTTTCCCAGCAGCGGGCACACCTGTCAGGACAATGATTGTGTCGGTTGATGAAAAGCAGAGAAGTAATGCCTGCGTTGTGACGTGGAAGACTTCTCTTTTTGCCAGACTGTCGAGAATTTTCAAGAGCGGCAAATCCCCGGCACGCTCGCAAGCGATATGACAAGGGCCGAGGTTCGCAGGCAAAAAAAGCGTAAGGACAGGGAGCGGCGGATAAGGCGAAGTGCCAACATTCGTCGCAACGAATCGTCTCCCGACTACAGGCTCGATGTGTGCATTGACGACAAGTGGTATCTTGGCGTCATGGACTTCAAGACGAAAGAAGACGCTCATTCATACAACAGAGAGCTTGAGTCCAAGAGGCAAAAGGGAGAGGGCATTATTGGCGGCAGGGTTGTCAGCTTGAAAACTGGCGAAATAATCCTGTTTATCGATCCATCGCCAAAAAAAGACATAAAGGGTGCCCTTCCCGACAAGTTGTCCGACAATCCTGATGCGGCGCAGAAAGCCATTCTTGACAAGAAGAAGTCCGAAGAGCCATACTCTGTCTAAAGATTTTTTCAAAAATCTCCTTTCCCGTGCGTATAGTAGGGGTAGGCGAGATTGAAGTTCTTTGATTTATCTGGACGGTGGCGCAGAAATGCGCATGCTTTGTCCGTGTTGCGAGGCCGAAGGTCGGACTGCCGAGACGCTCTCGGTGGACTATCAGAGCCGACATTGCTCGCAAGAGAAAACTCTGTCGAAAGACAGAAAGGTATTGCGAGGCGAGGGGGACAACCGCTCCCGTTGACATTGGAGACCACGGCGACAAAGAGAGAGGATGTCGGGGTTCAATTCCTCATTTCTCTACAGCAACCGTGCTGGGGTAGCGACCAGCCTGTCCAGATTTGTTCTTTGACATATGGGGGCGACAAGGTTTCGACGTGTTGGTTGAAGCCAATAGTCGCATGTCGTGAAACGCAAGGTTGGTCACGATAATCTATTCCTTGCATCTTTCTAGGTGCCGAACCTATGAAAATCGCTGCCTAATCTAGGCGGCTAAGAAATCGGTGAGATACTTGTAGTAGCCGAGAGTATGAAACACACCACAAGGAACGGAGAGGCTCACCACTCCTAATCTGGTGGCAACAGGGCTGACAGGCATACTGCGGTGCCCTTGGAAGAGAGCCTGTTGTGGCTCGTCCTAGCAGAAGAAAATAGGGACTACGCATGTAGTGACTATGGCGACTCCATTACGGACGGGAGTTCAAATCTCCCCGCCTCCAATCCTCTCCACTATTTTCATTGACAGCCATCTCCACCTATGGCAAATTCATTGCCATGAAAACCAAAGAATTGAACTGCGCATGGTGCGGGAAAGTATTTTTCATTCTTGTCAAAGAGTATCACAGACAGATTAGAAAAGGCAGAGAAGTATTTTTCTGTGGGCTTTCCTGTGCCGCTTCTTTTAGAAATGAAACTGTTGGGGCAAAGATTCTTCCTGTAAACAAGGAATGTCCTGTTTGTCATAGGGTTTTTCAGTCGGATACTTCTTCCAAGGCGGCGACATTTTGCTCTCGGTCGTGTGCATCCAAGGGAAGTGTCACTGAGTATCGGAGACAAAAAGCGAGAGAAATGGGATTACAGAATCAAGGCATACTTACGATAGACATGACAGCGGCTTCCCTGAGAACGAGAGAGGCATGGAAGTATGCGGCATTGGAAGAATACTTGACAAACATAGGAGAGCCCTTCCAGTTTGAGTATCCTATTGATGACGCCATATTTGATTTAGCGTTGACACGTCGAAAGATGCTTGTGGAGTTTGACAGCGACTATCACGAATCTCCTTCTCAGCAAGAGAGGGACTTGGAAAAGGATGAGACTGCCAGAACGAACGGATGGACTCTGGAGAGGGTAAGGGTTGCGAGAAATATGCCTATTCATCCATCGGTGATTCGGGATGTGCTAGCACCTTGATTTTTTGTTTGCCAATGCTCGGCAATAGTGTAGAGTATTGGCGGTTCTTTGAAACGAGCGAGAGAAAATAAACTGACACACTTCAGTAGCGGGATACTTCTATAATTGGAATAGATGCTTCCCCTTGGGGAGCGGTAATACCTGCTACGCTTATCGGTGTTGGTCTTTGATTGCGGGGTAATAGGAAGGTTCCTATGCTTGGCTCATAACCAAGAAATCCGAGTTCGATTCTCGGCTCCGCTACCAAAATCATGTCATTCCGTGGTCATGTTCCCAGTGATGATTGGGACATAGAGCGAAAAGATTATCGGGATGATTGATGACACTGATAAGCGTATCGGGAGAGAATTCCGATACGCTTTTTTTGTGCATATTTGTCGGATTTCAGGTTTCCTGATGCAATATACACTTGGAGGGACAAAACAGATGAAACAAGTCAAATATGTGGCGGTAAACAGGGCAGAGGGTCCGCACAACGAATGCAAGGCTGTCGTGTTCTATGTGGGCGAAAAGCCCGAGACTGACGATAAGCGGCATTTCAACAATGCGGCATATGTCCAGTGCAAGGACGGCAGGCAAGTTGTCGAGGCCGTTTCTCGCCAGTTTTCGCAATGGGGCGACACTGCGCCAGAGATGGGATACGACAAGTGCGACTTTGAGGTAGGCTGGCAGGGTGGACAGCAATACGGCGGCAGGTTTGACATGCAGAAGGGCGGTACGGATGGGCACGAGTCTTTCTGGGCGAGCCTGAAGTCCAGACTGGAGATTTACTCGCTCAGGCGGCGTCCAGCGCATTTCAAGGACAACCACTGGAAGCATTTCTGCGAACAGATGAAAGAAGACGGCGGTGACGAGTTTTGTGGCAAGATTCTCGACGAGTGCGAAATTGCGGCATGAAAAAGAACATAACACCGATTGAGGCTGAAAAGCGCATGGCTATTGCGTGGAACTGGTTCTGGAAGACAGAGCCCAAGGCGTGTGATGGGTCGAAGAATCCCCGATGGGAGACATTCAGGAGGATTCGGGACAGGCTTCGCCCGTATCGCTTGCCGCTGTCTGTCAGGCTCGAAGCGGCACTTTGCGGGATTTCTGGCGGGCTGCACGATAAGAAGACGGGCAGGTGTCGGCTATCAGTTTCGGCACTCAACACGATTGATGCGAACATATAGTCCCGTCGAAGGACGGGATAGGCTTCTCAAGGAGATTCTCGATGGCAGACGAGATTGACAATGAAGTGTTGAAGCAGTTGTTCCCCGGTAGCGATTTTTCGTTCGAGGATGGTTTCAGCGAAATCGTCGGGGAAGGCGGAACGGTTGAGCCAAAGCACTTCAAGTCTCGCTGGCTCTACAGGTATGTTCGTTTTGCCGATGGCAGGGTATTATTTTGCGATGCCTGCGATTCTTGCCATTCGCACAAGACGATTGCTGATGCCTACACGGTTGCTCCGCCAGTATCGGCAGGCAAGATAGAGGTGAGAGGCAAAGAGTGGGCGATTGCCGAGGGTGGCAGCACTACGCTGAAACTTCGGCGGTTCGATAGTGATGAGAAATATATCGCCAGAGAGCTTGGGGGTAAGTTCGTTCACAATTTGGATTTCTGGTAAAAAGCCAGATTGTCGGCGGCAGGATGTTCTGCCGCACTTCTGTCGCTCTCTATGAGAGCGTGGATTGAAACAAGAAGGGAGAGTGTGTCAATATGGGCACATTTCAGAGGGTAGCGAGGGGTAAGGCGAGGACGGCCAACTTGCCGAGCGAGTCGGCGAATGCAACAGTGAACCGTGCGGGCGGGGTGGCGTTCGAGGTGAAAGACCCATCGCTCAAACTGGTTACAATGACGGGCGTGGTTTCTTGCAAGGAACTGGACGAAGTGGCAAGGGAGGTTATCGCAACGGCTCTTGATGTGGCGGGCGGCAAGAACCCACAGGACTTGCTGGCAATCGCCAACTGGCTCAGGAATGAAATGAACATCCGCCTGACGCCGCAGGTGCTTCTGGTGCTTGCGTCGAGGATGGGTGCCACAAAGTCGCTTGTGCGCCTGTATGCGCCACACATCGTCAAGCGTCCTGATGAAGTGAAGACCTGCCTGCTCACGCACAGATTCTTTTTCGGCATGAAGTCTCTGTCGAACGGGCTCAACATGGGTCTGGGCGATGCGGTGTCGAGATTCGGAGAGCGTGGACTGATGAAGTATGACAGTCCTGACTTTCCGACATGGAAAGACGTTCTGTGTTGGATTCGCAGGGAGAAGGACTGGCCTCTTAAGAGCGAAGTTGCAAAGTATTTCATTTCGGGGCAAGTAGTAGACGAGTCGAAGACTCCAGTAATCGCTGCTCGCAAGGCATTGGCGAAGAAAACAGTGTTTGACGCCGAGGCAAAGCGGCTGGCGAAGACATCAATGGTGAACTGGGAAGTCCTGCTGTCGCAGTTCAAAGACGAGAAAAAGGCACTGTGGGAATTCCTGATTAGCGAGGAATTGCTCGGGTATATGTCCCTGCTGAGAAATCTGAGGAACATCCTTGGGGCAAGAGTGGATGCCAAGCTCATCGAGCAGGTGTCTGCCAAGATTTCCAGCAAGGACGAAGTCCTGAAGTCGAAGCAATTGCCATTCAGGTTCCTGTCGGCTCTGAGGTCATTACAGGACATGGACACCCAAGCCTGCGATGTTTCCGAGTTGAACGAACTATCGGCGGCTGTCGAGTTGGCATCAAATGAGGCGTGTGCGAACATCCCTCGGTTGCCGGGAGTTACCGCCATTTTTGCCGATAACTCGGGTTCGATGGACTCGCCTGTCTCGGAAAAGTCAACGGTATCGTGCAAGGATGCGGCGAACGTCCTATGCGGCATTGTGGCGAAAGTTGCCGAGAAGCCGTATGTGGTTGCCTTTGGCACAAACGCTGCTGCCGTCAAATTCACCAAGAACGATACGGTTCTGGGGATTGCGGAAAAGGCGCGGAACACCGACATTGGCGAATACAGCACGAATGGGCACCGCTGCGTTGAGTGGTTGGAGCGTAACGGCTTAACGCCTGACAGGTGCATATTTCTGTCTGACATGCAGATGTGGAACGACGGTTCGTGCGGCGAGGCGAATTTCGCTAATGCGTGGAAGAAGTTCAAGTCACGCAAGGGCGCAAAAGATGCGTGGTTGCACAGTATTCACCTGAATGGCTACGGAGACAATGTTGTGGACGATGGCGACAGGGTGAATCAGGTCGCTGGATTCAGCGAAAAGGTATTCACGATGCTGCTCCAGACCGAAGGAACTGTGACGGCTCAGGCGTTACCCACGGTCGAGCAAATCAGGGGAAAATGGACGGTCAAGGCTTAGGGAAACCGTCATTTCTGCAACATGGTTTGGGGCTGGTGCCACTCGGCATCAGCCCTTTTTTCTTGTTTTGGGGCATATTGATAATTTTTTGATATTTTACCCAAGGGTGCATAGGCGATAGACAAGATAGGTGTATCGAAATTGGAGGATAAAAAATGAGCTACAGGGCGAATCTGACGGACAAGGCGCAAAGCGAGTTGGAGGCGGCAACTTTCGAGAATGGTGTTCCAGTGTTCGAGGATGCCAAGACGAGGGTGATTGCCAAGGGCGTGGAAACCGCACCGCAGAGGACATCCAATGCTGGCTCGACTCTCAGGAACAACGCTGGCGTTATCATGCCGTGGAGTGACAGACCAGACAAGTTCATCGAGACGATTCAGGGCAAAGCGTAGGCTTTTACGTTTTTTTTGATATTTGCCCTTTAGGCAAGAGCGAGATGGGGCATAGGCGGGAGAGGCGCATGCAGAGGGACATTTTAGCCAAAGAGCTGATGGAGTTGGCGAGGGAGTTGGTATCTGCCGACGAGGCAGATTCTTCTGGCTTCACCAAGAAGATTCAGAGTCTTCATCAGAAATTGGACGGATTGGACGCCAAGAAGAAGGAAGCCCTCAAGAAGTTCGGGATAGGCATGATTCGTCCTGACGCCACAGTCGAAGACCTCATAGACGCTCTGGACAAGATTGCCGATTCTCCCGAGGACTAGGATGAAGGACATTGAGAGTAAAATCGCAAGAGTCACCAAGCGGCTTGCGGCAGTGGATATGTTCACGGTCAAGAGACCCATTCGGTTCAAGTCCGAAGGCTCCACGATGAACGCTCTTGCGAATGCCCAAGCGATTGCCGCTGCGGGATACTCGTTTGCTCATGGCACTGTCAGGTATGACGATTATTACGGCGGCGTACAGGAGATGGAAGTTTTTTTCAAGCGGGATGACGATATAGCATCTCATGTTTTCA
>Ga0315294_10003683_pt1 | contig 16728 bp, 16 predicted proteins | sample YL17G13_40_MG_FD_203626 | JGI IMG/M metagenome (GOLD analysis project Ga0315294, IMG submission 203626) | Sediment microbial communities from Yellowstone Lake, YNP, Wyoming, USA - YL17G13_40 | ecosystem: Environmental > Aquatic > Freshwater > Lake > Sediment | place: USA: Wyoming | collected... | reverse complement strand
TCCAGAACATCGCCTTTGTAGGTCGGCACCAGGAAGATGTGCGTATGAGGAATTCGCCTGCCTCGGGCGTACATGCAGACGAAGTCCGGCTCAAGAGAATGCATCATCTTCTCCGCCACGATCCTGGCAACCTTAAACAGGCTGGCGTTCTCTTCCTCGGTGAGCTCATGCCACCAGGGAACGTGTCTCTTCGGTATCGCCAGGCAGTGGCCCCTGGAAAAGGGATTTATGTCCAGGATACAGAGCGAAAGATCATCCTCGTAGATCTTATGGGACGGTGCCCGACCAGCGACTATGTCGCAGAAGATGCAGCCCTTCTGGTTTTCCTCGGCCATGCCTCTCCCTCTGGCTCTGATGGTACTTGTCTTTAGCGTCTGAAAATTTTTGACGCCAACCTTAATAAAGAAGGCTGCAAAGTGCCTGGCGTGATATGTCATGTCCTTTGAGATTGAGAAGATTCATGCTCGCGAGATCCTGGATTCGCGCGGAAACCCGACCGTGGAGGTAGATGTTTACACCTGCTGCGGCTTCGGGCGCGCGGCCGTGCCCTCGGGCGCGTCCACTGGCACGCACGAGGCCCTGGAGCTGCGCGATGGCGGCGACAGGTACAATGGCAAAGGCGTTCTGAAGGCGGTCAAGAACGTGAACGAGGTCATTATGCCCGAGCTTTTGGGCATGAACGCCTCCGCCCAGAGGGAGATCGACGAATTCATGATTGAGATGGATGGAACGCCCAACAAATCCTCCCTGGGGGCGAATGCTATTTTAGGCGTCTCTTTAGCCACGGCCAAGGCTGCTGCCTCCTCCGTGGGCATGCCGCTTTACAAGTATCTTGGGGGCGTCAACACCACGCGGCTTCCTGTTCCATCATTCAACGTTCTGAACGGGGGAAAGCATGCCGGCAACGAACTGGCCATCCAGGAGTTCATGATCCAGCCCACAGGAGCGAAGACCTTCAGCGAGGGGCTGCGCATGGCCGCGGAGACCTACCACTCCTTGGGAAAGATCCTGCAGGGCAAATACGGCGTGGGCGCTGCCAATGTGGGCTACGAAGGAGGCTTTGCCCCGCCCCTGAACAAGACCCGCGATGCTCTGGATGCCATCATGAGCGCCCGTGACGCCGCCGGCTACGAGGAGGAGATCAAGATCGGCCTTGACTCCGCAGCCTCCAGCTTCTATCTGGACGGCGGCTACTCCGTGGATGGAGATAGGCTGTCCCCGGGAGAGCTGATCGACTACTACGCGGACCTGGTGAACACCTATCCCATCATCCTTCTGGAAGATCCCTTTGAGGAGGAGGCCTACGATGACTTTGCCCGCCTGACGGCAAAGCTGTCGGGCACGATAATAGTGGGAGACGACCTCTACGTCACCAACATGAAGCGTCTGGAGAAGGGCATCAAGATGTGCGCCAGCAACGCCCTGCTTCTCAAGCTCAACCAGATCGGGTCGGTCTCCGAGGCCTTTGATGCCGCCAGGATGTCCTTCCGCGCCGGGTGGAAGGTCATGGCCTCGCACCGCTCCGCCGAGACTGAGGACTCCGCCCTAGCCGACGTCGCTGTTGCTCTGGGCTGCGAGCTGCTCAAGACCGGCGCGCCCGCTCGTTCCGAGCGCACTGCCAAGTACAACCAGCTCCTGCGCATCCAGGAGGAGCTGGGCGAGGCGGCGAGCTACGCCAGGGTCTAAATTCCCATGAACGCGGAGTTGGCAGTGATCGGTGAAGTGGGCTTCTGCCTGGAGGGCATGGCCGACGAGATTGAGACGCTTTACGGAAAAGTCCCTGTCGCCTTTACCATGATGAAAGGGCAGAGAGTTGTCTTCATCTCCAGGCACGGCGATGGCCACCTGCCGCCTCACAAGGTCAACTACCGCACCATCATTTCCGCCGCCAAGAAATGCGGCGCAGAGCAGGTTATCTCCACGAATGCCGTCGGCTCAATGTCATCTAACCCTATGTTGCTGCATATTTTTGCCGACTGATTTTGGGTGGTCTAGCATCTTTTTGGTTGAGCAATCCTTTTCGGCCTGAATTGCTGGCAAAGAAGAGTTGATGGCATTCGATTGGCTCTCCATAAGCGCATCTAGGCGGACGAGGTCTTTTGCCACTGTTTTCATGCTCAAAGCTCATTATCGGCGGACTGGCCAAAATATTCCAGCCGAGAGGGCCTGCGGCTGCAAGGATGCTCTCTCAGACGCTTCGCTATAGCTTATGCCCATGAGACAAAGATTAATGAAAGCCAAATTTTATCTAGGACCTAATGAGCAAGGCGGATGCACTTCCTGGCTTTTATCTCTTGGCCAAACCAACTGGTGCTGCATGCAATTTGGGCTGCAAATACTGCTTCTTTCTCTCCAAGAAGAATCTTTATCCTAAAAGCAGCTTCAGAATGCCGGATGAGCTTCTAGAGACATATATCCGCCAATACATAGAAGCACAGAAAATTCCACATGCTACCATTGCCTGGCAGGGTGGAGAGCCAACCCTGATGGGCCTGGAATTTTTCAAGCGGTCGATCCAGTATCAGCGGAAGTATAAGCGCCCGAAAATGACCATCCAGAATAGCATGCAGACCAACGGCACCCTGCTTGACGATGAATGGTGCGAGTTCTTTCGCCAAAACAATTTCCTCATCGGCCTGAGCCTGGACGGACCAAGAGAACTTCACGATGCATACCGAGTGGACAAAGCCGGAAATCCCACATTCGATAGGGTAATGAGGGCGGCACGGCTATTGCGAAAGCATAAGGTGGACTATAATATCCTGACTACAGTCCATGCCGCCAATGCCGATCATCCGTTGGATGTTTATCGCTTCTTAAGAGATGAAGTAAAGGCAAATTTCATTCAATTCATACCCATAGTAGAGAGGGATAACGACACTGGCTTTCAGGAGGGAGAAACAGTTACCGACCGCTCCGTCAAGGCCGATCAGTATGGCCGCTTTTTAATCGCCATCTTCAATGATTGGGTGCGCCGGGATGTGGGACGGGTCTTCGTCCAGATCTTCGATGTAGCTTTAGCCGCCTGGGCAGGAGCACCTTCAGGAATTTGCGCCTTTTCGCCGACCTGTGGAACAGCTATGGCCATGGAGCATAACGGCGATATGTACTCATGTGATCACTTCGTAGAGCCAAAATACTTTCTCGGCAATATCAAAGCAAAGCACATGGCCCAGATTGCTGTCTCGAAAAAGCAACAAAAATTCGGCAGGGACAAGCTCGATGCCCTGCCTGAATATTGCCGTCAGTGCAATGTCAAATTCGTCTGCAACGGCGAATGCCCCAAGAACCGTTTCATCAAAACACCGGATGGCGAGCCGGGACTTAATTATCTGTGCGCGGGCTACAAAGAGCTCTTCAGACACATCGACGGGCCAATGCGTTTCATGGCCCATCAACTTCGGGTGGGCCGGGCTCCTGCCGACATTATGAACTACACGAAAAATGGTCGAATCTCCCAGGTGATCTTCAAGCCCGGTAGAAACGACCCGTGTCCATGCGGTAGCGGCTTAAAGTTCAAGAAATGCCACGGCAAGGCCGGATAAATGAGAAGGAACGAAAGGATAGCAAGAAAAGCCTCCATACGAAAAAAAGATGGAGGCACTTTCGTTAAGTAAAAGACCAAATACTAAGATGGCATTTTTTTTAATGGAGGGATGTTCGTTCGTATATCTTCAAGGCTTATGACGGCTGCCTTGGTATTTTTGATAACATTCCAGGGAGCCACAATTAGCCCTGCTTCAGATCAGGGAGCAGGCAACTCGAATAATCTTCAAATGAAGAGCAACCCTAATGACGATAAATTGGCGAATGCCAGCACAGGGACTGACCTGCTCACCAACAGGAGAAATCCGCTCACTGCGAACTCCAGCCTGGAGTCAGTGGCTTACGGTGACGTCGTTTCGCCCGACAAGGCCGAAAACGTCGTAGTTGTCAAGGCCAATCAAAGCAATAAGTGCCAGCCTGTTGTAGGTTTGACTTACAAAGACTCTACACAATGCTGGCCCAGCACAGCCCAGCCACCCAAGGGTGCTCCAAATATCGTATTCCTGGTGCTTGACGATATCGGATACGGAGGCCTGGGATGCTTTGGCGGGCCTGTAGATACTCCTAACATCGATAAGCTTGCAGAAAGAGGGCTGCGCTACAGCAACTTCCATACCACGGCGATCTGCTCGCCCACTCGCGCCTGCCTGCTCACTGGCCGTAACCACCATTCTGTGGGCGTAGGCACACTCATGGAGTTTGCCACCGGCTATGACGGCTACAATGCCCACCTGTCAAAGAATGCGGCCACGATGCCTGAGATGCTCAAGGATGAGGGCTACAATACCTACTGCGTGGGCAAGTGGCACCTTGCGCCTTCGGCTGACATCAATGCGGCAGGGCCTTACGATGAATGGCCCACTGGCCGAGGCTTTGAGAGATTTTATGGATTTCTGGAGTCTCATACGAGTCAGTGGTATCCGGATCTGGTCTATGATACTCACCGCATAGATCCTCCGGCCACGCCCGAAGAGGGATACCATCTCTCCAAGGATCTCGTCAACCGATCAATAGAATTCATAAACGATGGGAAAGCTATCCGCCTGGATAAGCCCTTCTTCCTCTATCTGGCCTTCGGCGCTGGCCACTGGCCCCATCATGCGCCCCAGGAATACATCGAGAAATACAAAGGCAAATTCGATCAGGGCTGGGATGCTATGCGCAATACTACCCTGGCCAAAGAAAAGGCTCTTGGAGTTGTGCCCAGCAATACCGATCTGCCGCCGAGAGACCAGTATGTCAAGGCTTGGGATAGCCTTACCTCCGACGAGAAGAAGGTGTATGCACGCCTGGCAGAGGTCCACGCCGCATATATCGACTACACTGACGAGCAAATCGGCAAGTTCATCAATTACCTGAACGAGACCGGACAGTTGAATAACACGATGATCGTGTTGATTTCGGATAACGGTGCCAGTCCCGAGGGAGATGCCAACGGCTATACCAATATGGTCCTTTGGGGCAATCAAATGTCAGAAGGAGGAGAAACCACCGGATTCATAGGGAACTATTTGCTTTCCGCGTCCAATATAAGCACCATGCTAAAGAAGTTGGATGAGATAGGCGGGCCATTGTCCTATCCGACCTACCCGCTGGGCTGGGCCATGGCGGACAATACGCCCGACCGGCTCTACAAGTGGACCACCAACGAAGGCGGAGTACATGATCCGATGATCATATACTGGCCAGATGGAATTCAGGATCAGGGCAGTGTCCGCAATCAGTTCTGCCACGCCATTGATGTAGTCCCGACGGTCCTGGAGACCTTGCGCATGCAGGCTCCGGAGGAATATAACGGCTATCCGCAAAAGCCGATAGAAGGAACCAGCCTTGCCTATACCTTCGATAATCCCAACGAGCCGACTCATAAGATTGTCCAGTATTTCGAGATGATGGGAACGCGCGGACTGTGGTATGATAACTGGAAGGCAGTAGCTTTCCACCACACGAATTCAGGAGGCAACTTCGACCAGGATGTCTGGGAGCTGTACAACCTCTCGGCAGATGTCTCGGAATCGCATGACCTGGCATCGATGAATCCAGAGAAAGTGCAAGAGATGCGGGAACGCTGGTGGGCTGAAGCTGGCAAGTACAACGTTCTGCCTCTGGATGATCGCGTTGGATCGCGCTACCCATCCACTCCCAATAGGGGAACATTCACCTACCACTCAGGAATGGACAAGGCTATGGAGCCGGACATCCCCGATACCCATAACAGCTCCTACAGCATCACCGCAGATGTTGATATTCCGCAAAAAGGGGCCGAAGGAGTCTTATTCTCCATAGGCGGACGGTTCGCCGGACTCTCGCTGTATGTCCAGAACAACCATCTCGTATTCGATTACAACTTCATGGGCCAGAAACACTATACCATCACCTCGAAGAACAAAGTACCCACCGGAACGTCAACTCTGGGCGTTGCCTTCAACAAGACCGGGAATTACAAGGGCAACGTGACGCTGTTTATCAACGGCAAGCAAGAAGGCCAGACCTCAATTGCCATGACCGTGCCGAAACGATACTCCTATGATGAGGGCCTGGAGGTAGGCAAAGATCCTCAGACGCCTGTAACTGAGAACTACAAGAGCCCATTCAAGTTTACAGGGACTCTGAACAAGGTCGTAATGGAGGTCAAGGAATAAGGTCCAAATGGACTAAATTTCTTTGATAAATCTCAGATTCCCGGCATTGGCCGGGACCATATTTTATTATATAAATTAGAATATCTCAAACCGAACGTATCAAACCACGTCCGTTCGCGTTCGAAAGTATTAGTCACCACTCGTGAACGCTCCCAGCTTTAAAGAGAGGGGCTTCTATCGCCTTGGCTAAGAGATTGTGGCCCGAACCGCCCGCCGCCCGAGGAGTGCACGCCTGGACGTCGGACCTACATTCACTGAAAAAGCGGGAGAGGAACATGCATGCCGCAGTGATAATAGAATCAAGAGACGTCATTTCAATTTAGCAGCATTGACCGACATGTTCATTTGATTATTTTGTACAATAGTTGTTATCGTAGAGGTGTGATCTGAATCAGGATACAGGGCTACTGCGAATTTTACAGCAATTCTGGCACGCTACCTCACAGGATAACTAACATTATTGAAGCGGCAGTCTTTGTGATCCGCTCTCGAAAGCTCTAATACAAGAAAGAACCATGCTGCCCAACATGGACTACTCATTCAAGCGCGGCTTCAAGCCCGACCTGGAGAGGATTCGAGCTGTCCTGGCGGAGGAGTTTCCTGCCGAGGTCCGCCAGGAAGACGGCAAGCTCTGCCTCAGCTACGGCGCTCTCAAGAGCGTCTGCGTCTGGATCGAGGGCAAGAAGCTCAATGTGACCATAGAGTCGCTGCCTGGTGCCAGGGACGATCTCGTCCCGGACACCAACAAGCGCTACCGGAACTTCCTGGAGAAGGCCACCGGCTACACGGCCAAGCAGAGGCTGCAGATGGCCAAGAAAGTGGTCTCCAAGGAAAGCGAAGATTGAGCTAATAAATGGCCAGCTTCCCTTTCACGAAATCCTCCACCAGGGCGTCTGTGCTCTCCAGCCAGTAGTCAAGGATGGAATCCACCTGCGCCTCCAGGCCCGGCGTGAGCTGAAGGTCGCCCGAGATCTGAACGGCCCGCAGCAGAGGCTGGTGGATGGGCGAGCCGATCTTGCTCACCAAAGTTACGTAGGCCTCCTTTGCGCCCTCCATCTCAGCGATCTCGGCTGCTGCCTTCTGCGCCAGAACATTGTAGATCTTGCCCACGTGGCTGACCGGGTTCTTTCCCGCTATGGCCTCCATGGTCATGGGCCGCATGGGAGTTATCAGCCCGTTGCCCCGATTGCCCCGACCGGTCGCACCATCGTCTCCCATCTCGATGGAGGTGCCAGTGACCGTAAGGTAGATGTTCTGGCCTGCATCGGCGCAGTTTACGCATACCTCGGCATCGGCCCTTCTCAAGACGGCGTCCTTAACCCTGGCCTTGGCATCTTCGTACTCATCCCGCGAGGCAATGAACTTAGAAACCATGGCGACAGCTACTACTATTGTCAAACGGTCGCCGATCTTCACCGCCATGAGCTTGGTATCCTCGCCCACGCCCCGTACGCTCTGCACAACCTTTTCCAGATCGAGAACCAGCTGCTCCGTGGCGCTCAGCGGCGCGTAGCCCACGCCGATGGAGGTGTCATTCGCTCCCCGGCCTATGAGGCTTCGCAGCTCCGGAGCACCCTCCTCCACCCTGGGCTCGACCCGGAACTGCTCCAGGTTCTTGACGGCCTTGCCAAAGAAGGATGAGACAGAATCCTCGATGATCTCATGCACAGGCTTATGCGAGGATTTGCTGGCCCTGCCGCCCACGACCACTGATGGCGGTTTTAGGATCTTGCCGCCCCCGAACTCCGGAGCGCTCTTGCCGGCTATTATCAAGACCTTGTCCGTGTTGTGGTGCAAGATCTGGCCGAACTCATCCAGGTAAAACTGCGACAGCGAGCGGGAGATGGACTCAGAGATCCCGTCCGCCAGAGTGTCCGGGTGGCCGAGGCCTTTGCGCTCCACCACCTCGAAAGGATGCACGACGTGTTTTTGCAGGACGATCATCTTACCACAGAGAATATGCCAGCCGGTGGAGATTAATATCTTTCCGATGCGAAAGACGGCGCAGCTATAGGAGCAGCTCGAGCTCCCTCAGTCATATTGATTAATGTGATCGGGATGGTCCTTTGAGAATTTCTTCACCATCGGATATCAGCGTTTCTCAGGATGGTGATCTGCACCGCGGGCATGGTTTTATAAGCATGAAAGGCGCAGGCATCAATTTATATGAGTGAATCAACGGCCATTTCCGGTCAAGACACCATTCAGGAGTCAATCTTAAAGAGGATCACTGCTCTGGAATCAGAGAACAAGAACCTCGCGGATGAGCTTGAGACCACCAAGGTGGAGAGAGAAGAGGTGAGGGCCAAGCTCTTCGAGTCCCTCATTGCCAACAAGAAGTATTTGCGTGAGGTGGAGCGGCTCAAGAAAGAGAATATCCTTCTCAAAAGAATGCCTCTGTTCCTGGCCACGGTTGTGGAGATGGGAGAAGATTACGTCCTGCTGAGGCAGCACGGGAACAACCAGGAGTTCATCACCACGGCTCCCGCAGAGCTGATGGAGAAGATTTTGCCAAATACTCGCGTAGCTGTAAACAATTCCCTCACCATCGTTCGCATCCTGAATCGTTCCGTGGATGTCCGGGCCAAAGTCATGGAACTGGTCGAGGCTCCCGATGTCTCTTACGATCAGGTAGGTGGCCTGGAGAGCCAGATCCAGGAGATCAAGGAGACAGTGGAGCTGCCTTTGACCAACCCTGGACTCTTTGAAGATATCGGCATCGAACCGCCCAGGGGCGTCCTGCTCTACGGTCTTCCTGGAACGGGCAAGACCATGCTCGCCAAGGCCGTGGCTCATGAGTCCAAGGCCACCTTCATTCATATGTCCGGCTCAGAGCTGGTGCACAAGTTCATAGGTGAAGGGGCGCAGCTCGTCCGAGACATCTTCCAGATGGCCCGTGAAAAGTCTCCCTCCATCATATTCATCGACGAGATCGATGCCGTGGGCAGCATCAGAACCCACGACGGCACCACGGGAAGCGCTGAGGTCAATAGGACCATGATGCAGCTCCTGGCAGAGATGGACGGCTTCCGGACCCGCGGCGATATCAAGATCATAGCTGCAACCAACAGGATCGACATCCTCGATCCTGCGCTGCTGCGGCCCGGACGCTTTGACAGAATCATTGAGATCCCCATGCCTTCCGCAGATGGCCGGCTCACGATCCTGGAGATCCATGCCCAGAAGATGAGAAAAGGACCGGACGTAGACCTTGTGGAGATTGCCGGGGCGACCGAGGAGGCCAGCGGCGCTGACCTCAAGGCCATAGTGGTAGAGGCAGGCATGAACGCCCTGCGCAGAAATGCGACCTCGGTCTCCAACGACGACTTCGAGAAGGCAGTAAGAAAAGTGCTCGGGGATGCGGTACAGGGACCAGAAGAGGCCATGAGGATGTTCTCTTAGGCCGTTTTTAACTTGCAGGATGGCGAAGGGCGGAGCGAGAAGTCCCAGATCTTTGGGCAGGCAGGAATCCACACTGAGATGGATCTCCTCGAACTTCCCGGCCCCGTAAAGCTCATGGCCGCTCCTTCCCTGGGCGGGCGCGCTCGGGCGCGGGGGAGGCGGCAGGAGATGCGGCGAATAATTGGAAAACGGCCAGCTGTATTATTGCGATGAAAGCCATTCGTCCCTACTGATCTTGGCCTTTCTTAATATCTCCAGAAGCAGATTGACGCCGATCTTTTCTCCATGTATGTCGATGTTTCCTTCCTGAACTGGCCCTTCGAATCCCAGCTTATTGAGTCGTCCGATCAGTTCTTTTCGGGAAACGGGAGTCAATTTAGACAACGGCAATTGCCTCCCCAGAAGAGGCTCCTATGGTTTGACCGTTGATGGCCGGAATAGATAAGCCCCTTTGTAGCCTTGCTACTATCCATTCCTCGATTACCTCGATGAGCTCTTTGCGGCAATCCTCAATGGTCTTTTCTGTTGCCCACACACCATCGAGCTCGGGCACCTCAGCGAAATAGGGATACTCGTCGTCAATGACTTTATATTGGGCTTTTTCCAGGGCAGCAGCCATGTATTCGGAGAACATATCTGATTCCCTGTTCTCTTCATTAGGATTTAACTTTATCCAAGCCTGCAAATCAAAAAGGGGGCGACCTTTTATTGAGCTTTTTCATTTGTGCTGCCTGCCACAACCCCGATCTCCTCGTCCGTCAGCCCGTACAGCCCTGGGCCCGCTCGGACGCAAGGGGTGGCTGATCCGAAGATGCAGTATTCCAGTTACACAAAAGTCTTTTACTATCTTCAATGGATAGTATTATTGATATGGAGACAAAGGAATTGATTCATAAAGAGATCGAGGTTTTCCCAGAACCTTATCTCGAAGAGATACTTGACTTTATACACTTTTTGAAGGGCAAAGCATCGAAGAAAAGGATGGAGACGGCGATCTTAAGTGAGTCAATGCTCGCAAGAGATTGGTCGAGCCCTGAGGAGGACGAAGCTTGGAAAAATTTATAAAAGGAGATGTTGTAGTCATTCCCTTCCCTTTTTCAGATTTGACCGAAACGAAAAGGCTAATCGATATCTTAACTTGTTGATTTCACCTATTTCCCTCCACAATCCCGATCTCCTCTTCTGTCAGCCCGTACAGCCCCAGGCCCGATCGATCAGCCTGTCCGTGCGCTCGATCTGCTCTCGCAGGGGCAGGAGCTTGGCCACCGATTTTCCGAACTCGTCTTTCAGCAGCTCGGACTTTTCCCGGCTGGAGGGGTTGATGGATAGCCGCTTCTTGTTCTTCTTCAGGACGGCATGGAACTCGTCGTAATCATAATCGTAGTAGCTCTGGATCTTGGTCTTGGGCAAGAGATCCTCGATCCTGGCCCTGATCTCGCCCTCCAGCCAGCCCAAGAAGCCTTTGATCTCCTGCTGCTTTTCTTTGTTCATCTCCAGCATCCTCTCCGCCAGGAAGGCCAGCAGGTCGTGCACCACATCCGACCGCTCCTGCTCGGGAATGAAATTTCCTTCGGCGTCCTTGGGCAGGCAAGCCTCGACGATGGAAAGGATCTCATCGAACTTCTCAGCATGGTAAAGCTCCTGCAGCTCCGCTCCCAGGCGGGCCCGCTCGGGCGCGGGGGTAGTGAAGGAGATGCGGCGGATGGGATGCACCGGATTATCAAAGCTGGTTTAAATCCTGAGCAACGGCAGAACCTCTTTCGTGTTGAAGACCTTAACAATCTGTTGCCTTTTAAAATGCACATCATTGCTCCAGATCGGACAGTTGAGCATCATGGCCAGAGCCAGGAAAGGTGCATCGTCGATATCTATTTCTCTCATGGCCTCTATGGCACGATCTCTGAATGGCTCGATCTCCTCAGGAGAGATAAGGCTAATTTTGCTGAATAGAACTTGAGCTAGGTAACTGAGATATTCATCGTTGAGCTTTGATTTGTGAACCAACTCTGACTTATGCGCCTCAATCTCCTCTTGAGCACAGGCGATGGTGTGCAACTCGAAAGGGGATAGAAGCAGTATCCTTCTTGTGAGACCATCCTTGAGCAGCGCGGAGATTATTATATTTGTATCTACTACTATCTCCATCCCAACTTCTCCGCAATTCCCCTCTTGATTCTATGATCAATTTCATCAATATCTTTCTCATCTAGCTCGCTGTCTTTGAGCAGATCATCCCAGACCATGGAGAGAAAGATATCATTTTTGATATCCGTGGATATCTGGCGTTCAATCCTTCTGCGCACCAGCACATCAAGTTCTTTACTCGCCTTTATCTTAAGCTCTAGCTCTTTAGGGAGATCTACTTCGATTGACATCTTCTAACCCACATGCGAATAGTCCGGCTTGAATTTAAATCTGTTCACCTCTGCTCAAATCTGAGCGAAGGCATTCTCACCTCGCGTTCCCCTCCACAATCCTGATCTCCTCCTCCGTCAGCCCGTACAGCCGATACACTACGCCATCGATCAGCCGGTCCGTGCGCTCGATCTGCTTTCGCAGGGGCTGGAGCTTGGCCACCGATTTTCCGAACTCGTCTTTCAGCAGCTCGGACTTTTCCCGGCTGGAGGGGTTGATGGAGAGCCGCTTCTTGTTCTTTTTCAGGACGGCGTGGAACTCGTCGTAATCATAATCGTAGTAGCTCTGCAGCTTGGTCTTGGGCGAGAGGTCATCGACCCTGGCCCCGACCTCGCCCTCCAGCCAGCCCAAGGAACCTTTGATCTCCTGCTGCTTTTCCTTGTTCATCTCCAGCATCCTCTCCGCCAGGAAGGCCAGCAAGTCGTGCACCACATCCGACCTCTCCAACTCGGGAACGAAATTTCCTTCGGCGTCCTTGGGCAGGCAGGCCTTGACGAGGGGAAGGATCTCATCGAACTTCCTGGCCCCGTAAAGCTCATGGCCGCTCCATCCCTCGGGCGGGCGCGGGGGTGGCGGCAGGAGATGCGGCTAAGAAGAAAGAAGTAGTATCACGATGCTGCCGGGACTATTGGATTTCAGTAGCCATATTACCGCCAGACCGGGCAAGTTTTAAATATAAAAGTTATTAGAATATGAATGGGCTTGGATATGATTGAAGCGAAAGAGATGAGGATTATCAGCTCGATGATGGACGACATAAAAGTCCTCAAGAAAAGGGTTGAAGAGATGGAAGAGCGACTTCAGACACTAACAGATATGCATAGCGAACCTGAACTTGAAGTCCGGGACGAATATTTGGCGCATCTCGACGAGTTAGAAGAAAAAGGCGAATTTGAAGAGTTCTCCGATATTGGAAAGTTACGGCGAAGGATTGAGAAAGCGGAGAATTGAAAGTGTCTTCTTATGATTACCGCTTAGAAAAGGCTCTGATATCGTTCTTGAATAAAGTTCATAAAAAAGATAAGAAGCTCTATGAAGCGGCAATGAAGAAGATAGAAGATATCACAGAGAATCCTCATCATTACAAGCCACTGAGATACGATCTAAAAGGGCGAAGGAGAGTTCATATTGAGAAATCCTTCGTTCTCACCTTCAGAATCGACGAAGAGGATAAGAAAGTGACTTTTTTAGACCTTTGCCATCATGACAAAGTCTACAAAAAGAGATAACTGATGCTGATTCAAGAAGTCCTTCCCTCCACAATCCTGATCTCCTCCTCCGTCAGCCCGTACAGCCTGTAAACCACGGCGTCGATCAGCCTGTCCGCCCGCTCGATCCTCTCCTGCAGGGGCCCAAGCTTGGCCACAGATTTCCCGAACTCGTCTTTCAGCAGCTCGGACTTTTCCCTGCTGGAGGGGTTGATGGAGAGCCGCTTCTTGTTCTTCTTCAGGACAGCGTAAAAATCATCGTAATCATAATCGTAGTAGCTCTGCAGCTTGGTCTTGGGCGAGAGGTCCTGCACCTTGGCCCCGATCTCGCCCTCCAGCCAGCCCAGGAAGCCCTTGATCTCCTGCTGCATCTCTTTGTTCATCTCCAGCATCCTCTCCGCCAGGAAGGCCAGCAGATCGTGAACGACGTCCGACTTCTCCTGCTCGGGAATGAAGTTCCCTTGGGCGTCTTTGGGTAGGCGGACCTCCACGCTGGCCAGGATCTCATCGAACTTCCCGACCCCGTAAAGCTCCTGCAGCTCCGCCCCCAGGCGGGCGCGCTCGGGCGCGGGGGTGACGAAAGAGATGCGGCGGATGGGTAGATTGGAAATTTTGTCTCCGGAATACTCAAGATAGCCAGCTCTCTTGACTTTGCAAAAAGTTGAATGATACAGGTTGAGCAATTTCGAATTCAGAACTGCAGATAAAAACGCACCACGGTATTCATTATCGGTTACAACGATAACATAAATATCAGTCATCCCAACAACGACTTCCTTGCTAAAATAGAAACGGTTGCTTGTAGAATATAATGGTACAAGAATACGTTCCCCACGCAGCATTAGCTCTCGTTCCCTTGGCCTCTGAAGACGCCACCAGGGATAAGATCCATGGTTACATTCTGCTCGATTTGAGAGTTCATTTTTAAATTGAGAAAGATACGACTTGATGACGGGAGTCTTTTCAATATCAAAGCTACCATCTGTATAAATGACAAAGTGATCTGCATTGATGTAGTACCTTTGTACATTTTGCGCTTCAGCAACGGGAATTAATGCATCTCTTTCTAATCCGAGTTCAAACGCAACGGATGGCAAAACGGTGAAAGCTTTGTTGTTTCCAGTTTTAATGCCCTGTGTGTTTTTCGTAATTTTATCGAGATTTATTGTTGCTTTTCGCATTTTTTCCCAAATCAAAGCATGTTTTATAGAGCGTAGATACCATGGACTACCACTAAATGATTTTGTATCCACTTCAATGGGTTCGTGTTTAGATTGTAGAACTTCTCGTTCAAAGAATCCAACCGCAGTTGAAAAACGACTTTCATCGGCCAGGTATATCTTTGTGGTTTGAACTTGAATCGGTGCTTTTCTCAAGATACAAATTACAGTCAATACATTGACTTTTGGCCAGACTTGAAAATTTCCAAAATCAATAATAAGAGAGGGTTTAGCCCAGGTTGTTAGAAATAATCTCAGACCATTTGAGAGAGACGCCTCCATCCAATAGCGTGTCACTATATAACCAAGATACCCTCTTGGTTGTACTAGCTGGACTCCCTTTGCAAAAAAGAAGTGAGATATATCATTAGACCCGCTAAATATTTCTGGAAATATCTTACTCAATGGATTCTGTAATTCATTTCCCTGAAGAAGAAAATACGGCGGATTCCCCACCACCACATCGAATCCGCGTCCTTCCCCGTTGAACGCCTCCGGAAACTCCAGCTCCCAGTGGAAGAACCGCTTCTCCTGCGCCAGTGCCTGCGCCCTCCGGAACCACTCCCGCCCCCGCAGGCCGCCCCAGTCCGGGAACTTCTCCGGGCTGAGGTGGTTTTGCAGCTCGTAGTAATCATCATCGGAAACCTCGTTGCCGAAGAAGGTGGACAGCCAGACATTGGCCAGCTCCTGCAGCCGGCGACTCAGCTCCGATTCCTGAATCTGCCGGAACTGCTCCTCCTTCCACTTCACCATTCTCAGGCTGTCGTCAGGCAGCGCCGCCATCAGGCTGTATCTGTTGAGCAGGCTGTCGGTGTGCTGCTTGAGCACGAACTTCCAGAGCGGCGGCTGCTGTGTCTCTTTGCCGGGCAGGACGGTGAGCTGGGAAAGCTCCGCGCCGATGAGGCTGTTGCCGCACCTCAGGTGGTGGTCCAGAAAGCTCAGGGGCTTGTTGGAGGCCACCGTGGTGAGCCACAAGGAGAGCTTGGCCAGCTCCACGGCCATGGGATTCAAATCCACGCCAAAGATGCAGCTACGCACCACCTCCCGGCGCGCCCAGTGCACATCCTGCTCCGCCACGTCCTTTGAGTCCTCATCCTCGGGCCGCGCCGTCTCCCAGGCCTGCACCAGCCAGCGGGCCAGCTGGTCCGTGGCCTCGACCAGGAAATGGCCGCTGCCCATGGCCGGGTCGAGCACCTTGATGGAGAGGATGTAGTCGGCAAAGGGCCTGTCCGTGCCCAGCCACTCCTGCTTCTTCTTCTCGATCACCGGCTCGATGGTGTTCTTGACGATGTACTTCACGATGTAGTCCGGAGTGTAGTAGGAGCCCGTCGCCTTGCGCTCACCCTTGTCCGTGGCCAGGTAGAGCTCGCCCGCTGCCGCCCGGTCGACCACCTTTCGCATTCCTGCCTCGCCCGAGGGCAGCCACAGCTCCTTGCCCTTCTCCTTGACCGCGGCCATCTCCTGCTCTGCTACCTTCAGGCGGTACTCCAGCAGGCCCTCGTAGATCGACCCCAGGTGGCGGATCTCAAGACTTGAGTAATCCACGAAACCGTCGCTCGCCGAGCGGGCCAGGAGGTCGATGGCGCTGGCCAGAAAGGAGTCGCCGATGCGCTTATGTTCCAGAAAGGCATTCTTCTCCGGATCGAAGAGGCCGCCGTTGTAAGCGGGAATGTAAAACTCGCTCTTGGAAATTCCGCGCGACTCACTGCCATCGTTTATCAGGCTGAAGAGACCCTTGCAGCTCTCCCAGTAGGCATAGCGAATGGACAGAAGCGGCTCATCCCGGTCCAGCCTTGCCGCGATCTCGGCCTTCAGCCGCTGCAAGCTCAGCTCGTAGTAGTATTTGTTGTCCGTGTCCAGCAGGCCACGGCTCTCGGCGTAGAATATGAATAGTAATCGATAGAGCAGGCGCAGGGCATTCTCCTGCACCTCCCGAACGGCCCCCGCATCAAGCCCGTTGCCCGGCTCTGCCAAAAAGCCCTCCGCCAGGATCTTCATGGCCCGGTAGACGTTCTTCTGCAGATCCTCCTGAATCTCCTGGGCGAAGGAGACGCTCCCCTCCCGGACGCGATCCAGGAAGGAGTCGCCGTCCACGGCTCGCGGGAAAGCCCCGTTGCCAAAGAAGAGGTAGAAATACTTGAAGGCCTCCAGATCGCCTTCGGCCAGAAGGCCCGCCAGATCCACCTCGTAGTAGCTGTCCAGCTTGTAGCTCGTCGTCTCGTGGTAGAGCCGCCAGAAACGGCCATTGGTCAGGATGGCCCACTTGGGCGGCGTGTCCCGCAGATAGGAGTCGAT
>Ga0315294_10003682_pt1 | contig 16732 bp, 14 predicted proteins | sample YL17G13_40_MG_FD_203626 | JGI IMG/M metagenome (GOLD analysis project Ga0315294, IMG submission 203626) | Sediment microbial communities from Yellowstone Lake, YNP, Wyoming, USA - YL17G13_40 | ecosystem: Environmental > Aquatic > Freshwater > Lake > Sediment | place: USA: Wyoming | collected... | reverse complement strand
CCAATGCAGGCACTTACCCAAGGACCTCTGCCTGTTTTGACCGCCGCAGCCAAGAGGTCAATATTGATCCAAAATAACTACCATTTCGACGGAACATTTTTAGAGCCGGAGAAGTGGATCAAGCAAACCCTTGTCCCGGTTCAAAGACGAATAGATAAGCAAAAATTAACTGGAGAAGGTGAATGAGACAGATACAGGGAAAGACATCTCCATATCTTACACTGCCAGATCGGCAGAAAATAAAAGCGAATGATGGTCTTTTTCAGTTCTGTGACGTGATAATCCAGCGACCAGACCATCAGGCAATCTCTTTAATACAGGAAAATCTCTTGGTTGAGGTCGGACAGATCTCGACTGAGTTTGAAGATAGATATTCGGAGTTTACGGTAAGTTCGGTTTCGATAAAAGTTTCCAATTTCACCAATCAGTTAGACCTGAATAATCCAGACAGTTATTTTTACAAACTCTCAAAGGATGAGATAGTTTCCGTGGCCATCTACCTGCAGATGGAGAAAAATTACGCAATTTTCAAGGGAATCCTGTCTCAGACCGAGAGCACTTTTAATATAGATTCAGATGAGGGAACTCTGTATGCCGAGGGAGAGATCAAAAAATTCTCCAATGTTTCGGCAGAGGGAATGTGGGAGGAGGGTGACAAACACAGATTCAAACATGTGGTGGATGTGGTTAACAAATGCGTAGAGGAAATGGCAACAGAGACCGCTCAATCTATCCAGTCCATAATTAATGAACCATCCCTTACCTCCGAGGAGAGGACATTTTCTTACTATGACCGAATTGACCCGGATGAGACAGTCCAATCAATCGCCGTAGATGAGGATGGAATTTTATATCTGATGACGGAAAAGAAGATTTATTCCTTTAATCCGGCGACCAGAGAAAAAAAGTTAATCTACGGTCAGTCCAGTAGTCTCTATAAGAACCACAAAATGGTCTACTATGACGGATATATTTTGTTCGTTGGCGAATGGTTGGACGAGGAAGACATAGGAACTATCTACAGAATGAAAAAAGATGGGACCGAATTGACCTATCTACACGCATTCCCTTTGCCGACGATTAACAATGTCTTTACCTCGCGACAATATGATTACTTCAGGGGTGCTCCCCTATTGGAGGAAGGCCAAAGATACCGGTTTTATGCTTTCCAGCTAATAGGTGAATTTGTGGACATGACACACAAAAGGTATTCAGGTCAACAAGTTTATCTGGACAAACTTATGTATGTGGATTTTGCCTACATCGAAGGTGAAAGCGATCCCGTTGGAACCCATGACCCATTTTCTTTTCCTGGTGGCTACCCATTCCCGACAAGTGAATACAAGATAAGAGTTTTCAAAAATTATACAGCGGAAGGATACAATATTCAGCAATACTGCGGATGTTTGCCAATGTATCTCTCTCCCGGCACATACTCTTTCATCTCTTACCCATGTTCCGAGGACTTTAATTTTGAAACGGCATACGTAACCGGACCCTGGATACTTCCTTGGCAAAATCTATACTATTCAAAATGGAATCCGAATGATGTCCCAAGGAAATTTACGATCTCCATAAAGGAGGACGTGGATTTTTGCTTTACGATTTGCAATGGGTTTCTTATCTATCCTAAAAGGCAAACTTCTTATCTATGGTTTAATCCGAACGATCCACGCATATCACTTGAGGCAATCAATCCCTTGGATGCTTCACAGCGTTGGGACATAGACCTAAAGGTAGAGTGCATAAACGAAAAGATTGGCTTCTCTGTTGATGGTGCCCACATTTTTCTGGCCTACAAAAGCAAGGATGCAAACTACATAGAAGAGATGATCATAAACGGCTACGATAACGTGACTAAGGTTAAAACGGAGAATGTCCTTAACGATGCCAAGGTGGCAGTTAAGGAGATTGTTCGGTATGGCAATAAAAACGCCTGCATCTTTGAGTATAATGATCTCCCTAACTTTGTTCAGACGATTCACACCATTGGCAGTCTCGTGAATCCTGAAAAACTTGACCCTGACCTGATCAATCCCAATTCGGGTCAGCAATATCTGCCCGCAGATGATCTGCCATGCCACGCAGTCTATTCTTCCCTAATACAGGGAATCGGTTTCTTGAACTATGCCATCCCTACCGATTGGTGGTTTGTGGTCGGCTTGCCTGGAGATATGAGAGACGAGAAATCCCAATTCAACCAGATCGACTATTTTTCAGATGATGACTATATCCTTATAGTGCCAAGTGCTGGTGATGCTAATATATACAGGTGGCAAATTTCACGGGCTATGGAGGTATTATTTGATAGCGAACAGAATATTTATCTTATCACTCGAACTAGATTGAAGGGCAGTTTCTTTGAGAATTTCTCCAGTCAGGTTACTGCCGATGCCAAAATCTACAAATCCGCCGGGAAACTGCCACCCCTTAGATTTGTCAAGGCGGGCGAAAGTGTTCGCTATAACTATACACTGGTAGAAAAGGAAGAGAAGACCATTGAGGCATACACTTTGAGAGAAAAGGCTGAACCGATAAAGCTGACCAATAAATATGCAGTCATAGATGCTTCATTTAAAATAACTTTTGAGAACGGCAAGGAAATCCCCTCATCCGATTATGAGATACAGGAAAATAAAGGGACCGACTATGATGAGACGTGGATTTATTTCGGTCCCGTCTATTTCGGTAAGAAAATCCTGGTCACATATAACTATGTTGATCCCGAGAAAAAATTCCTGAGTTTGATCGTTGCCCACAACAAGGTCTATTTTGTCGAAACCAGTTCAGCCGGGGCGAAACTTATTTCCTACGATGGCACCCAATTCAAAGAGGAAGGATTGACCTACATTGAGCAACAGACAGACCATTCATATAAAACCCTGACCGAGGTAATCAAGCCCAAGGAAACCGGGATAAACTCCAATCTGGTCTATTGCTCTAAAAACGATAGAATCTACGGGATAACCTCACCCAATGATTTTGTGCTTTTTCAGTTTGCCAAAGACATATCCCTCTACATTGAGGATGTCTATTTCCAGGACAGGAACTGCGTTCAGATTTTAGACGAGTGTGCAAAAGCATGCGGGTTCATCATCTGCATGGATAACTTTGGTAAACTCTATTTTGTTTCGAGAGAATACTTTTCCCGGATGTATCCAGATAAATTAGATGAAGACAGCATCATTGACCTTCAGACCCGGCAAGCCTCCTACGAGTTCGGAGATAGGTATGATGTGATTACAGTTCAATATCCCAATGGTGAGGAAGCCATCGGCGAAGGCAGACTGAAATATACCATCGGTTCATCCGTGATTTCATCCCGGGGCTGGGCAAGAACCTTAGCCAACTTCTCATACGATTATCTATCACAGGACAAACAAAGTTACATCGTCAAGACAAAGGCGTTTTATGACCTGTGGCTTTTGAATAACATAAATTTGATTTTTCCGGAGAAGTCCATTTCGGCTTTGACCAAGGTGCACAATATGACCTTAAATCCAGCAGACCTGACTTTGGAGATCACCACCCGGGAGGTTAAAACATTATGAGTAATCTTTTGTGGGGAACGAAAAACCCGGCCGTGGTCTTAACCAATCAGGGATTTAACCTGAAAAGAATGTTCCACGTCAAGTTCGGCGATGGCCTGATTGACACTGGTAACACCGGAGTTGACGGAGATCCCGAAACTGACGGAATGTATCTTTATGTCTATTGCAAAACCTTTTTGACCAACGAGGCGATAAAGATCATCTACACCGATATTGACGGCGTTCAGAGAACTATTCCCTCAAGCGGGAGTTACTCTCTGGCCGCAAGAAAAGAAGGCGAGATAGTCCGGGTGATCAGTAGCATTGCTTCGGGTAGTGGGGGCTATAAAAAAGCCAGGAAGATTGACGAAGTGCAGTTGACCTCTGGCGGAAGGATTGGACAGGAAATCCAGATCTGGGGAATCGACCAGGATTTGGAATTTATCGGACTGCCCCTGCCTGTTCCTTTCCAGCCTGATTTTGAGAGAGTTGAGAAACTGCAGACCTTAGCTGTCGGATGGGAAGATAATAAGTTGATCGGTTTCAGGTTGGTGGCGACCCTAACCTATGACAGATTAAAACCAGACGAGGCTAAAAGATTCGTTCCCATTTTCAATTCGTCAACCCACTTTTACTTTTTGCCCTATTTCTCGCAGGCACCACAGAATAAATATCTGTGCAGGTGGGAGAACCGCTGGCACTTTGAGAACTTTTTGAACCAGAAGGAAAAATATAAAGTTCCGGAGATAATCTTCCGGGGTGTCGAGTTGATCAAGGAATTGCCCAAGCCAATAGAAGACGTGGTCTTTGACCATACCGGATACTGGAGCCCCAAAGATGCCGGGATTGCGAATGACCATGCCCGGTTCTGGAATCTTGGCGCTCCCTGGGTGCCACAGGATTTGATTTTTTCGGAGAAAAGATCATTCGAGATTAAATATACCGGCTCTGGGGCAGTATGCAAACTTTACATTTCCCAGACTCATTTGGCGACCTATGTGGATGGAACGCAAGACCTGCTTTATGAATTTTCCAACACCAGTTATGATGTCATTTCTGAACTGGTTGCGGTCATTGATGGTGATAGTGATTATGTCTGCACGGCCGAACCCAACCAGACCGACTTTGACGGGACTACCGAAAAGCATTATGATGGGACACAGGCATCCAAACTGCTTATCCCGGTTAATGATGATTCAGAAAATAAATTAGTTACGTCGGGGACTAATCCGATGAACAATATCAAAAATCAGTTTTTCCTGGTTTTTTGGTAAGGAGGCTTTATGTTAGAATATTATCCATATACTTTTGAAAACAGGCCAGCCCCATCGGATGACCCCAAATATAAGGCATCGGCGGATGAGGTGAATGCGAATTTCAAGGCGGTCTTAAATGCCATAGCTTTTTTCAGGCAGGAGGTGGACGTATCTACCGCCTCTGCCGATAAAAACTTTTCCACATCCAACACCGAATCTGGAGCATCCACGACCACCAAATGTAATCTTACTCATCTTTTGGGAGACCTTTTCAGGGGAAAGATTCCGGGTGTTGATCCGGTCGGTGACAGGCTTGGCGTTATGGATGCGGATGGACGGTTCTGGATCGTAAGATTAGCCCATGATGACCAGATTTCATTCGGAGAGAGTTCAGGTGGGGGTTTAGGCAAATGCAACTGGCAAAGATTGGATGGCGGATCAGCCTATGCGAATTACAATGATGAAGCCTGGATGAACACCCTTACCGTCTGGACCATATCCCGCTCTACTGATTACTCCAATGTCTCAATGAAGGTGACTAAGGATCAGATTTTATTGGGAATAACCAGTTCGTATGAACTGGATGCCGCCGATATTCCCATTACCGACACCTTGGGATATTTTGCCACCAACAACGTCGAGGTCGCCTTAGAGGACTGCGGTAGGCACTTGGCTGATTCCTCTGACCCCCACGGAGCAACCCTAACGCAGACCAACTTGGTCGTAACCGGAACTGTTTCGCTCGGCACGGTCAATCTCACCGGGAACTTCTCTGTCGGGACTACTATGTTCACCGTTGCCGTAGCTACTGGCAATACCGTGATCGCAGGGACTCTTCAGGTCGCAGGCGCAGTCACTTTCAATAACAACGTTACCATATCGAGTTCTTATGTTTTGACCATCGGCACCGGCGGGATCACAACTACCGGAGATATAGTTACGACCACCCAAGTAAAGACACCGCAGGTTTACAATGCCGGGAATATAATCATCGATGCTTACAATGCCGCGGCAGACAGCGCGGTCTACATCAAAAACAGTGCCGCGAGTTTTAGAACCGACCTGCATATTGATGGCCGTCAATATTTCGACTATTCTGCATATACTATTTTTTTCCAGCCAGAACCAAGTTGGCCTATCCTTTATCTAAATCTGAATACTGCTTCCAATGACAGTTATTTCGTTATCAGAAACACTGAGACCAGTGGCAGAGCCTGGCTTTCGGTGCAAACGGGAATCAAGTTTGCCTACGCAGGCGGAGATGCTATCAGCATGTTCAGGACGAGCGACATTGCGATGGAGTTTGATATTAAACACAGCACCTTGGATACGACCTTCTATCTTAAAAATAGTGGAACTGACCGCAAGGCAAATTTGAACATTTCTGGGATCTTGACCGTCGTCGGCAATCGTGCCACACCCAACATCGGTATCTATGGAAACGTTGAAGAGGTCGTCCTCGCCCGGGATGTCTATGCTAATCTCGATGCCAGACTGGATGCGATGCAGTTGGGCATAACTAATCCGGTAACTCCATCCATGACCTTCTTGGATTTAATTGATACTCCCTCTTCTTACACCGGCGCAGGCGGTATGCTGGTTAAGGTGAATTCCGGGGAGAATGGGTTAGAATTTGTTTTGGGTGATGGTGGAGGTGGGGCTGGCGGAACTTACGCCCAGACCGTAATAGTCGCCAAGTCAGGCGGCCAGTTTACCTCGGTTCAGTCGGCTATCAATTCCATAACCGATAATTCGGTGTCGAAACCCTACGTGGTTTTGATTTATCCCGGCAGATATATAGAAAATCTGACAATGAAGGACTACGTTTATCTTGTCGGGATTGATAGAAATTCTTGTGTGCTTGAAGGTTCGTCTGCAACCTATCTCGTCAATATTTCGGATGCTCTGACTACTGGATTTTTCAATCTCTATTTTAAATCCTTCTTTGATTCGTCGTGTATAAACATAAACCATGCTTCAGCCAATGTCATTATCAAAAACTGCATAGTTGAAGCCACGGGTGTCACCGCGTCGAGATACGCAATCTCTTTTCTCAGCCCGAATGTTAAGGTTTTAGATTGTCAGATTTCTGGATACGGATATGGAATTACTGCACTAGCAAGCGGTTTGATTATGAATTGCGACGTAAGGTCGACAAATTCTATAGGAATAGTTCTTAGCCTTGGCGACCCAAAGGTTACTGGCGGTTCGGTTCGGTCAGATGCAAGTGAAGGTATCCGAATCAGCTCAACTGCAGGTTCACCTCAAATAACATTCCTTGACATTGTTGCTAACCAAGGGATGGGAATTAATATCTTTGCGGGGACTCCTATAATTCGACATGTTGACATATTAGGCTATGGCTCTGGCATTTATACCAGCTCTTCTTCGCAAATTCAAGTTGATAATTGCAATATTGTAAACACCAATAACGGACATGGAGTCTGTATCGCTACATCTTCAGCCAAGATGAATCTTACTAACTCCACAATAAGGGCAATCGGTGGTTCTACAAACTATGGAATCGGTGACTGGGGAAACGGTAGCAAAATTTCAAATTGCCACATTGAGGGCGGAATACTTATAAACAACACCCTATCTAAGTATTGTAACTGTTATATTGAAGCTCTTTACTTGAATAGACATGCTGTTTATGTGTCTACTGGTGATGACCTAGGACTTCATTTGATTAACTGCACCCTCAAAGCAGATGGAACAGGAAAGTCGGTCTATTCCTCATCAGCCAAGTCAGTTCGAATGTGCAACTGCACGGTGAACACTGATGTCGGTGCGAACATAACGGTCGAGCCGGGAGAAGTCTATCTTACGACCAATGTAAAGAATACAAATATCTAAAGGAAAGGGTTTTGGGTATGAATGGGTCAAACAAATTTGAGACTGATTTAGCTGGGAAGATCGGACACATCGAAGGTTCATTAGATGAGATGGCCAAAAGTTCTAAACGGGTTCTGGATAATATAGAGGAACTCTACAGAAGGTTGGCCACGGCAGAAACTGCCATAGGATGCAATGGGACGGATATCCAGACGATCAAGGATGATCTAAAGACCACCAAGATACAAGCCGGTGGAATCGGAGGAATAATTTCCGGGACAGTCGTGGGACTGGTAGAGTTGGTAAAATATTTGGTTGGAGGGAGGTAATTTTTTTGAGGAGAAAATTGGATAAACTCATCAAACCGAGTAATATGAAGACCACTTTTTTAACCATTCTAATCTTAATCTGCCTTTGCATATTTTTTAACCTCGATGCTCAGGCGACTTTAAAGATTTTATATCCCACCTCCAACGGTAACTATCAGAACTTTGTCCCGATTGGCGGGGGGACGCATTGGAGCGAGGTAGATGATCCTGATGGAAGTTCAGATACGGCAACCTACGTCTATAAGTTGGTTTCTTTAGATCAACCCTACTATGAGACAAACGCCTTAGAGGATTGCGGGTCAATCGTAAATGGAGATTCTGTCCCTGATTGTGTAACGATTGACAGTTTGAAATTGCATATCAGATGTAAATATATCGGAGCAGGAATAGATGGGACAAAACAACTGATATGGTATGATGGGGTTTCCTTTATTTACCAGACTATAACGATTACCACTTCGTATGTGGATTTCTATGATACCCTTTATACGCGTAACGGAATTGCGGCGGGCGATTTGATTACCAAGTCATATATAAACGCTCTTCAGATTGGAATTTATATGGACGTTGGGGTTGTTCAAACTCCGATAGTTTATATGACTGCATCTGACCTGCACGTTTATTACAGCATTGGGATGAGTTTTGTGCCTGTTGCGGATACTATTAAAAATGGGATGAGTTGCAAAGGTGCTGGAGCAGGAAGTCATTATCTGACCGTAGATGACTGGAATAAAACAACTGATACTTTAGATTATATTTATACCACAAGTGTAGGGACAGATTACTACGAACACTTTAGCCTAAAAAATGCGACAGATTTACTTTATTCCGCTCCCTTGATACCCACCGGTGCAACTATCGATTCGGTTCGTTTGTTTATGCGGGGGAAAAATGCTACGGCTGACGAGGAAACTTTCGCTGGGGGATTCAGAGTTGGTGCATCCTACACTTGGGGAAGCGAAAGGGCTGGCGCGTGGACAAACTATACGGAGAAACTTGCCTGCCCTGGCGGGCGAACTTGGAATATTTCAAGAGTAGATAGTTTAATGTTATGTGGTCGGAAAACCAACAATATCGATGCAGCTCGCGCATCAATATCTACGCTCAGAGGGATAGTCTATTTTACGCCAGCTGCGGTGGCAGGTGGCAGAGGTCATCCCATTGTTGGGGATGAAGAAGATTTAAGAGGTATAACTACAGGAGGAATTGTTCAATGAAGAGAAAACTTTTATATGTTTTTATAGTTAGTGCCGTTGTTTGCCTACTATTGACAAATCTATCTAAAACAGGTGATTTGGGGACACGAGTTCCGGGTGATACTGCCCGATGTATTGTCGTTTGCTATGATACTAACACTGCCACTGCGTCTGTTTTAGCCAATGCAGATTCGGTCTGGTTTAAAAGATTTTACAATGGCGTTTTCCGTGATTCCGCAAAAGTGACTACAGCTATCCGCACTGGTTATATGATGACGATATATCCTGCGAGAATAGATTCTTTGGGGGATTTTTATTGTTTAGCAACTGCATATAAGCAGGGGAAAACAGGAGGCAAGGAATGGACTTGGAAGGTGGGATTTGATTCGATTATGGTTCGGGCAACGGACAAAACAGGATATTCTCTTGCGGGTGGCACGCAGACCTTTAATATGACAGGGAATATTACGGGTAATTTGAGTGGTTCGGTAGCCTCCGTAGGTTCAGCCGTCAACATCAATTCTAACACGGATATAACAGCCATCAAAACCCATACTGATAGTATTGCAATTGACAGCAATAGGGTTCGTTCTGATATGTGGGCTATTGACAGGCAACGGACTTCGGGATATATGGCTACATTAAAGTTGAAAAAACTTGATATTTACAATAAAACTGGAACTGCTGTAATGATTGAATCAGATGTTGGTTCGGCTGTGGATATTGGAGCTTATGGCTCAGGGGATGCGGGTGTATTGATTTCTTCCACAGCTGGGCCGGGTATGGATATATCGGGTGGTCAGGATGCCGTTTTAATAAGTGGTGGTATGGATGGTATAGATATAGATGCCACTCACGGGCACGCCGTTGCTTTAAATGGGGGTGATACCACATCATCAGTATTTATTAACGGTGGAACTACTGGTTGGGGTTTTGATATACTTGGATTTAATCTTAACACGGGTGGAAGGGTTCAATTTGGTGGACAGGGAGATACCTCTATTAAGGTCGGAGATGCAAACAACGGCAAAATCGGTGGAATTTTCAATAATGATTCACTGTGGCATAAGATTGCTCTGGCTTCGGATTCGGCAGGGACTCGTGCTTTAATCAATTTCTTTGGAGCTGATTCTGCATACCACACAGATTATTACCCAATGGACGGATCGGCAAATAAAGATAGTGCCAGAGTGCGAAATGCTACTGGTCAATGGGTGGCCAGTGTGATATTCTATAAACCAAATGTGCCTTCTGTCTATGATTCATCTAAAACAGTGATTAAGAAATAATATGAGATTACTAAATTCTATCGTCATTAAAATCATCTTTGTTCTGATAATCCTTTTCGCATTTTATTCGGTTCTCTCAGCTATGATTACAATGGACAAAAGATTCAAGCCAGAGTTTGGCGATCCCAGATTTCAAAGTCAAGTCGTTGCGGTCTCACCGAGCGTTCAGAAAATCTATGATGCAGACTCTCTGATAATAAAAATCTATAAGGCAGATTCTCTCATAACAAGAATCTACAGATAAGGAGGGGATTATGAATGAAGAAACTCAAGAAGATAACAATAATTTTTAACCTTTAATAAGAAAGAGGTCTAAAATGAAAAGACTAAAACAGTATTTGATGATCGGATGGATAGTTACCACTCTGATTATCTCTGGCTACGCCTATGTGCATAGCATAGGTATAAACCGGACTTACGGAAGTAATTCGATTGCCGGATGGGGAATGAGACAGGGAGCGAATGATCCCGATACCTATTTTGTCAAGGTAAATGTGGCTGGCGGAATAGGCGACTCCGTAGTCCAACTTCTCGTTACTGATTCTACAAAAGCCCTAAAGATCATAGGTGCTGGTGCAAGAGTCTGGGGCGGGATGACTTTCGGACCCACTGCTGGCAATCGGCTTTTGGTGGATGATACCATTCGGGTAACAAAAAGATTGGCTTTTACCGGAAGTGCCGGGGAACTTTATTTACCTGCTGATGCTATCACAAATACAATGACAGCTGCTATAGAATCGACTTGGATAATTGATGGGAGTATTGGACACGCCTCTATTAAGGATGGTGGGGTTTATGGGTCGGATTTAGCCAATGGGTATGTGATAAGAACGGCACACGTTTTGAATAATACCGCAATGTATGACTCGGTTGTGTTTACTTCTGGCACGGGGATATCATTAAGTCAGGGAGCAAATAATCTAATCACTATCACTAATACTGGTTCAGGTCGTCCCTTTGCTTGGTCAGTTGATACCTTAACCACTACGTATGATGCTGATTCCTTGAGATTTAGTTATTCTTCTCCTCTGAACATTAGATGGGGAGGAACAAAAAATAATGGTGTTTCCGATACGGCTTTTTTCACTCTGGACACCACGACATACCAAGCCTCACTGAAAGTATCACAGGATTTTTACTACATAAACGACAATGCCAGCACGGTCAAAGATACCAATATAGCCAGTGATGCTATCACAGAAGCAAAATTAAAGTGCGTCAATAGTGCCACGGATGAATATGCCCTAACTTTCGAGGCGACTACGGGCGATTTTGAATGGCAACTTCTTAATTTGGGCACTATAAACTGGGTAAGTCAGCCATTTGAATTAGATGGTCCCCCAAGCATGAGGGAGGCAAACGGAGCAAATCTCAGTATTTACTATTGGATGTCCGTTGATAGTGGTGCAACGACAATAGAACACTGCGTTAAGCATACGAATACCACCGCCAGCAATGATTTGGCTGATACGGTAACCTTTTCCGGGATTATTTCTTATGTCGCAGGGGATAGTGTTGCCATTGACTCAATAACTTTCAACTTTCGGGCATCAAGTGCCACCGTTGGTGTGGCATCGATAAAACCAATATTACATCGAAACCGAACAGATTTAAGTCCGACACTTACCAATTATACCGGAAGTGCAACTGCGACAAGTGAAGCGAATGCCTGGAGTCATCAGGCTATAACTTCTGGATTAGGCAGTGTACGGAGCAAGGATAGATTGTCAGTTTGGTTTGTCGTAACATTGGATGCAACGACCCATAATCTCTATCACGACACACCTATTATCTGGGCGAAAGGGATTAACTAATCGGAGGTGAGAATGAGATGGTTTAAGATAACGATTTTATTGACAATCCTGTTTTTGCCTTCTCTCTGCTTTGGTGAAACTCTAACCCGGAAGGATACCGTCTCCTGTGCTTATCCGACTAACATCAACAATCAGGTTGCAGACTGGGATACGGTCTTTGTCATCATAAAAACAGCCAGCGGCCATTATGTGACGACCGTTCCTACGAGCCATAGCCAACCCGGGATATGGGAAGGATATTATCCCTGCAACACTCTGCTCGGCGGGTATAATCGATATTACTACGCGGTCTATGGGTCTGATACCGCAGTGGAACTTTACCCCTTCTCCGTCATCGACACTGGGGCATTTTTCGGGACTGGTGGATGCAGTGCGCCGACAGGAACTCAAACCATTGTGGTCCGAGTTAAAAAGAAATCCGATAACACTGCGATTGGGAATGTCCTGGTGCAGATCTGGAATATGGCTGGTAATACTATGCAGTGGTCTGATTATGCTAACAGTTCGGGAGCCATTTCATTTATGTTCGACAAAGATACCCTCTTGGTCAAACTATTCAAGGACCTGTATTCATTCACCGTCCCTGAGACTTTAAGAATTAATGGAAATGAGGACACTACATACTTCGGAACTATGGTCGAACCGGGAAGTCCGCCTCTTCCCAATCTGTGTACGGTTCACGGCTATATCGGAGACATTACCGGAGTGAATGATACCAACTATCTGGTCAACTTTGAGATTGAGAAAAAACCCCTGCGTTTTCAAACCAAAATCATTTCTCCCTATTCCCGGTCTGCTCGCCCGGATACTCTGGGTTACTGGCACATTCCCTTATATCCCAATTCAGTCCTGAATCCTAATAACACTCAATACAAGGTCAGCATTAAAGACCTCAAGGCCAAAAAGGACGTTCTTATCAGCAATGGCGAGGCCTACATCTACCTGACCGTTCCCAACCAGACGACCTGGGAGATGACATGGTAGAGGAGATAAGAAAAAAAATAAGGCGGATCTACATTCACTGCTCGGATAGTCTCTGGGGTGATGTGGGAGCGATTACCGACTGGCACGTTCAACGGGGATTTAAAACCATCGGCTATCATTTTGTTATCTGTAACCAATTCCCCTTCTATCTCAATCTAAAAGAAAACTCGCCCGATGAGTCCTATGACGGAAAAATCCAGAAAGGCAGAGACATAAATGAGGATGGTGCACATGTGGCGGACTCATGGGTTAAAAAAAATGGCAACATTCCCTGGGCAGACAACGAAGGCACCATAGCCATCTCCCTGATAGGCATAGATCATTTTACATCAGGTCAATACTATAATCTTTTCTGGATTTTACAGGAACTCTTGATAGCAACCGGATTGAATGTGGAAAACGTATGGGGACATTATGAATTTTATTTAAACAATGGATATCCGAAGTTGCGAACCTGTCCCAACATTGACATGGGTTGGCTGAGGACAAAACTGTCTGGGGAAATGGCAAGGGGTCAAAGGGGAAGCGAAAAGGATAATTTTATCGCAAGACATGGCTAATTGAGATTTATCGAATTATTTGATCAAAGGAGGTTTTATGGGTGAAGAAAACAATGCCAAGCCAAACTCAAAATTCAAAAGCCGGACCTTCTGGTGGGGAGTGGGAATTTCTCTGATTACCGTTGCTGGTATGGTTACAGGTAAGATGAACTGGACTGAAGGCGTAGCTGTTCTCGCTACAGTCTTTACTGGATTTAAGGCTTTCGATACATGGGAGAAAAAGAACAATGGAATAATCAAGAAAACCGAGGAGGTGAAATAATAGTGCAAACATTCAGTTTTGAAGTGAATAAAAAACTCTGGGATGAGGAAGTTTTCCCTCAAGTGAAAGAAATATTCTTAAAATGTGGGAAGGAGGTTTTCCTGATCGTCAAACAGATTCTCCTTGACCAAATAAAACTGCTCAGGAAATACTATGATCCCCTCATAATCTTAAAGGGATTAGCTGGAAGTTTGATTGACAAGATGAACATCGATTCATCGGCAGTTAATATGTTCCTCGATTACCTTGAGGAACAAATCGTTAATCTCAGTTGGGAGGAAATTGTAAAATGAAAAGGTTAGCAATTTTACTAGGGTTGTTTCTGTTCTTTTGCCCTCTGGCTTTTGCTCAGACGGACACGTTAGGGCTATCCTTGACCGTAGCTGGTTATGGAGTGTTCCCCGCTTATAGTGGTGCCGGAACTTATGATCCAAGCGTAGGCATTTCGGTTGTAGGCGAAAAGACCTTATCAGAAAAAGTCAGTATGGGAGTTGCTTACTTTAGCTGGAAGGCTAAAGGGCAATGCGTGCCGAATATGGTGGGACAGACGATTGGGACAGAGGTTTCCTATTGGGTTTTGCCGATTGAGACGGCAAAGTTTAACTTCTCTTTCAACACACTTCCCGCATATTCCACTATTGATGACGGCACTTCTTCAGAGGCAGAGTTTACTTTGATGTCCTCCGTTGGGGTAAGATATAAATTGAAGGATGGGATTTATACAACTGTGAAGGTTAATCTAGTGAAGTTTGGACAAGCTAAGAGTGATGCCTTTGCGATTATGGCAGGGATGACTTTTGATCTTTTGAAATAAAGGCTGGTTTCTTCCTCCTTTTCAAACACCCGCCCCTTTACCAGCGGGGGCGGGATGAGATTTTAAGGAATGAAGTAGCGTTCTGGCGAAACGTGGGGAAGAATATAGGATTACCTATTACGACAGAAATGAATACGGCTGGGTTAATTCATTTTCTGAGGAAAATCGCCCCGAAAACCGACAAACCCGCCCAGACGGTAGTAAGTTCAAATCTTACCTTCATTCCTTTTAATGATTAGAAGTATGAAAAAGCAGATCTTATTTTACGAAACAGCAATAAGGATTGTGCTTATTGACGGATAGGGGCGAAAATAGCAATTATGAAAAAGCAAAACTGGACAACGTGGATTATTACTCTTATAGCCATTATTACTTTTTTCTGGACTATATTCTTCAAACCTACCTTTGACCGACTGGAAAGGATAGAACGGGAAACCGTAGAAACCAAGCTGGAAGTGGCAAAGACAAAGATAATGCTGGGAGTTCAGCAGGCAACCTTAGATAAAATAGAGAGAAAGATACCATAAAATGAAGATTTGTCTGTGCATAGACCTTTTTCGGAGAAAACACCCAGGCATATTTTGGAACTTTAAGATTTTTGGTCCATATCTAAAAACAAAGGAGGTGAGAATAGTGGAAACATTAGAAATAGTCTGTAGCTGGGAGGGAATGTGGCTCATTGACCTCGACCCCATTAGTTTGGGTGGGAGCAAGGTTGAGATCGACACCCTGGATGTTGTTGTCGATAGCGGTTCTGGGACTTGCTCAAAAGATGACGGCATATACACCGGAGAGCCAGCCCGAAAATACGGATGGTGGCTTAAATCGGGAACGGCGGGGATTAAGGAAGATGTGGTATTTCACGGAATTGCTGATGTCAGCGAGGGAGACAAGGTAACTAAAGAAGAATTTTTGGTTACTATGCACGTAGGAAGTCCAGAGGCTAAATTTTTGCGACCATTTGCGGTCGGTCAAGAAGTCCCGAAACAGTAGTCTATAATTCCCCATCACCCATAAAAAGAAGACCGCCTTATGTTTTTTAGGGCGGTCTTTTGTCACAAACTTGGCACAATCTCCGATACCCTTTTCTTTAACTCGCCGTAAATCATAACATTAAACGGGGGAGTCGGTGGGGTTGGTCTCCATCACACCCCAATCTTTCGCCTTTTGTCTTTCAACGACTTATAGGGTAAACCAAGTGATAGCAAAGCGTTGTGATTTGTGAAGTAGTGCATATCAGTGCAGGTTAATCTATGTCAGGACACTTTTTCTTGGCACAAACTTGGCACACGGGAAAGGTGCATCCCCTATCCTCTTTTTGATTTCTTTGGGCAAAAGATGGCAGTAAATCATCGTCGTTTTCAGGTCTTTGTGTCCCATTGCCTCTTTGACGAAGATCGGGTCTATCCCTGCCTGAAGAAGATATGTGGCGTAGCTGTGTCTCAGGCTATGAATGTTAGCATTGGCTATCTTCGACCTTCTGCAGATGACTTTAAATTTGGCGTAGAGGCTTTTGACTGTGAACAGGCGTTTATCCTTCCCACTGTCGAAAAGATAAATCCCGGACTTGGGAATGTCATTCAATAATTCTGTCAGCCCTTTTACAAAATAAATCGTCCGGGGCTTATAGTTTTTGGTGTGGAATCCATCCTTGCATTCTACCTTGATCAGCTCCTTCTCAATATCGATATCGCTCCACTGGCAGTTTATGAATTCACTGGACCGCATCCCGGTTAATAGAATAAAAAGGATGGCCTTCTGCATTATGGGATCTGCCCTGCCCAGAACCGCTTCGACTTCATCCATCGAAAGCACCCGGGGGTATCTTTTAGGAATATTCCTGAACGGTTTGATTTTCTTCGA
>Ga0315294_10003680_pt1 | contig 16747 bp, 20 predicted proteins | sample YL17G13_40_MG_FD_203626 | JGI IMG/M metagenome (GOLD analysis project Ga0315294, IMG submission 203626) | Sediment microbial communities from Yellowstone Lake, YNP, Wyoming, USA - YL17G13_40 | ecosystem: Environmental > Aquatic > Freshwater > Lake > Sediment | place: USA: Wyoming | collected... | reverse complement strand
ATCCAGACCTTTATTCCAATTACTCCGTAAGTACAATAAGCCCTAGATTTCGCATAATCTATATCAGCTCGGATGGTTTGACGGGGAAGTTTTCCCCGTTTCAGCCAGTTGGTTCTAGCAATTTCAACTCCATTTAATCTACCGGCCACCTCTACCCTTACTCCCTCCACCCCTTTCACTGCCATAATTTTATCTAAGGCCTGTTTTAAAACTCTTCGATGATGGATTCTCTTTTCGATTTGTTGGGCAATGAATTGACCAGCTAAAGAAGCCGAAGCCCAGGGATTTTTAACTTCTCTAATTTCCAGTTTTAACTCTCGCTTTCGGGTACCCGCCCCTAGGGCGGGTGTGGTAAATTTGAGAATGGCCTCCAATTCTCTTTTTAATTCTTCAACTCCTCCCCCTCCTCGACCAATAATCATCCCTGGTCGGGCTGAAGAAATTACAATATTTATTTTTTCCGGAAATCTCTCAATCTCAATTTTTGCCACTTCTGTTTTTCCCAGTTTTTTTCCTAAAAATTCTCTAATTTTAAAATCTTCTTCCAAGTTAGCCGGAAAATTTTTTTGATAAAATCCTCGGGAGTCCCAGTCAGTTATCTCTTTTATTCTAAATACTTTTGGATGAACTCTGTGTGTCATAGTGGTATTACCGAGTTAATCGCTCGATGTGGGATGTCATTTTAGAATGCTTTACGTCTAAATATTCTTTTAAGGGGCCCGCCTCTGGCGGGAGGGCGGAGGGTGGGTCGTAGTCTTTTAATGACCTTCGGTTTAAGTTTTTTTACCTTTTTTACCTGCCCCGTAGACAGCCTGCTTTCCTTCGGGGGTTTTTTAACAATTTCATCAAGTATAATGGTGATGTGAGAAGTTTTTTTCTTGATTTGGTTAGCACTTCCTCTAGCCCGAGCTCGCCATCTTTTATATTTTGGACCCTCATCAACTAAAATTTTTGAGATATAAAGATTGGATTCGTCTAACTGAAAACTATTTTTAGCGTTAGCTAGGGCAGAGCGCAAAAGCTTTAAAAGCGGGAAAGCTGCTTTTTTAATTGTAAAATTTAAAATATTTTGAGCTTCCTCAGTTCTCTTTCCCCGGATTAAGTCAGCCACTAAACGAACTTTGCGGGGGGTAATTCTTAAATGACGAAGTTTAGCAGTAACTGGCATATTACTTTTCAGTTGTTTTTAGTTTTTCGGTTTCTCTTCCAGCAACTTTGGCTTCTATTTCCCGCTGCATTCTCCCGCCATGACGAGAGAACTTTGTAGTCGGAGAAAACTCTCCTAAACGATGGCCAACCATATCTTCAGTCGCCTTAACCGGAATAAATTCTCTTCCATTATGAACTCCAAAAGTAAAACCAACCATCTCAGGCACAATGGTGCAACTCCTACACCAAGTTTTAATAATGGTTTTGGTGTCGGGTTTCAAATTCTTAATCTTCTTTAAGAGTGTTTCTGTGATATAAGGACCTTTTTTCAAACTTCTAGCCATATTATTTTCTTCTTTTAATTATGAATTTTTCTGTCCACTTTTTTTTCCTTCTCGTTTTCACTCCCCGGGCCGGTTTCCCCCAAGGAGTTTTTGGTCCTTTAAGGCCAATGGGGGTCTTTCCCTCTCCTCCTCCGTGAGGATGATCGCAGGGATTCATTGCCGCCCCCCGGACAGTGGGTCTAAAACCTTTTAACCTTACTCTGCCAGCCTTTCCGATTATTTGGAAGCGCTTCTCCGGGTGGGAAACTTGACCAATGGTGGCAAAGCATTCTTGAGATACTTTTCTAATTTCTCCGGAAGGAAGAGTTAAATGGACCATCCCCGCCTCTTGAGCTAATACTTTAGCAGCCGTTCCTGCCCCCTTCGCCAATTTCCCTCCTTTGCCAGGCTCCAATTCAATATTAAATATTTGGGTTCCAACCGGAATATTCTTTAATTTTATTCGATTTCCAATTTTGATTTCAACCTTCTCGGCACAGATTATTTCATCTCCTACTTTCAAATCTTTTGGAGCTAAAATATATCTTTTTTCCCCGTCTTGATATTCCAAGAGCGAGAGAAAGGCAGTTCGGTAGGGATCGTATTCTAAAGCAATAACCTTAGCCGGCATTCCCAACTTCTCTTGGCCAAAGTCAACAATTCTGTAAATCCTTTTGACTCCCCCGCCTCGGTGACGAACAGTTATTCTACCGGAACGAGCTCTGCCTGCTCTATTTTTTAGTACCAAAAGCAACCTCCTTTCTGGTTCTTTCTTGGTTAATATACTTTTTTGATTTTGGATTTTTCTCATATACCCGAATCGCAATGAAGGGTAAAGAAGAGATTTATCTCTTCGACTAATTTATTTTGGCATTATTTCTATCTTCTGTCCTTCTTTTATTTTGACAATTGCTTTTTTGTATCCCTTTCTCCAACCTTGAACCTTTCCCAATCTCCTTTGCTTTCTTGGCACTTTAATAATTCTAACGGAAAGCACATCAACTCCGTAAATGTCCTCAATTGCTTTTCTTATTTCCGTCTTATTTGCTCTTGGCCAAACTTTAAAAACGTATTGATTTTTCTCGGATAGAGCAGCAGCTTTTTCAGTGACGTGGGGAGTTTTTAAGACCCTCCAAGCTTCTCCAGTTTTCACTCCTCTTCTCGCTTTTGGTTCGGGGAAGGGTTTCTCTTTGACTTCTTTTGGCTTTTCCTTTGCTTTTTCCTTTGCTTTTTCCTTTACCTTTTCTTCTGCTTTTTCTTCTGTTTTTTTCTTTTTAAAAAATAATGGCATATTATTCTAGAAACGTTTCTTTTATTACCCTTACTGAATCTTTGGGCATAATTAAATATTTCAAAGAAAGTAAATCCAAACAGTTTAAGTCTTTTGCCTGAATGGTTTTAACGTCTGGCAAGTTCCTGGCAGCCAAAATTATATTTTTATCTAACTCTGGCAGAGCAATCAAGATGCTTCCTTTTTTGCCCCCCACCAAAATTTGGTGGGGGGTTATCAAATTTTCAATAATTTGAGCCATTAACTTAGTTTTTGACTGCTCTATCTTTAATTTGTCTAAAAGAATCAATAAATTATTCTTGACTTTCTCCGATAAGGCCATAAAAAGGGCTAGTCTTTTCATTTTCTTTGGGATCTGCTTTTTAAAAACCTTTTCCTTTGTCGGTCCAAAAGTTATTCCGCCATGTCTCCAAAGCGGAGACCTAATTGAAGCATGTCTTGCCCGGCCTGTTCCTTTTTGCCGCCAGGGCTTTTTTCCGCCACCTCTCACCTCTCCCCTATTTTTGGTATGAGCTATTACCCTCCTGCGATTTGCCATTTGGGAAACCACCACCTGATAGACCAAGTCCGGATTCATCTTCACATCAAAGATTTCCTTTGGCAATAAAGCTGTTCCCGTTTCTTCACCATTTTGGTTGTAAACATTGATTTTCATAAACCGAGTCCGCCTCTGGCGGACGAAGGTGAAGATGAAGCAAAGCTTCATCGACTACCCGAGCCGCAGCGAAGGGTGAAGAAGAGATTTATCTCTTCGACTACTTTATCCTCTAATTTCCAAAAGTGTTCCCTTTCTTCCCGGCACCGCTCCCTTTACTGCTAATATGTTATTTTCTTTATCTACTTTTACTACTTTTAAATTTTTCACTGTTACTCGGGCGTATCCCATTCTGCCGGCCATTTTTTTCCCCTTCGTTACTCTTTCTGGAATAGAGCTCCCCACCGAACCCAAGGTTCGAAGCTCATGCTTAGTCCCATGGGTGACTGATAACCTTCCTTTAAATCCCCACCGCTTTACTGCTCCAGCGAAACCCTTTCCCTTAGAAAGCCCCGAAACTTTGACAATGTCTCCGGCTTTAAAAATCGAAGCATCAATAACCTGAGCCACAACGAAAGGTGGAAAAGAGGATTCATCCTCTTTGACAATTCTGAACTCTCTTAAATATCTATACGGCTTCTGAGCCTGAGGCTTTTTAATTTTTTTTGGTTTTTCAATCTTTTTAAATCCAACCTGAATAGCCTGATAACCATCCTTTTCCTCGGTTTTTATCTGAGTAATCTCGCAGGGCCCAGCCTCAATCAAAGTCACCGGGATTCGATTTCCCTTTTCATCAAAAATTTGGGACATACCGAATTTTAGACCTAAGATAAGTTTCATATATCGAGCCCCGCCCTGCCTCCTAGGGCGGGGCGAAGATGTCGAAAGAGAATTTCATTCTCTTTCTTACCTTCGCTGGCATAAATGCCAGCTCGGTAATTGAAAACCGGGCAATAGCCCGGTTTTTTACCGTGACTATTTCAAAAAAATTAAAATTTAAAATTCAAGTTTAACATTTTAATTATACATTTTTTACATTTTGATTTCAATGTCCACTCCAGCTGGCAAAGTTAAGCTCATCAAGGCATCAATTACTTTTGGATTAGGACTTAAAATATCAATTAATCTCTTATGAACTCTCATCTCAAATTGTTCCCGGCTGTTTTTATGGATAAAAGAAGACCGATTAACAGTATATTTGTGAATTTCGGTTGGTATAGGAACCGGGCCCGAAACTTCGGCTCCATAACGCAAAGCTGTCTCAATAATCTGTTTGGCAGAATTATCAATTACTTTATGGTCATAAGACCGTAATTTAATTCTAATCTTCGGTTTTATTTCCTCTTCAACTGCAACTGTTTTCTTTTTTGGCATCTTAAAAGAACCCTCTTTTGGATCTTGAATTTATTTAGTGATTTTAGTAACTACTCCTGCCCCGACGGTTTTGCCTCCTTCTCGAATTGCAAATCTTTGTTTTTCTTCCAAAGCAATTGGAGCAATTAATTTAATTTTTAAATTGACGGTGTCTCCGGGCATTACCATTTCAGTTCCCTCTGGCAAAACAACATCTCCGGTAACATCGGTTGTTCTGAAATAGAATTGAGGTTTGTAGCCAGAAAAGAAAGGAGTGTGCCTACCGCCTTCTTCTTTGGTTAAGATATAAATTTCTCCTTCAAATTCGGTATGAGGAGTAATACTACCTGGCTTTGCCAAAACTTGGCCCCTCTCTACATCTTCTTTTTTCAAACCTCTTAATAATATCCCAACGTTGTCTCCAGCTCTTCCTTCATCTAGAATTTTGTTAAACATTTCAACGCTTACTGCTATCGTTTTTATTGTTGGTTTTAAGCCAACCAGTTCCACTTCATCGTTAGAATGGACTATTCCCCTTTCGATTCTTCCGGTGGGAACTGTTCCTCGACCGGCAATAGAGAAAACATCTTCAATTGCCATCAAAAAGGGCTTATCCGTTTCTCTAACTGGCTCTGGAATATACTCATCTACTGCTTTCAATAAATCAAAAATTGGTTTGGCTGCTTCGTCATCCGGAGACGTAGCTGTAAGAGCTTTTAAGGCCGACCCTCGAATTATCGGAACTTCATCTCCAGGAAAATTATATTTTTTCAAGAGTTCCCGAACCTCGCCTTCAACCAAATCGATGATTTCTGGGTCATCAACTGCATCACATTTGTTCAAAAAGACAACCATTGCTGGCAAGCCAACCTGTCGGGCTAAAAGAACGTGCTCCCTAGTTTGAGGCATTGGTCCATCAGGGGCAGAGATTACCAGAATCCCGCCATCCATCTGGGCGGCTCCGGTAATCATGTTTTTGATGTAGTCAGCATGACCAGGACAATCGATGTGGGCATAGTGGCGTTTATCAGTTTCGTATTCCACGTGGGTAATGGTAATCGTCAGACCTCGGGCCTTTTCTTCTGGAGCGGCATTGATGTCATCAATCGTCCATTCCTTGGCGGCCATTCCCTTCAATTTTAAGACGTGGGTAATTGCCGCAGTGAGCGTGCTTTTACCATGGGCGACGTGGCCGATGGTGCCGATGTTGACGTGGGGTTTCCCCCTGACAAATTTTTCTTTTTCTGCCATATGTTTTACCCTGTTAAATAATTTTGCTTCGGTAAAGTCGAAGAGATAAATCTCTTCTTCACCCTTCATTGCAATTCGGGTAATTGCTGCGAAGCAGCATTTAACAGAGTGAATCTAATTAATTATTAATTATTTATTTTATTGACCTAATAGGTGCATTATATTTATTTCAAAAAAATTGTCAATGTGGATAATTATCTTCTCTTTCCTTCAATTATTTCCTGGGTTATCGACTGGGGGGCCTCTTCACGACAGTCAAACTCCATTGTAAATGTTCCTCGGCCTTCAGTCAAGGACCGAAGCGAGGTTGCATAACCAAACATCTCAGACAAAGGAACCTTTGCCCTAATGATTTTCATCTCCCCTCTATCTTCCGTTTCCTCGATTTTCCCTCTTCTTGCCCCCAAATCCCCAATGACGGTTCCGAAAAACTCCGAGGGAGAAATCACTTCCAATTTCATTATCGGCTCCAATAGTACAAGTTTTGCTCTTTTAGCTCCTTCTTGAAGAGCGATGGACCCGGCAATTTTAAATGCGAACTCGGAAGAATCAACTTCATGAAAAGAACCATCGTATAGGGTAACCTGTAAATCAATTAATGGATATCCAGCCAAAACTCCTTTTTCCATTGCCTCCTTTATTCCCTTTTCAGTTGCCGGAATGAATTCTTGGGGAATTGTTCCTCCCGTGATTTCATTTATAAATTCAAACCCCTCTCCACGCTTTTTGGGTTCCAACCTCAAAAAAACATGGCCGTATTGTCCTCTACCTCCCGATTGTCTAATATACTTTCCTTCGGCTTCGGCCATCACTTTAATCGTCTCTTTGTAAGCCACTTGGGGTCTTCCAATGTTTCCCTCAACCTTAAATTCTCTTTTCATCCTATCGACGATTATTTCCAGATGCAGCTCCCCCATCCCAGAAATAATTGTCTCTCCCGTCTCGAGGTCTCCCTTGACGGTAAAGGTGGGGTCTTCTTCGGCCAATCTCTTCAGGGCAAGACTCATTTTTTCTTGGTCAGCCTTAGTTTTGGGTTCAATTCTAATTGAAATGACTGGTTCCGGAAAAGTAATCTTTTCTAAGACAATCGACTGATTCTCATCGCACAAAGTTTGGCCGGTGGAAGTATTTTTTAATCCAACCGTCGCCAAAATATCTCCAGTAAATGTCTCTTCCACTTCTTCTCTTTCGTCGGCATGCATTCTCAATAATCTACCAATCCTTTCCTTTTCTCCGGTGGTGGAATTCAATAAATAAGAACCTCGTTTTAAATAGCCGGAATAAACTCGGAAAAAAGTTAAGGTCCCGACATAGGGATCAGCCATAATTTTAAAAGCTAGGGCTGAAAAGGGCTCCGTGTCTAAAGGTTTTCTCTCGCAGATCGCACCGGTTCGGGGATCCGTCCCTTTTATTGGAGGCAAATCGATGGGGCTGGGCAAATAATATATTATGGCATCCAAAAGCGGTTGAACCCCAATTCTTTTAAAGAGCGACCCGAAAAAAATCGGGAAAAATTTACATTTAATAATTGCCTTTCTTAATCCTCTTTGCAAATCAGTAATTGAAATTTCTTTCCCGGATAAATATTTTTCCAAAAGTTCTTCATCTTCAGCGGCAATTTTTTCTAGTAATCTTGCTCTCCAAATCTTAGCCTTTTCCTCAAGTTCCTTGGGAAGTTCTTCTTCTTTTACGATTTCGCCTTCTTTGCCTTCGAATTTCAAAACCTTCATTTTTAACAAATCAACTAGGCCCGAAAAATTATCTTCCTCGCCGATTGGCAATTGCAACGGAAGAGCATCCTTTGATAATCTTTTCCAGATCGACTTCAAATTTATTTCAAAATCGGCTCCGACCTTATCCATCTTGTTCACAAAACAAATCCTGGGGACATTGAATTGGTCTGCCTGACGCCAAACCGTTTCCGATTGAGTCTGCACTCCTGCCCCTCCATCAAACACAACCACCGCCCCATCCAAAACTCTCAAAGACCTCTGGACTTCGGCCGTGAAATCAATGTGCCCCGGAGTGTCTATAATATTTATTCGATATTCCTCGCCTCCAACCTGCCAATAACAAGAGGTGGCTGCAGCCATGATTGTCATCGCCCGCTCTTGCTCTTGAGCCATCCAATCCATGACTGTCGTCCCCTTTTCCAGAGTGCCAATTTTGTGAGTTCTGCCCGTGTAATATAAAACGCAAACCGTCGTCGTGGTTTTTCCAGCCGAAATGTGGGCGATAATACCTATATTTCGATATTTTTCAATGGAATAAACTCTGGGCATAACAAAAAATCTATAAGCGAGGCGGGGCTGTGAGGGTGACACTTCGCAGCCGAGCCCCAGAAGGACATTGAATTTTCTTTTAAGATAATTGAGGCTCGGCGAGAAATAGCAGCAGCTGGTAATAACTTTGTTTTATCACTAAAGCTGACTGCGTGTCACCCGAATCAGCCCTGCCGAGCGACCTACCAAGCAAAGTGAGCAAAAGCCCGATTGGCTTCAGCCATTCGGTGAATGTCCTCTCTCTTCTTTATAGCTGCTCCCCTATTTTCCGAAGCCTCAATCAACTCCTCGGCTAATTTCTCTCTCGTCGGTTTTCCTTTTCTCGCTTTAGTCGCCTTAATGAGCCAACGCATAGATAGAGTTAATCTTCTTTCTTTTTTTACTTCCCTTGGAACCTGGTAGGTTGCTCCGCCAATCCTTTTTGGTTTCACTTCTAAAAGCGGGCTGGTGTTTCTAAGTGCCTGCTCAAAAACTTCCAAGGGTTCTTTTTTAGTTTTTTCTTTAATAATGTTAAAGGCACCATAGACAATTTTTCTGGCTATGGTTTTTTTCCCCCGCCTCATCACCTGATTAATAAACTTGGCTACGGTAACGTTATTGTAGACAGGGTCTGGTGGTATTTGGTGTTTTGTCTTTTTTTTCCTACTCATAATTATTTTTCACGCTTGGTCCCATACTTTGACCTTTCTTGTTTTCTTCCCTCCACTCCTCCGGTATCTAAAATCCCTCTGACAATATGGTATCTCACTCCCGGCAAATCTTTTACTCTCCCTCCCCGGATTAAAACTATTGCGTGCTCTTGCAAATTATGACCCTCGCCAGGAATATAAGCAGTTACTTCCATGCCATTGGTAAGCCTTACCCTAGCTACTTTTCTCAGGGCCGAGTTTGGTTTTTTTGGAGTGACAGTGAAAACCTTTAAACAGACTCCTCTTTTAAAAGGAGAAAAATATTTTTTCGGTCGGTTCTTTAAAACATTAAAGCCAAATTCCAAAGCTGGCCTCTTTCCAGACTTTTTTGTTTTTTTTCTTCCCTTTTTAATTAATTGGTGAATGGTAGGAGCCATAAATCAAAATAATCAAGCGCTTCGCGCTTGCAGATTTTAATTTAACAAATAATTTTCTCAATGTCAACTAACAAATGGCTGACCGCAGATTAAAGTGAAAAGAGCCTGAGCTGCCAGGAATACAAATCGGAATCCAAAGAAAATAAAGAAAATTAAAATAAAAAGTCCGTATTGCTGCAAAAAAAATTTAACATTTGAAAACTGCTCTGGCAAAAAAGTAAAAAGAATCCAGGAACCATCAAGGGGTGGAATTGGAACTAAATTAAAGAGGCCCCAGGCGAAATTATAAATGGTAATAATGCTAAAAAGAATTAAGAGGGTCGGAGGTAAAGTAAAAAATCTAATCGTCAGGCCAAAAACTATAGCGATTAAAAAATTCATAACGGGGCCTGCTATCGCCACTTTCAATACCCCCCATTTTTGGTCACGGAAATTAAAAGGATTAATTGGCACCGGTTTCGCCCAACCAAAAATCGGACCTTGACCGAAAGTTGTTAAAAGCAAAATCAAGGGAAGTAAAATTGTCCCAAAGGGATCAATATGTTTTAAAGGATTCAAAGTTAAGCGGCCGGCGTCTTTAGCGGTTGGGTCCCCCATAGCAAAAGCGACACTACCATGAGCTATCTCATGAATCACAATTGAAAAAAATAAAACAACTAGAATAAATATTGTAATCATGATTTTTTTATGATAACATAATTTATTATGGCAAAACAATGTGCAATTTGCGGAAAAGGAGCTCAATGAAACTAAAGTTTCATTTCGACCTTCGCCCCTGCGGGGGCTTGGTGAGTAATGGTTTGGAAATTAAACTTTAAAACAATCTGAGGGCAGTTGCCGAGGGGGACACTTCGCAGCCGAGCCCCAGAATAACTTTGAATTTTCTTTTAAGACCTGTAAGGCTCGGCGAGAAATAGCAGCGGCAGAGAATAAACCTTTTCTTACAAACTTGAGCCGACTGCGTGTCACCCGAGGCAATCTGCCTAAAGATTAAATAAATTCATGGCAAAACAATGTGCAATTTGCGGAAAGGGAGGAGTAATGGTTGGCAAAAGAGTGAAATTAAGGGGGAAATATAACCCAACCATCAAAAAAAGAAAATACCCAAATTTGCAATGGGTCAGATTAGCTTCGGGCATTCGAAGAGATAAATCTCTTCTTCACCCTTCGCTACGCTCGGGTAAAAGAGTAAAAGCCTGCGCAAAGTGTATCAAAGCAATGGGAAAGAGGAAATAAAACGGGGCATGGTGTAACAGCAACATTTGCGCATGGGGTGCGTAAGATTCCGAGTGCAAGTCTCGGTGCCCCGACCAAAACAAAAAGCACCGTCTATTTTGCGGTGCTTTTTGGAGGCCCTGCCTTATTTCTAGAAAGTTCTTCTGGAAAAGAATCCAAGTGGGTGTCTTAGATGTAACCCTCAGGCTACAATCATTTCAGACTCCCTGAAAGAAAGTTTGTCCCAGAATCTAACTAGAAAAGCAGAGCCAATTTTATTTTATATTTTTAACAAGTTGATTGTCAAGATCGATTACCATGAGTGAGTTTGATTTCTAAAGTTGTAAAACCTCTACCATTTGTTTTATCAAAGAAACTACTACTGGCGGGGGGAGTAAGCTATAGGAGGGAATTCCTTCGTCATCCAAGACCTGCCAAGGTTGCTCCCTTATTTTTACCCTCTTAGTTTTCTCATCGAATTCGTAACTATATTCCGGAGTAATTTCATAATCATCAACAGATTCTTCGGCCTCTTTTATCGGGACGGAATTTCTTAAAAGAACTTTGGGAATTCCATAAAGAGAGAAGGCCCTCTCCATTAATTTTCCATCTGTCTCTAATCTTTCTCTTATTTCGTCTATCCCTCGTACATCTCCTTCTTTGGGAACCATTCGAGTTTCTTGGCAATTTGGATTATCACAAATTAAATAAAATTCTTTTTTATTTGGATCATAGCCAATTTTTGACGTTGGGAGTAATTTAAAATTTCTGGAAGTTTGACAAAGAGGACAGATTCTCCGCCATTTAATTCTTTCATCAATCACCTTTTCTGGAACATCAATCAGGATAAAAATGTCGGGGTCATCCCGATAACCAATCAAGTCGCGGAAAAATAAAGAAAAATTGATTTGGTCTAAATCCCTGGGAAAGCCATCAATAAAAAGCGCTTTCTTTTTTCTCTTTGCTATTTCTCTTTTGATTAGGGCTAAAATCAACTCAGTAGGCAAAAGAGTCTTAGTATTTCTTCTTTCTAAGGCAGAAATCGCTTCCTTTAAAGAGAGGAGCCCTCGGTATTGCTTTTCTAAAAAATTAATTAATTCTTTTTTTCTTTCTGGTATTTTAAGGTCTGAATCTGTCTCTCTGACCATGTCCCCGATCGAAAAATGGTCTACCCTTTCCGGGCCAACCACTTCGGCAAACATTTTTGAGTAAGTTCCCTTTCCCGAATTTTTCTTTCCCAAAAGATAGGCAATAAAACTCGATTCCTTTAAATAATCTCTTAATTTCTTAATTCCTGCTCCTGTCTTCAATTCAAAATAAATCTTTCTTTCTTTTGGGTCAGTCAAATTAAACCCCGCACCAGAAACTTTGTTTCGGTACGGGACTAGTCCAGCACCGAGCTTTGTTCTGGTGCTGGGTTTTTGAGTTACTCCCTCTATTTTAGTTTTAAAGATTGGGAATTGCATAGGATTTTAATATCGCCATCTAAATCGGTTCTTAGAATTTTTATACCATACTTAGTTAAGGTTTCCAAGACTTCTGGATGGGGATGTCCGTAGGGATTATCTCGACCTACTGGAATTACGGCAATTTCTGGAGAAACCTTCTCGATGAATTCTTCCGAAGAAGAAGTTTTACTTCCATGATGGCCAACTTTTAAAACATCGGAATCTATATTGACTTCCCTTTGAAGAATCGCTCTTTCCGCCGATTGATAAGCATCTCCGGTTAGAAGAAAGGAATTTTCACCGAAAACTAAGCGAATAATAATTGAAGTATTATTGCTATCTTCAAGGGTTTTTCCCTCAAGACTTTCAAAAGGATACAAAATCTCTGCCCCAAAATTTTTGGCAGATGAATAAATTTTCTGGCCGGCCTTGGCAATAAATATTTTGGCTCCCTCTTCTTCAATCAGTTTTTTCCATTCTTTGTATTCAACGGTGTCCCTTACCACCCCTGTCCATAAAATATTTTCAACTTTATATCTTTTGAGAACTTCAATTAGTCCGGTTAAATGGTCTTTTTCAGGGTGGGTTAGAATTATTAAATCTAAAGTGTTGTCCCAAGAAGGAATCTCTTTTCCTAATTTTTCTAAGACAGTTGAGTCTGGCCCCCCATCAATTAAAACTTGATGAAGTTTTGGATCTTCGATAAATATTGCATCTCCTTGGCCAACGTCAAAAAAATTTACCTCCAGCAACTGAGGTTGATTTAAATCATAAACAGCCAACCAGGATAGAATATTGAGGAAAATTAAAAAGCCCAAAAGAAAAAAATTGACCTCACGGGCTCCTGCTTTCATTTCTCAATTCTATTAAAAAACTCAACCCCTCACCACTTTAAACGGAGTTAATCGGTTTTCAAAGTAGTGAGGGGTGAGAGAAAAATCTCTTTTTAATTTCCTTAACTTACTTTCCCAAAATCCGGAACATCTTTGTCCCGCACTTAGGGCAAGTGCCAGTCATTGCCCTTCTCTTTGTTCCCCCCTTTCCTTTCATGGACACCTCTTTAGGATTCTGGATTTCCTTTTTTGCTTTACATTTTACGCAATAAGCAGTAACTTCCATAATTTATTTAAAAGATTTTAAAATTTTCAAACCGACCTTTACCCTGTTAAATAATTTTGCTTTTGGCAAAGTCGAAGAGATAAATCTCTTCTTCACCCTTCATTGCGATTCGGGTAATTGCTGCGAAGCAGCATTTAACAGGGTGAACTTTATCCACAACTTATTTTAGCTTAATTTAAGCAAGGGGGCTCGTCAAGGGTTTATTCTTTTACGAATAACCCGCAAAGGCAGCGTCCGTTTTTTTCAATTTCTTCCCGATGCCAGGAACAGGGACAAATTTTAGATTTATCTTCCTCTAAATTCCCGCTGACCCTTCGGCAGGGGCAATATTTTTGCCCATATTTTTTTTCATTTTCTAATAATCCTCTAATAATTCTTTCCACTACTTCCCTATTTGGATTTAATTTGAATCCGTTTGTCTCGACATACTCCTCGTATTTTTTAATCAATAATCTTTCTTCTTCGCTTTCCCCCGCCTCATGTTTCCTTAAATTTTCTTCTAACCATTCTCGGATTTGCGGTTCAGGTCTTACCCCAACGAATCCACTGATCGGTTTCCCTTCCTTAAAAAGGATAATTGTTGGTATCTGCTCGATTCCATATTTTTGGGCAACAAGGGGGGCTGTATCCAGGCTAACCTTAGCCAAAATAAGTTTTTCCCTATATTCATTAACTAATTTTTCTAAAATTGGTCCGAGGACCAGACAAGGAGAACACCAATGAGCCCAAAAATCAACTAAAACTGGCCCCCTTAAAGAGGAGATTTCTCTTTCAAAATTTTCATCGGTTAGAGTAAGCATTTTTTACTTTGACTTGTTTTTCTCGACCGCTCCGAGCGGACAAACAGCTTCGCCATCGCATTCTTGAAGTTTTTTTTCATCAATTATTTTTGCTTTGCCATCCTCTCCCAATTCAGTTGCTCCCGGACAATTAACCAGGCAAACACCGCAACCAATGCATTTTTCTTTATTTACTCTGAACATAATTTAACCCTAGTTATTTTTGCTATTTCTAAGTTTAATGCTCTTAAATGACCTTTATTTAAATTATGGATGTTATTTTCTCCGCAGGCTCCAGCAATTATTTTTATTTCTTCTGTGCAATTTTTTATATAAGAAGCAATTTTTTGGCTGGCTAACTCAATATCTAATTTCTTTCTTAATTCTGAGTCCTGAGTCGTTATTCCAACCGGACATTTCCCCAAGTAACATAATCTGCAAGAAGTGCAACCCATAGCAATGAGCAGAGAGGTGGCACAAAATACGGTATCAGCTCCCAAAGCCAGAGCTTTGGCAAAATCTCCGCCCTTACTTAATCCTCCACCAACCCACAATTCTTGGCGAGCGTCTATTTTATCTAAAACTTCTCTGGCTTTAACTAAAGCAGCTATCGTTGGAATTCCTACTTCATTGAGCATTACTTCTGGCGCTGCTCCAGTTCCTCCTTCCATTCCGTCAATGGCAATTATATCAGAGTTGGCCTCGACCGCCAATTTAATATCGTTTTCAATGTCACCAGCTGCTAATTTAATGATAATCGGAACTCCATCAGTTATTTTTTTCAACCACTCCACTTTTTTTCTTAAATCGTCAATGTTCTTTATGTCTAAATGATAAGCCGGGGAATGAATGTCTTTGCCGACTTCCACCTTTCTAATTTTTGCAATTTCTTCAGTTACTTTCGCGCCGGGAAGAAGCCCGCCCATTCCGCCTTTTGCTCCTTGCCCAATTTTAATTTCTATTGCATCGGCTTTTTTCAAAATCTCTTCAGTAATTCCAAACCGACCGGTACTATACTGCACAATCAAAAATTTTGAAAATTCTCTTTCTTCTGGAAGGAGACCTCCTTCACCAGTATTTTCGATTGTCCCAGCCAATGTTGAAGCTTTGGATAAGGCAATTTTTGCTTCCCGACTAAGTGCTCCAAAACTCATCGCTCCAATAATAATCGGAGTTTTAATTTCAATCGGTTTTTTGCTATTTTTACCAATAATCGTTTTTGAACTAATTGTTTCCTTAAAGTAATCCACCGGTCTTTTACTTAATTGGGCAGGTAAGAAAACTAAATCCTCAAAACTAATTTTCCCTAATTTATTAGAGCGGCCAGAAGAAATAGGAACTCTTTTAGTTCTATCTTGAATTTCTTTGACCCAATCTTGGTTCATAAAAATAAAAGGAGAAATTCAGAAACCTCTCCCAAGATTATAGCGTTAGCTGTGGCAAAGTTCAAAAATCAGCATTTAAAATTTCTTCATAAGATTTGCCAATAAAATTTTCCAATTTCGCTTCAATTTTGTCTATCTCTAACCCTCCCTGAGGATTCTTCGCGTTCAAGAAAGCATGAGTTCCATTTTCAAAATTAAGTTCTAATTTATCATCTGGACTGGTAAAACTGGCGAGGATGCATTTAGCCGGCTCAACCCTTTCAGCAACTTCAAAATACTCAAGGGGAATTTTGGTATACATCAAATTTTTACTCTTTTTGATTTTCACGATTTTATTCTATCTAATAATTTAAAAGCGTCAAGTCAGAAGTAATGGTAATTTTTAAATCTCGCACCAGGCAATGGTTAAAGCATTGGGGCCAGCAGGAACACCGACAACATTGTTAATAATGTTTAAAAATACGATTTCGGCGTTTTTAAATTTTCCTCCAATCATTTCTTTTAATTTCTGGGCTCCTTCGAGATTGTCACCATGAGTAATAATTACTCTAATTTCTCTATCTTCCATTTTAAATTTTTTAATATCGGCTTCAAGTTGTTTTAAAAGACCCACTGGCATCTCTTTGGCTCCGGTTTTAACTCCGGCCGGAACCAATACTCCATTTTTAAAAGTTAAGACTGGTCGAATGCCAACTTTTGCCAATCCTCTCATTAGATTAGCTACCAAATGAGATATTCTGCCTAAGGCTTCTATCCATTTGGGGTCTTCAAGCATTACATAAAGATGAATTTGAGGAACGAATTCTTCTAATTCTTTAATAATTTCTTTTATTTCTTTTCCCTCCCGAGCGACAGCGAAGGGAAAAGAAGAAGATTTATCTTCTTCGCCCTCCCGAGCGACAGCGAAGGGAAAAGAAGAAGATTTATCTTCTTCGCCCACCCGAGCGGCAGCGAAGGGTAAAGAAGAAGATTTATCTTCTTCGCCCTCCCGAGCGACAGCGAAGGGAAAAGAAGAAGATTTATCTTCTTCGCCCTCTTGGATCAAATCAATTGCTTTTAAAACTAAAAGGGTTTGACCGCCAGTAACACTCAAAGAGTCGATAATAAAAACTTTTTCTTGTTTTTCAATTTCTAAAAAATTTTTCGCCTGAATGGCTGAGTTATAGGTTCCGGAAAGTTTGGAGGTAAGAGTAATGCAGACGATATTATCAAATCTTTCCAGTTGTTTTTGAAAAGCATCTAAAAAATCTTTCGGCGAGGGCTGAGAGGTTTTACCAAAACTCTTGATTCCTTGTTTTTCCAACTCTCTCATTTTCTGGAAGGTGTTTTCACCGGGTAAATTTTCTATTTCCGGCCAATCCATTTTCACCGGGACGATTGCTATTTGATGTTTTTCAACAATATCTTTTGGCAGGTCGGCTGCCTCATCGGTAATGATGCCAATTTTTTCCATAATAATTGCTACAAATTAAAAATTATAAAATTTAGTATTTTTATTATACCACAATAAAACCCGAGAGAAAAACTCTCGGGGCAACGGCTCCCCCTGTT